>Ga0213838_1000388_pt1 | contig 35330 bp, 26 predicted proteins | sample SWPATP13_FD_160577 | JGI IMG/M metagenome (GOLD analysis project Ga0213838, IMG submission 160577) | Coastal seawater microbial communities from Marineland, Florida, United States - SWPA TP1 #3 | ecosystem: Environmental > Aquatic > Marine > Coastal | place: USA: Florida | collected 2016-08-06 | reverse complement strand
TGATAAGCCCAATCACATCTCCTCTGGCCTGCTGCGCAGCAAAGTTATTGATAGCGGAATAATTAAAAGGATGAGGGTATTTGAGTACCCTGATCTTCTCATGCTGATTAAGCTCTTCGAAATAAGCCAGGGATTCCGGTTCATCGGAATTATTATCCACCAGCAGGATTTCAAAATTCTGGTAGGTGGTCTTGTGTAAAATAGACTCGATACACTCTTTCACCAGTTGTTTGGCATTTTTGGTGGGTATGATTAAAGAAACGAGGGGCGGGTTTGTTACCGGCCACTGCACAATATTGATCTGCTCAGTCTCGACTGTATTTGCTGAGGCTTTTTCACTTTCGATCAAGCTGGCGATCTCTTGCAACTCAGTTAACTTTGCCTGCTTGTTATCTTTATGGTGAACCAGAGATAAGGGTACATGTTTGATACTCAGCTCACTATCAAGCAACCATAGTTGAGTTACCAGGCCCGCAATCGTTTTTGCAGATGTCTGCTCAAGACTCTTCCTTAACTTTGCAGACAATATCACGCCACTCCGAACGTATGCATTGCTCAGCTGATAGTCCGGATTCCAATCCGGCAATAAACGCGCATTCTCACACAAAGAGCCGGAAAGTTTCTGGTCAGTATCAACGTACAGTACACCTTCTACCTTTTGTTTACTCAAATAGGCTAATGCCTGAGCATGTAATTCGTCACCGGCGTTCAACAATAGAAGAGGCGATTTGGTTTGTTCTACAAGAACATCACACGGGCTGCTTATCTTTGTGATATTAAGCTCAGAGAACTCTTTGGATTGACTGGTAAGTTCAGCATTTGTAAACACATAATCGATATTTTCAGCCTGATTGAACAGAGACCTCAGAGTGCGTGCTACCCTGCCATTTTCCTCGCCAATGACCACCAGTGAAAACTTTGGGTTTATGGTCTCAAGCCGATGAATATCAGTATTAATAGCAGACTGTTGCAGATTTAGTGTCTGAGAATATAAAGCTAGTAATTTCTTCTTGCTGGGAAAGCCGTAAAACAGTCCGGACTTTTGCAGTGATCTGCTATAGAAAGAGGTGAGAGCCGGGTTTTTCTTAGCAAAATTACGCAGTGGCTTGGGCACAACCCCAACTCCAGCCTTAATTGCCATCATCGAATATTTTTTTAAAGACATGCGCGAAGAATTCACAAACCTTGTTTAGTTATTATTCAGTCACTGGTAATACCTAGAAACCGGCGGGCAGTATCGCTTAAAAAACAAAAAGGGGCAAACTGCCCCTTTCTATTTATTGCTTCACCTAACGCTTGGGTTATGCGGTACCAAGCCGCTCTCCCTGATAGCTGCCATCCAATACGGCTTGCCACCAGGCGGTGTTATTTAAATACCATTCTACGGTTTTCTTAATGCCGCTCTCAAACGTTTCCTGAGGCGTCCAGCCCAGCTCTTTTTTGATTTTACTGGCATCAATGGCATAGCGCATATCATGGCCGGGGCGATCGGCAACGCTGGTAATCAGATCGCGGTAGCTGCCTTCGGACTTGGGTTTTACTTCATCGAGGATGTCACAAATGGTGTGGACCACTTCGATATTTTGCTTCTCATTGTGACCACCAATATTATAGGTTTCGCCAATTTCGCCCTGTGTAGCTACCACCACCAGCGCTCTGGCATGATCTTCCACAAACAGCCAGTCACGAATTTGGTTGCCTTTGCCATAAACAGGCAGAGGCTTACCGGCCAGCGCGTTTAAGATCATTAACGGTATCAACTTTTCCGGGAAGTGGTAAGGGCCATAGTTGTTAGAACAATTAGTCACCACGGTAGGTAATTTAAATGTTCTTAACCATGCGCGAACCAAATGATCAGAAGCAGCTTTAGAGGCTGAATAAGGAGAGCTAGGTTCGTAGGACGTCTCCTCGGTGAACAGAGGTAATTCTGTTCCAGCAACTACTTCATCAGGATGCGGCAGGTCACCATACACTTCATCAGTGGAAATATGATGGAAGCGGAACCCGGATTTCTTCTCATCACTTAACTGAGCATAGTAAGCTCGAGCTTGCTCAAGCAATACGTAAGTACCTACTACGTTTGTCTGAATGAACTCACCGGGGCCGTCGATAGAGCGGTCTACATGGCTCTCGGCGGCCAGGTGCATAATGATATCCGGTTGATACGTATCCAGAACGCGTTTTACTTCTGCACCATCGCAAATATCTACTTTTTCAAAGTGATAACGTTCACTTGAGTCAATTTCTTTAAGCGACTCTAAATTCCCGGCATAAGTTAGCTTGTCGAGGTTCACGACTTTATGATTGGTATCGTTAATCAAGTGGCGCACTACCGCGGAGCCTATAAATCCCGCCCCGCCGGTTACAATAATGGTTTTCGCTGTTATCATGGTATTTCGTTCTCTGCTGCGCTTACACCAACTCATCCATCATAGCGCTTAACTGTTCGCGCCAATGGTTAAGGGGTGAAGTAAAAGTCTCTCGCGTTAAAGTTTTATCCAGAACGCTGTAATGGGGGCGCTTTGCCGGTGTGGGATAAGCGCTGCTCGGAATGGGTTTAACCGGCACGGCCTGTTCCAGTAAGCCTTTTTCCAGCCCTAATTGCTGAATGGCTATGGCAAAATCATACCAACTGCATACGCCTTCGTCTGACCAGTGAAAAATACCAGCTGCGCGTTGAGAAGCAGCTTCCACACAAGCACGCGCCAGGCCTTTCGCCCAGGTAGGGCTGCCAATTTGATCGTCGATGACGCCTAGCTGAGGCTTCTCGGCCATCAGGCGCAGCATGGTTTTCACAAAGTTATTACCGTGGCTTGAATACACCCAGGATGTACGCAAAATGGCACTTGCTTCTGGAAGAGCCGAAGTCACTTCAGCCTCACCCGCCGCCTTGGTTTTACCGTATATACCCTGAGGCTCGATGGCATCATCTACGGTGTAAGGTGAGCCTTTTTCACCATTGAACACATAATCGGTAGACACATGTACGAAGAATATATTATTGCTCTTACAGTATTGCGCCAGGTTGGCCACAGCAGTTTGATTGATCAGATAGGCATTGGATTCATCTGATTCCGCTTTATCCACCGCGGTATAGGCTGAGGCATTGATCACTGCATCAGGTTTAATCTTATCCAGCTTAGAGGCAATATCTTCGATTGAGGTAATATCAATATCTTCCCGGCCCAGGCATACTGCATCCGGCACGAGTCGGGCAATTTCCCAGGCCAGCTGACCGCTTTTACCGATAATCACTAGTTTTGTCATCGTAACACCCTAAAATGTTGGCGCATCAACGAAAGCCGTACCGGCTTCATCCTTGCCCGATAAAGACGGCGCTTCGCCATTTACCAACGGCCACTGAATGCCAATGGTTGGATCGTCGTATTTAACAGATACTTCGGATTCCGGATGGTAGTAATCAGTACATTTATACACAAATTCTGCTGATTCACTGGTGACGTAAAAGCCGTGAGCAAAGCCGGCTGGCACCCATAACTGACGTTTGTTTTCGGCAGAAAGATATACTCCGACCCATTTACCAAAAGTGTCAGAGTCCTTGCGCATATCCACGGCTACATCGAACACTTCGCCAGACGTAACACGAACCAGTTTGCCCTGGGTTTGTTCCAGCTGATAATGCAAGCCGCGCAATATACCCTGCTTAGACTTGGAATGATTGTCTTGTACAAACTCAACATCGGCACATTCGGCTTTGAACCAATCGGTGCGGAAAGTTTCCATAAAAAAACCACGCTCATCACCAAATACACGTGGCTCGATAATTTTGACATCCGGGATGTCTGTTTTAACTACTTGCATTGTTAATTCTTTTCCTAACGTTTTTCGGGGAAAACACTTCCGTCATCCCGGAAAAGACGAAGCACTTATCCGGGATCTCCCAATCTATTCTTCGCAGCCAACTTACCAGACTTTTATGGAGATCCCGGCTCAAGGCCGATGACAATAGGTGTTGGCCAGGATGACAATAGTTGTTGGCCGGTGCGATAATAAATATCAGCCTCGGTGACAATAAATATCAGCCACGGTGACAATAAACATCAGCCACGGTGACAATAAATATCAGCCACGGTGGCAATGAATATCAGCCGGGGAAGACTTAATTACTCTTCCGTCATCCCGGAAAGTGCGCAGCGCTTATCCGGGATCTCCTAATTATTTCTTCGTTGCCAATTCTCCAGACTTTTATGGCGCTCCGATTCGTAAGACCTGTTAACGTACCCGGTCTTTCAATACTTTAAGAAGGTAGCTTCCATAGCCACTTTTCACCAGCGGAGCAGCTAGTTTTTCTAACTGCTCAGCGTCAATATAGCCCATCCGGAAAGCCACTTCTTCCGGACAGCAGATTTTGAGACCCTGACGCTTTTCTATAGCTGCCACGAAGTTTGCAGCGTCTAACAGGCTGTCGAGGGTGCCTGTATCGAGCCAGGCGGAACCCCGCCCCATTAACTCAACTTTTAAAGAGCCGTCTTGCAGGTACATATTATTCAGATCGGTAATTTCCAGTTCGCCACGATGAGACGGCTTTACTTCCTTGGCGAAATCGACAACCCTGTTATCGTAGTAATATAGGCCGGTTACAGCATAATTGGACTTGGCCACTTCGGGCTTTTCTTCGATAGACAACGCATTCCAGTCATCGTCGAAATCAACCACACCATAACGTTCAGGATCATTAACATGATAGCCAAATACCGTCGCACCTTGAGTTTGTCCGTAGGCATTTTTAAGTGAAACGCGGAGGTCGTGGCCATAATAAATATTGTCGCCCAGTACTAATGAACAACTGTTATTGCCGATAAAGTCTTCACCGATAAGGAAAGCCTGAGCCAGGCCATCCGGCGACGGCTGTGCAGCATACTGCAGGTTGAGCCCCCAGGCACTCCCATCGCCTAATAATTCAATAAACCGGCCCTGTTCCTCAGGGGTAGTGATAATTAGAATATCCCTTATCCCAGACATCATAAGAGTAGAGAGCGGATAGTAAATCATTGGTTTATCGTAAACAGGCATCAGCTGTTTACTTACAACTTTGGTAAGGGGGTGGAGTCTGGTTCCTGAACCACCCGCTAGGATTATTCCTTTTCTCATCGCAACACCTTATCAACTGAAGTTATAGCATTAGTATAAACGCCTCATGGGTATCTTAGTCCGGGCGGTTTAATATTTGACCAATAATTTCGTACTCTGGCTTAAATACTTCCTTAAAATTACTTACAAAGAGCGGTATTTCTGGCTCTAAAGCCGGCTCTGTATTGCTTTCCTGTACATAACCCGTCGCTAATGCCGAAAAAACCTTAAATTCTTTTTTAAATCGAGAAGCCAGCCCAATGAAGTCAAATTGTTCTGGTTTTAAATTTTCAAAATAATGGGCCTGTGCTAATACCTGTTTTCGCCACTCCGGCGCAGTAACGAAGTGTTCGAACAAGGCCTCTTGAGAGGTAACGCCTTTGTCTAGAAACTCATGCTTTAGTTTGTCGTACATCGGCTTTGGGGCCTGTTTTTCCATAACCTGCTGAAACAATAACCAGGCTCTTTCCAGTGGGTCCCGAATCCAAATAGCGTGTCTGGCATTTGGATAATAGCGCTTTTGATTAGGGTGAGGAGTAAAGTGTCCATGTATGACTTTGACATTGTTTTCTACCTCTAACAACTCCCCCCGCGTTAGAGTTGCCGCTCCGGATTGCTGATAAGCCGCATGAACACCTTCACTTCCCCACAAATAACGATACTCGTCGAGCAGGAAACTTTCTGTCACTTTAGGAATATGGTGTGAAAGCCACTGAACTCCATTAAACACCGTTTTTCTTTGTTTTGCGGGTGCAACCGAAGATGTTGACTTCGGGTGCGCCAACTCGGTTAATGAAGAGGTAAACGACTTCAGCCCTGAAGTAAACTTACTATCTGGTTTAGATTCAGTTGTGTCGTTGCGCTTAGTTTGATGCGCCGCCTGAGCAATAAGCTCTTTGATAAGAGCTATCCGATGTGTTGCTTTACCCGCCTGGATAGCCTGTTGCTCCACGAACACAGTGAGTAAAAAGCCAACTTCAGGTTTATAACGCAACCATGCGGTTATCATGGCTGCGAACAAGTCATCACTTAAATGCTGCGACAAACTTGTCGGCACAGCTGATTTTTTTAACACACTAAGCAATTCACTGCCATTTTCAACGTCAGCTTTGCTTAAAAAAGCCTGCATTTGAGTGCAGCTCTTGTGCTTCAGGCGAATGTATACACCTGAATCCAAAAGTGTGTAAGGGCGAGCATTCTGACTGTAAAAATGTAAAAAGTCATTCAACTCAGCGTTAAGCAAATCTGTGTCGAACTGGTTAAACCATCTTTTTAATTCCAATGCATCACTGGCTAATACCTGCTCCGAAAGGTCAAGCGCTTCTGTAACGATCCCTTTAATTCCTAAGGCATGTAAAAAATCTGACAACAGATCGTTGCGATAGAAGCAATCCCTATGGCTAGCCCTGAGTTTAAAATGGCTAGCACCAACCAAATTCAACTGTGTCTCCAGCTGCTCCAACTCTTCGCACAATTTAGCTTCATCGAGAGAGAATACGTCGGCAAGCTCCCCCTGTTTAACGCTTTGCCGGTAGGAAGTTTCTGCGGCATGCACAGGTAATCCTACATAGGCAATCACCTGGAAGTTATCCACCAGTGATGAGAGCTGTTTAAGATAATGCCCGAAAATATCAGATGATAATAAAAGCTGTGTTGCGCCAACAGACTCAGCTTCAGACATAAGTTGTTCCAGCTTTTTCTTATTAAGAGTCGGAGGGGCTTCATCCACCCAATCACAAACCATATCGGCGTTGCCGTTTTCATGCTGACTGGACTCGGCAAACGGATAAAAAACGCCTAACTTGCTTAAAAATGGCGCATTGTGTTTAAACCAACTACGCAATGATGCAGCGCCTGGCATGGAGCCGCCGAGATGAATAATTACTTTTACTGTCATGATTTACTTTTTGTTATAGCACTGTACAGGCTTTCGATTCTTCTACCCGGTGATTGTAACGAAAAACAGGTCTCAAATCGCAGCTGTAATGCGGCCGTTATTGTTGCTAACTCAGATGTGTTCCTGTTGGTGAAAACCCAGTGTAATTTAGCAGCACCGTCATTAACATCAACATCTGCCCAGTGTTGCCCCGAAAAATGCGGGTACTCGCCTTCCTCCACAGCTATTAACTGATAATCTACCAGCAGCGGATAGTCCTGACCGGTAATATCGACGTTTCCAGACCAACCGGTGCACACAATTGGGATCCCCCTGCTCGCCGCCTCAGCAATCGTTCGGCCAAAGCCTTCACTGCGGTGTAACGACACATAACAGGAACAGGAATCCCATAAGGCATTCATTTCATCGCTGGAATAATTTTCGGTTATCAGGCTAATACGACTATCTAATTTAATTAGCGACTCTAAGGCCTTTGTTTGTGAATTAATCTGCCAGTTGGACACTTTTAAAACCAGTCGCACAGGCTCATTACTGCTGGCAAAGGCCTGCAGGAAGCTTTTCACCACAGCCTCTGGGTTCTTTCTGGTTAAATAAGAACCGGCATCAAAAATATACAAAAAGGTAAAAGCTCTGTGCTGGCGTTTATCAGCGTGGTCCGATTTAGAAGGAGGGATAACCACGGGCGGAACACTTATCAGATTGTTATGAAGCCCTTCGTAAGCTTTGGCAACAAAATCTGACATACACCAGACTTCGTCAAATTCGGCAAACGCTGACTCCCATTGCGCGGGGGCTTCAGGTAGCTCCCAGGGGGGAATAATTACCTTAAATCCCAGATAGGGCAGATATTCCTGAAATAAGTTTAAAAACTTCTCAGCTTCGATGGCATTTAAAAAAACGACAGAAGTACTAAACAATAGCTCGGCGGACTCTTCTGACATATCGTACTCTTCCGGACTATCACTGGGGTGTCCTATGTGATAAACGGCAAAAGGGATCCCCCTGGCACGTAATAATGTGGCCATTGCCCTGAGATCCTCGCCCAATCCCAAAGTACCTCTCGAATAACCTATTAAATTAAAGCCGTTTTTTTGTTCATTATCAGGGATTAACTTGAAACGATGCTCAAGGCAACTAAAAAAGGACTCGAGATTATAAATAGAGTAGGCTTTGGTTTTGTACCATTTAAGCAATGCCTGGCGACCAAGGTACCTGTTAAGCTTTAATGGACGTCCCTGCAACTGATTTAGTTTAATAGCGAGGTTGGTGATGGGCTCTGACTGGTCCTGGGGTATCCCAGGCCCCGGCGCTAGCAGTACATCTAACTGCTTATCATCTATGTGGGCAAGACGCTCCGGCGTCCAGGGAAAATAATTAGTAAATTCATCCATTTTGAACCATAACAGACAGGCGGCGTCATTAAATGAACCGTCTGAGTAAGCCTTTTATTCCGTTTGTTACTTTGTACTGAAGATACCAATATTTTAAGCTGCCAGACAGGAGTTTATTTACAATAATCAGACGATGCGGATATTTTTCGACATCAGCTTCAGTAGCATCTGCAAACAATTTGGTTAAGAAAGGAATGAGCCCCGGTTTTTTCTTCAGCAGGTAAACAAACACTTCTTCAAACCTGACATCGTCTATTTCCTGTTTTACAAACTCTTTTTGCTTTAAGTTTTCACAAAGCTTGATAAACCGCTCCCCATCAGACACCTCGTATCGGTGACAAAAATCGCCAAGATTTTCTACAAAGGCCTCTTTATACAATGAAAACTTTGCCGGGGGTATTAATGAGAAAGCCGACCTTCCATGCCGGAGGCCTTGTAAAAACCCATCCAGTTGTTGCTGTACAGGTTCAATGTCAAACTGATTTAACCAGCGTTTAAATTCGAGCGCTTCAAGTGTATAGGACGTGTTTACCTGCTCATCGGTCATGCTGGCCAGCACCTCTTTATGTAACACCAAACCAATGTGATGGAGAAAATCGCAAATCAGGCTTTGATTAACAAAACAGTCCCGGTGATACGGGCGAAGTATAAATCGCTCTGAGCCAATTTTCTTTATATGTGATTCCAGTATTTCTAACTGATAAGAACGTGGCCGTGCAGGTAAACCTAGCGCTCTTGTTTCACCGTGTCGCTTAATCCCCTGATTGTAAGAAGACTCGGCAACATCGAGCGGAAATCGCAGGTAAGCCAGAAACGTCGCATTAGGGAAAGTGTCGTTAAGCACTGCCATTTGCTTAAAAAAGAACTCCGAAGAAAGTACCAGCGTATGGCAGCTGCTTTGTTCAAATTCGTTGAGCAGTGACTCAATCTTTTGCTCATCAAGGTGTAGGGAGTTGTCAGATTGTGCGGCAAATATATTAAGCACATTGCCTGAACTTATACCATTTTCATCCACGCCGTGTTCAGGATAATAAAAGCCCTGATCGGCCAGCAGTCTGCGATGATGAGACAACCATTTTTGAATGGCAGACGTGCCTGACTTAGGCGGGCCAACATGCACTAGTATTTTTTTCATTCAACAGAATTTCTGAGTCATATTACATAAAACGACAAACACTCAGTTTACCGTTTTATTAATACAGTTATATTAAGCTGTAAGCTTAAATTAACCCTGATAAAGCGAGTTTGCTTAGATCTTTTTACCACCCACTGAAGCCGCCAGATTTAGCACCAGTTCCAACGAGGAGTGCAGTGACTCTTCGAGGTTTTTAATTTTCTCTTTGCTAATCCCCGACAAGGCATTTTTAACATCCGTAGTTGAAATATTTTCGGTTCTGTCGAGATAAACAACCTCGCAGAGGGAAGAGAGTTCATCGAACTTACCACGCCAGTCATCGCCCATACCGAAGACAGCAATATTATATTTAACGATATCCTCTGCTTTCTGCTCCCAGGTGTGCTCAGGAAAAACATAGTCAACGTATTTTGATGCCAGCAAAATCTGCTTTCTTTCCTCAAATGAGTAAAAAGACTTCTTGCCTTTGCCAGCATTAAACTCGTCAGATGAAATACCAACGTAAAGCGCATCTCCCATGGCACGTAAACGCTTGAGAATATTCACGTGTCCAACGTGGAACAAATCGAAGGTACCGTAGGTTAAAACAATTTTCTTGCCTGCATTCTCAGGCGGCTTTTCCACTATGTTTAAATCAACGTCTTCGAGTGGAATTTCGTGTCGCCAGTGCAGATACTTCGGCTCTCTTATTGGGTATACCCCCTGGGCTTTTAATACTTCGATTTCGGGTAGGAAATGATCGAAGTTCATATGGCGCATCACAATAGCTTCATCTGTTTTGAAACCACTGCGCGAAAAGTAGCCCTCGTAGTTTCCAATGCCCATTATTTTAAGTGGGCCAAACTGATATTCTCTTAGCGGGTAAAGGTCGGCGACTTCTATATACCGTTTAGGAAAGCTTTTTTTGAAGTACTCAGATTTATAATGCAGCACCAACTCGCCATCGATAACCTCGCGACGACCAATAAACACGTCTATTTGCAGGTATAAATCAGCCGGGCAAATATCTTTATTGGTTTTTGACGTGGTATAAAACTGATAAAGGCCGTTGAGGCAGTCTTTTTTAAGGCAGATACCATGAGCTTCAAAGTCGGGAATACAGGCAGCCAGACGCTCCTCGAAACACTCCTCGACCATTACATCCACATCATCATCCCACGGAATAATACCACGATGTCTCACGCACCCAAGCATGGTGCCTGAGTGGGCAAAAAACTCAATGTTGTTTCGCTGCATGATATCAGCAAACACTTTTACCATTCGATAATAGCTGCCGATGTAACCATTACCCAAAACTACGCGGTTAAAAAAGCTTTCCAGATTATCCAGGGGCTGGTTGTCGCTGCTGACGCTCATTATTACTCCGAATTACCGAGGGGGTGGATTGCGCATTGCTGTGTCATTAAAAATTCAGCAAATAGTAACATTAATGTCAAAAATGTACTATCCCACTCCGGTAGAAGCCGCCTATCAGCGGCAAAAGTCTAGCTGGCGCCAGCAGAGTTGGTTTTAAGAAACTTTTGATATGCTTTTTGCAGAAAGTTCTGATCAATGCCATCTAATACCCGGGCATGGTTAGCATAGTAGGTCTCAATATCCATTGCTTCACCTTTAATCTGTATCGCGCTGGACTTTGTTGTGCCTAATGCCTTGCCGATAGAGCGGTAAACCGGCAATTTAGTATTATCCAGATGTTCATACTGCCCGGTAATATCAGTGCTGGGAATCGACAAAGTTTGCAGGATCTGACTGGCCACATGGGCTAACAATTTTCGCTTCGGGTGGTTCATCGAATAAAAAAGCACATCTGACTGCCAGTTTGCCTGAATAAAGTCACTGATAGTTACGTCGCAATCCATTTCGCGATGGCGAAGTTCTTGTAGGCTATTGTGAGCATTGGTCAGAACAAAATCGTCAGAATAGAAGCTTTCATCGGTATAAGCAGCAATAGACTTCTCTACTGCTGTGGCTGGATTTTCGAAATAAAACTTTAAAAAGTTAGCGTCATGATAATCACAAAACGCCGTTACCTGCGGCTCGGCTGCCCGAAAATACGTGATCTCAGGTGTATAACCTGAAAAATAAATATTGGGAACCCTGATAACTCTGGCGCCGGGCTTTAAGTTGGCAATCAGGTTTCGGGTTGAATAGATACCAAATTTTTCAGATACGTTTTGGGTAATCAACACATCGGTATTAGCCAATTGCGCCATGGTTTGCTCGACATGTTCCCCGCGCAAGGCAAATGCAGGCTGAGCAAAGGGTACAAAGTCGTACTCGTCGTTAAAGTTTTTGTTAGTTTGCAATATTGAACCAAGGGGATCGGCCTGGCAATTTCCAAACACAGAAAACTGCTTTTTCCCCTTATTCTCAGTTGCCTTAAGGAGAGGCCGCGCTTGCACCGATTTTCCAGAGGCGTCTTTACTGTGCGGAACAATTTGTGCGATTAACTTTTTTAACATGTACAAACTTCTTTGTTACTTCCAGTCATGCTTGAGAAGCTTAGCTTTTTCAGCAACCAGTTTGAGTTCATCAGCGCTGAGATACGACTTAATATCTATCTCATTCGGCTGCGGCAGCTTACTCAGCAAAGGATCCCACGCCTGATCGACCCGTTCAATATGTGCCGACTCTATATCAATATAATCGCAGCCGATAAAATCGAAAATAGCTTTAAGCTCACGGTTTGGAAAATGCGTCAGGTGACGATAAGAAACCACTCTCACTGCATCGCCACGGTTGGCCTTTAGAGTACTAACGATGCCATCAATTTCTTTAAAATAATTCAGGTAAAACTCTGTAGGATGACGCAACCAGGCGAGATCATCAGAATCTGCAGGCACGCCAAGAGACACCTCTTTTTGATAACGTTTTTTATGAGAAGCAATAATTTCGCCAGGCTCCCTCAGGCAAACCAATATTTTTGCATTGGGGAATGCCTCAAAGATCTGCTTGGTACAACGAATATGAGCTGGCGTCTTCTCTACCAGCCGTTTTTTGCCGAGGTGATTCCATGAGTAATAAAAGAATGCTCTTAATAAGGTAGAGTAGTCTCGCTTTTGCCAAATTTCGTCGGCATTTGCTTTATATAAAAACTCTTTAGGGAGCTCTTCTGCATCGGCATTTTTATTGGCCTGGATAAGTTCTGCCAGACTTTGGTGAAGCTCCTCAACATTACTCTGGCCCAGATAAAGGCGCATTTCATAATTCCAGGGGCCCGAAGGCTCTAGTATTTTCCAGGGATTAACAAAACAGAACGTTTCAACCGTCGCCTCAGCAAAATCGCAAAAGTCGGGGTGATTGGAAACCTGCTGAAAAAGCAGACTTGTACCGCTGCGCTCTGGTCCAACAATAAAAACGGGCTTAATTTCCTGTGCCCATTCCTCGAGCATTTTTTTAAAAAGTTTAAAGTGCACTGTTATTTTCCGAACAGTAATCGAAACTGATGAATATTGGTCTGGTTATAGGTATCAAAAGTTTCAATAGAATTAAGTAAAAGCTGTTGCATACGAGTACTGCTAAATTCCTTTAAGCTCAAAACAATTTCTTCTACTGTTTGACACTGATGTAAAGGCTCTTTGGTAGTAATGCCTACCATTGCGTCTACCGTTGCTAACAAAGGCTTACCATAAGACAGCGCTTCCAGTGATTTAATTTTTAACCCGGTGCCACCTACCATTGGGTTAATCACCAGGTCGACATCCCGATAAAAATCATCTAAATCGTCGACCATGCCCACAATGGTAAACACTTCATTTTCCGGTTCAAATGAGCGGCAAATCGTACCGGCAAGGTAGAAATCAAAGTGCTCCAGAACCTCCGGGTGCTCCATTAACTCTTCCTGCAGGGTTCTTACCGACACCATATTAAATGGATTTCCGCTACCAATGTATCCGATACGCACCTTAGCAGATGCGGGTCGCTTTGCAGGTATTAAACTTTGACCGGGCGTCACATACCCAATAACTTCCGTCGGAGTTGACGTAATAGATTGAAAGTAAGCCTGCTCTTCATCCTGAATAGCAATAACCAAATCAGCTCTTTGCAACGCATAGGCCTCGAGCTCTTTAGTGGTATAAAACCACACCGGCTCAAGCCCGGCTTCGCGGGCAACAATGTGCCTGTCGCCGAATACATCATGTGTATCGATAACTTTATAAACATCATCAGGTACCGCTTCAAGGACTTTGGAAAACCACACGTAATTGACCAGGCATACATCATATTTCCAGCGGGTACATAACTGTTCCACCAAAATGGATACCCGTTGATCGTACCAGTCGTCAATATCAAAATAGTCGCCATAAGCGGGCAATGCAGCAGGCCCTTCTGGCTGTACGTAATGAAAATAATCCCAGTCCTGCTCCATGGCCACACGCTGCTCGGGAGCAAGCCCCTCCATACAAAAGTAAACAAAGTGTACTTTATAGCCACACTGCTGGAACATTTGGTTAAGCCGGTAAATACGTGCGCTATTGCCCTGAAACTGAGGATGAGACGGGATTGGCGAGACAATTAAAACATGTTTATTCATTCGCTGAGATTCCACGCTACCTGAATACCACTGATTGCAACACCTAATGCCCGGCCACCACAATTGACCGTTTGACTGACGCTAAGCAATAGCTCAACCGGTAACTCAGGCTTATCGGCAAAATAGTCAAAAGTAATGACTGATCCGGCTTTAACTTCCTGACAGGTAATTTGTATACCGTTCATAAAGCACCGCACCGTGTTGGTTTCGAGACCTTCTGGCAATGCTAAAACCGACAATGACACACGGTACAAGCCTTTAGCCCGCATGGGTAACAGGATTACCGTATCGTGCTCCGGACCTGTCCAGCGCCACTCTGTGTTATCATGAAGTTCGGCGGCATAAAGCCCGGATGCCTGCATAGTAGCTAGAGGATAATGCCTGCTACAGGTGGTAAGGTAATCACTGGTGAGTTGAGCCAATGCATCGCCTGATTTACACAATGCCGGCCATTTATGTACCTGACGATCTAAAGAACCCCCTAACTGGGCCTCTGCTGTCTCGTCTGCGGCCAGGTATTCAGCAACTTGCTTCAGTAATACACTGGACGGGAATAAATAATACTTACCAGCGGATGATTCTGATGTGACGGCGGTTAACGAAGCATCCACCGCCTCGTATTGATTCAATTCGCACCACTGAAGCAGGCTGGTAACGTTACCGCCATAAACTAATGAAATCAGTGGGCGTTGTTGGGCTATGCACTGCTGAGCGCTGTTTAAGAAGCCCGTACTGACTTCTTCTATTGCTAACCAGTTGACTTTACGTAAGCCAACGAATGCATCATCCACAGTTTGTACATTAACTATTTTTGGCGTTCTGGCCAGCCCGGAAAAACCCGCTTCCACTCTGGGGACTAACTGCAGTTGCCAGGCCTGCTCGCCAAGACAACTAAACGGAATGCCCGTTGCACTTAACATATCAATTAATTTATGGCCGTACTTGCTGAGTAACTGCTCAGGCACCACCATATCGTAGCTAATACCAGCGGCATTGAGCAAACTGGCCATAATACTTTGTGGCAGGTTATCCATAATAACGTGCGCGTTGCGGGGCAACGCCCGACATATTGCAGACTGGATAAGGATTTGCTCAACAATACTATGCTGCACAGGTTTGCCACAAGCCGGATATAATTCTGCGTTCATGCCAGCCCCCTGCCATTACCAGCCGATATCGCGGGTTGCAACCAGGTGAGCTCACTGATGCCCTTAAAGCCATAGTCGCCCGGCGTTTTATTAACCATCCAGGATACTTTGGTTAATTCAAAGCACCATTCTTCGTGGCTAATAGCCGGGTAAATTCCCTGCATATCAACCTGGGTAATACCTACATGCACCTTATCAACCCCAAAACCGCTGGCTTCCAGATAACTCATGAGGTTAGCTCGCGCCACTGGCACATCGGGCCTTACGTTGGCATCTGGCTGAACCGTTAAGCTCACCTTTGCTCCCATAGCCAGCAACTGATTCAACCTGGCAAAATATCGCACCGGGTCGGCTTCGATCGCTCTTAACGGTATTACGGCCAGGGCGATATCGACCTGGTGTGCTGGTACTGCTTCAGCACCAGCGCTTTCAAACTCAAAAGGGGTCACGGTACAAATAGCGTTTTGCGAATAACCAAACAGATCGGTTGCTAATGTAGTGCAGGCATCGCCCTCTCCCACCAGCAATAAGGGGCCGGATACGCCTACTGGCAACGTATTGTTAAGCCACCACAGTGCACCTGAACTCTGGGTGTTTAATTCGCCCACCCAATTCTGGTTATTGGTTAGCCATTTAGCTACTGCTGATTTTGGCATATAACGCCATAACTTAGCAGGCAGTGCGGATCTATTCATCTGACGGTTTTCAAGTAGCGCCTGCTCTTGTTCAATGACGGCCCGATATTGTTTGGTAGTGAGCGCAATATTATGACTGCGTTCCACCCAGCGGCGGGCATTTAATCCCAGAGTCACCCGCTCTACCGGGTTTTCAACCAGGCGCTTAATGGACGCGGTAAGGTTAGCCTCAAATGTCTCATCGTAGTCCAGCTTTACAGCGCACTCATCCGGGATCTCAGCAAAGGGCCCGATATTAACCACAATACAACCCAAGCCAAGCCCCATGGCCCGCGACAACGTTCCTGAGCTTTCGCCGCCGGTGGGATAGCGCAGGTTTATAATAAAATCGGAAGCTAGCAGGTATTTGAAGAAGTCCTGTTCGTCTAAGAACCCGGTTACTACTACATTCTCTGTGAGGCCGCTATCAGCGATATCCTGATATACGTCATACTCGTGAGGTTTGCACTGGCCAGCTAACACGTATACAAAATCCAGACCTTGAGCTTTTAGCTCTGCCAGTGAATTAAGAACGGCTTTTATCTGCTTAGCCTTAGCGATAAAGCCCATTGAGGTAATAACGACTTTATTACCTGGCAAGCCTAACTCACCCCGGTATGTCATTTTGAGCTTAGGCTGAAACTGGCGAATCCCTGGCGATAAGTGATGCGGGATCAACGACACCCTTTTGTGCCCTAATGCGGCAATTTTTTGCGCTGAATACTGCGAGTGAACGATAATCTGTGACGATGCATCAATGATGGAACTATGCATCATTAGTTCGTGAGGCATGAAGCGCCCCTTCCAGCCATGGCGGGTAAGTTGCTCGCCTATAATCTTGCCCTGAACGCCATACTGATTGGTTAGCGCCTTGGTGTACCCCGCCTTATCGCCTTTCGCCAGGTTGGTGAGGTCTATCAGATAATGCAGATTTAAATCGTGCACAACCGTTATTCCCGGGCGAGAAAGCAATACCTCGAGCATGTAAACAGTATCAGGGTTATTACCTACATGGTACACATGTGGAACTCCGGCGAATTCGTCCCACCGGGCTAAATACTCCGCCAGCCGCATGACTCTGACCCGCGGGCAAATTGCCACCGGCTCCGGCGCATGGTTTTCAATGACCACTGTTACGTCGATGCGATCACTGAAACAGGGCAACTGCTCCGCCAGATAATCAGCAATGCCATTGGGTTTTGGAGGTAGCGGGCAAAAAATAACTACCTGCGCAGTTGCAGCCATTAATTCTTGTTTTCCAGTTGGCTTTTAATGTAGTCGAACTCGCGTTGCATACGCTCGTTCTGGATAGAGAGCAGTGCATCCATCCTTTGCTCCACCTCGGTAGCAAAATCGCCCAGTATATCAGTGAAGCTGCTTTGTAATTTAATGGCCGCGTCGGTAATTCTTTTGCCATCGATATACACGTGTACTTCGCGAGGCTCTGCCGAAAACGGTAGCATTTCCAGATCGATAGTAAAGCCATGGCAGCCGTTACCAATGCCGGCAGCAACCAGGTCGTCCCGCAGGGTGGCTGCTTTAGTAGAGGCTAAGGTTTTATCACCTTGTTTCACTTCAACAACACATGGCTTGGTAGGTCTGGCCGCATTACACGCCCAACCTGCAATTTGATGGCTGCTAATGGTGTCGATATGAAACTGTACCGATGATTTTCCTAACAGTCGCTTAGCTATTTTTTTTAATTTCGTTTTCATGTTACGTCCAAAATAAGGCACATTTCATTTTTCCGGTATGTTAACCCAGCCTCAAAAAACATGCATCAGTCTATCTGCTCAATGCGTGACACTTTCATCGTATTTTCAGGCATTCGGCAATAATAACTGGCTAATTCGCTTTTTTAAGCTTTTTTTATGTGCATTCTGGTAAATATCATAACGGTTCTTGTAACTGTGGAACGCCGAATCAAATTTATATTCGTCTAGCTTTTTCATCGACACATCGCAGTTGTAATGAGTTTTAAGGTAGTACCAAGCATGCCAGCTTCTGGCTTTTATCTGCCGAGCACATTCGCGGCTTATCACTAACCCAGAACTGTTCAGGTTTCTCATCTGATTGGCCGACTTTATGAACCGTTTTTTAAACCCTGTATGGCTATGCTCTGATTCTTTATTGGCCAATAATGTGGCTAATATGGCCTTGTTGTTCAGGCCGGTATTCTGTTTAGCCTGTAGCGGCGCCAGGCGCTCCTGATCTATCTGCGAACCACAAATATGGCTCAGCAAATCATAAAAATGGGTAAGCACAGAACCATTACGAAAGTTTGCTTTTTCAAATGGGGATAAATAAATATTGTCGCGACCAATAAAAGACTCCCACTGTTTCACCAGGCGATCCCAGTACAGGTAGTCGAAGTGCTGAAGCACAAAATCGGAAGGTTCGAGGGCACATCCCATGCGCCGGACCCACTCTTTATATTTGTCATTAAAGTAGAGGATAGGATCTTTGATGTAACCAATCAGACTGATATTAAAGCTCTCACCGAGCAGCTTAAGGGCCTTTTCATGCAGATCCAGCCTGAGTAAATCCTCGTGAGATACCACAATGGTGGAGGCACAAAGCGAATTAAGATGGGCAATATCACTCAGCAGAGCAGCCTCATCAAACGCATGCTGCTTGAGGGAGTTACTAAACTTTAAATGGCGAAAGCCAACTTCTTCATCTTTAACCAATCCTCGCTCTGTATAGGCAACATCGTATTCTTTCAGTGAGTCGCGATTTAAAAAAAGCGACGACTGAATAGAAGAGGACCCGGTTTTATGCATCCCTGCATGAACAACTAAATTTTTCTTATTTTCTTGCTCCATAAACCCCAACAGCATCTTGAAAAATTGGTCACTTGCCAGGTCTAATAAAACGAACTCTAATCGCTACCGAATAAGTCTCTAGTATAAACTTTGTCATAAACGTCATTCAACGTATCTGATTGACGGTTAGCGACAATAACATCACAAGTTGCCTTAAAATACTCCAGGTCGTTGATCACCTTGCTGTGGAAAAATTCGTCTTGAACCAATTCAGGCTCATATACAACCACTTCTATACCTTTTGCTTTAATTCGCTTCATTATACCTTGTATAGCAGATGCTCTGAAATTGTCAGAACCGGCTTTCATAACCAGTCTGAAAATGCCTACGACTTTTGGATTTCGTTTAATTATCGAATCAGCTATGTAGTCTTTTCTTGTTCTGTTAGCTTCAACGATCGCCTGTATCATGTTATTAGGGACATCTCTATAGTTAGCTAACAGCTGTTTAGTATCTTTCGGAAGGCAGTATCCTCCATAACCAAAACTCGGATTGTTATAATGGTTTCCGATTCGAGGATCGAGCCCTACACCTTCAATAATCTGACGACTATCAAGGCCATGGCTTTCGGCATAACTGTCGAGCTCGTTGAAATAAGCCACACGCATAGCTAGATAAGTATTGGAAAACAATTTAATTGCTTCAGCTTCAGTACTATCAGTAAAGAGCACATTTATATCCTGCTTTACTGCACCTTCTGCAAATAGGGAGGCTATTTTCTCTGCGCGTTCAGACCTCTCCCCTATCACAATGCGGGATGGGTGGAGATTATCGTAAAGCGCCCTACCTTCCCTCAAAAATTCAGGGGAGAATATAATGTTATCAGTATTAAACCGTGTTTTTACCGAACGCGTATAACCTACAGGAACTGTAGATTTAATAACCATAATGGCTTCAGAATTTACGGATATAACCTGTTGAATAATGCTTTCGACTGTATCCGTATTAAAATAATTGGTATCTGGATCGTAATCCGTTGGTGTTGCGATGATCACAAGATCGGCATTTATGAATGCTTCATCAGGGTCGCTTGTAGCTTTTAAATCTAAATCCCTCTTTGCAAGGAAAGTAGCAATTTCCTTATCTTCAATAGGTGAATATCCATCGTTCACCATTTTTACTTTTTCCGGGACAATCTCTAACACTTTAACTGAATTATTCTGAGCGAGAAGCACTGCGTTCGAAAGCCCAACATATCCCATTCCAACTATTGTAACTTGCATAAAACTCTCAATTAATTAATGCTCTTGTCTGCTTCTGTATCGACGCCTTGCCAAACGCGTTTTGAGGTCCAAGGAAGAGACTCATCAGTCCAAAATGGATCATCAGCTTGAAGACCAAGTGGTAAAAATGCGGTTGAGCACAAATATAAACTGCCTGTATTTATATATCTTTCACCTAAGCCACTTTGGCTACCGCACAGGCCTATTTTTAACCAACCACTATCATCGAAGGTACCAGGAACACTCAAAGTCCTATTTATCACTGCATTCAATGCGCACCTGACCACCGCGGGTTTAAGCGAGTTAGGCAAGCGCTTTTGCAAAGCTGCTTGTGCCAAAGCTTGAAATGCACCAGCCCTGTAAGTCAACGATCTTCCAACGACGGGAAAGTGTCCATCGGGCCCTATCATTCGCTCTTGAATTTCGCAAAAGCGTTGGTATTTGGGAATAATTTTGGTTAACCCTCCGGGCCATCCTGGATATTGATGATCGTAACGCTCTGTTATATCAACCAGCATCGGATGGATTACAAAGCTATTGTAATAATCCATATGAAAATAGGGCCCATCTCCAAACAGACCATCACCTTTATACCAGCTATTATGCTGAGATAAAGCATAATCAATTCTCATATAATCAGGAGACTCGCCTAAGACATCTCTTCCCACTTCAACCATTGCTCCAAACAGGAGCCAATTGTTCGGCCATGGTCTCTTATCTTGCCTTACCGACTCCAGAGCAGCCAATAAATTCTTTTTTGTATCCGGTGATAGTTTACCAACTATTTGAGTCGGAGCGCGTAGCAGTGCGTGACACAAAAACGCAGCATCGACGATTGATTGCTGCACACTAAAGTTACATCTGTCAGGGCCATTGGGTAGGACAACTTGTTCAATTGCAGCAACCGCTAACACTCTATATTTTTGCTGCAAACTAGCTTCTTCGGGCTCAATTATTTCTGCTTCAAGCCAAGGAGCCAGTCCACATAAAGTACGAGCAACTGCTTCAAGATGAGCCGAAGGGCTAGACTCAAGGTATCCTTCAGAAGACTCGATTGGCATATTTTGCTTTAATAAGCCTAATGAGCAATTGTTTAAAACTGGTTCTGCTATCTTAATTAGCAGCTCAAGCCACTCCTTTCTCATAAAAATCCTTAAACTCTTTTGTCAACAGTGAATCGAGAATTGGTTTTGCCAACCGCCATTAAAAGGAGTCAAACCAAATCGTCTTTTTCAGGAACAATTTCTAGCACCTTTACCGGGCTTTTCTGCGCTAGCAAGGCTGCGTTAGACAACTCGACATATAGCATTCCTACTACTGATATTTTCAATTTATTATTTTCCTAGTTGAGTTTTATTTTACCCTGGCGACAATTTTTGAGCCTATCCTCTAAAGTTAACCTGATTCACGAGGAACCAATCAAACGCATGACGCAAGCCGTCCTCCAGGTTATAAGTATGTTCCCAGCCCAGCCCATGCAAGCGTGAAACGTCCATCAGTTTTCGCGGTGTGCCATCAGGCTTTGTGGTATCCCACACAATATCCCCTTTAAAGCCCGTTACTTTAGCAACGGTTTCCACCAATTCTTTAATGGTGCAATCTACTCCAGTGCCTACGTTAATGTGGCTTAGCATAGGCTCGGTGTTTTCTTCGTAAGTCGCTTTATCAAGCTCCATTACGTGTACGCTGGCTGCAGCCATATCATCTACGTGCAGGAATTCGCGCATGGGTTTACCACTGCCCCAGGCAACCACTTCGGCATCACCGCGTTGCGCGGCTTCGTGAAAGCGACGTAAGAGTGCAGGAATAACGTGAGAATTTTCCGGATGGAAGTTATCGTTAGGGCCGTACAAATTAGTGGGCATTACGGAACGGTAATCACGACCGTACTGGCGGTTGTAGCTTTCGCACAGTTTAATCCCGGCAATTTTAGCGATGGCGTAGGGCTCATTGGTTTCTTCCAGTGTACCGGTAAGCAATGCTTTCTCGGTCATCGGTTGCTGAGCCATTTTCGGATAAATACAGCTGGAGCCTAAAAACAGCAGCTTTTGTACGTTATTCGCATGGGCCGCGTGAATAATATTAGCTTCAATCATGAGGTTTTCGTAGATGAATTCTGCCGGGTAAGTGTTATTAGCGTGAATACCGCCAACCTTGGCAGCAGCCAGATATACCTCATCAATCTTATTGTCAGCAAAAAATTGTGATACCACCGCCTGGCTGGTTAAGTCCAGTTCGCTCCGGGTACGGGTAATAATGTACACACCACCACGTTGTTCTAAATTTCTTACAATAGCGGCACCCACCATGCCCCGATGGCCAGCTACATATACGGTTTTCATTAGATTCTCCAGAACGAAAGAAGCCCCCTAAGAGGCTTCTGTGTTATTTAGTGAAATTATAGTTATTCCTTTGCAACCGCAACAGAATAGCCATGTTTTTTAAGCAGCGCGTGCTGTTTAGCTTTTTGCAGATCGCCCGCCACCATTTCGGCACACATTTCTTCAACCGTGATTTCGGGTACCCAACCAAGCTTCTCTTTTGCTTTAGCAGGATCACCCAGCAGGGTTTCAACTTCTGCAGGGCGGAAGTAGCGTGGATCCACTTTTATAATAACATCACCAACGCTAACACCTGGTGCATTATCACCTTCGATAGCAGCAACAGTGGCAATTTCATCTACACCTTCACCGCTGAATTCGACCGTGATACCCGCTTCTTTACAGCTCATGCGTACAAATTCACGTACAGATATTTGTTTACCGGTAGCGATAACGAAATCTTCTGCACGATCTTGTTGCAGCATCATCCATTGCATACGTACGTAATCTTTAGCATGGCCCCAGTCACGTAATGCATCCATATTGCCAAGGTAAAGGCCAGACTCTAAACCTTGTGCAATATTGGCAATACCACGAGTGATCTTACGCGTCACAAAGGTTTCACCACGGCGTGGAGATTCATGGTTAAACAAAATCCCGTTACACGCATACATACCATAAGATTCGCGGTAATTAACCGTAATCCAATAAGCATACATTTTAGCTACAGCATAAGGCGAGCGAGGGTAGAATGGCGTAGTTTCTTTCTGTGGTATTTCTTGTACTAAACCATACAGTTCAGAGGTTGACGCCTGATAAAAGCGGGTTTTCTTTTCCAAGCCCAAGAAACGAATCGCTTCTAACAGCCGCAATGTTCCGATAGCATCTACATCAGCGGTGTACTCCGGAGCTTCAAAAGATACCGCAACGTGAGACTGCGCGCCTAAGTTATACACTTCATCTGGCTGCACTTCCTGTAAGATACGAGTCAGGTTTGAAGTGTCCGTTAAATCACCATAATGCAGATGGAATTTAGGATTCTCGTTGTGCGGATCTTCGTAAATATGATCAACACGTTCGGTATTGAACAACGATGCACGGCGCTTAATACCGTGAACTTCGTATCCTTTTTCTAACAAAAACTCGGCTAAATAGGAGCCGTCCTGGCCGGTTACACCGGTAATAAGTGCTTTTTTCATTTTTGAGCTCATATAATATTCTATACTAGAGGGCAAAATAACTTAATAACGCTAAAGCATGGCAGATGAGACATCATCAGGCCACCAGTTCTATCTTAAAGTTATAAGGACCGTCGCCTTCTGTCTGTTCAGTATCACATCCATAATAATGACGTTTTATAGTTAACTTGTAGCAGTAGATAGAACCGCTTACGCTCGTCACCTCCGTCGATTAGCTAACCTCTAAACCAAAATTTCTTTTAAATATTTCTTAAATGAAATTGTTTTACATGGGTTAGGATTTAAAAACTTGTTAATTCCCGTTGCAAAGCCCCCTACCGTATGCACTAATAATTTCGTTCTGATTATATCATCTATCGCAGGTTCTATTTCTGGGTTGTCGTAAATAAGCATGGAACTATTTCCGACTAACTCCAAGAATTGTTTTTCAAACAGCTTCGCGGCTTCTTCGATTTCGTTTTTATGTGCAGTGATTTGATCATCTTTTGTCCAACGAACTGAACGAATAACCGATTGAATACCATCACAGTGGACTTTATAAACAAGGTCATTGAACCTACAGTGCTCTATGATCTTAAAAACCTCATCTATATTCCATTGTTCGCTTAGTTCATTTCGATTGATCTCACTTTTACAATATAGTTTTCGCTCTCTAGCGTGATAAAAGTTTCCATTGCTAAGAGAGTAAATATAACTATCACCCAACCTTAGGTGTATTAATACATCAATAACTAACGGGCTGTTCGTATTCAAAACAGGGATGTAGTGACTATAGTCAAGCCTTTCTTGTTTATGCAGTTGATTATTGCTGTAAAAAGTTCTAGCAAAGCTGTGGTCAAACTGAATCGAATATAATTTTGTCGAATCATAATCTTTTATATTTTCAAAGAAATCTTTCATTTTTATGATTTCAACATCTCCCATCCACTCAGTCCTATTGGGTTTATAGTTACTTATTCCCAATACTTCATCGTATTTGTTGTTATGGAGATCTGAACGCACGTCAGGCATAAAGAAATTATGATTCTCTTTAGTACAAAAGCGATACACCACGTCTATTCTGTGAAGCATATCTCCTAAACCACACTTTGTATTTTCAATTGTAATATTTAATTTATTCATTTCCCGCCCCCAATGATACTTTCAGCGTCTAAATTCTTAAAAAGTACTGATTTAGAGCTTTTATCGTCAGGATCCGGAAAGGCTTTTACATTTGTCAACCCCATCCTAGAAATAGCGTTATTTATTGCGATGAAATGATTTTTGTTTTGATCACTGTTATGTAAAACAGTGGTCATCTCATCATGTCGTCTGTATTGATATAGAACTTGGTTTAAATGCTTAACATTTCCAGCTTCTGCCAACTTGAGCATCATGTCATAATCTACTGCATTTCTGATTGTTTCATCAAAACCAGAGGTACGGGCAAAATCTCTGCGCCTGAAAAACCTAAAATGATGCACGATCATATTGCTTAATAAGTATTCTCTACTGAATACCGGCCAGTTCCAACCATCAGATTTAAACTTTGATTTGTCATCAATATATTCTGTAGTCCCGTACACAAGTGATAAACTTGCGTCTTTTTCCATCTCATAAAGGCACTTCTCTACAGCATCGGTCATTAAAACGTCGTCAGCGTCTAACTGTCCAATGTAATATCCTTTGCAATGTTTAACCGCAGTGTTCGAAGCCGCGCCAATTCCGCCATTCTTTTGTGAAATAACTCTCACTCTATTATTTTTTGAATAGTATTTACGAATCAACTCTAACGATTTGTCTGTAGAGCCATCATCGCATATCACTACCTCCAAATCCTTTACACTTTGTTCCAATGCACTTTGGATACTTTCTACGACAAATTTTTCGCGATTGTACAAAGGCATATATATAGATACTAAAGGAACTTCAAATCCAAATTTTTTTTCACTAGTCTTACGATATATGTAAGGACATTTTTCGATATATATTGGTCTAGTTGAAGCCATACCCAGTTTTCTATCCGTATCATTCTTTCCTTCTAACGGCTCTTGGTGATAAACATAATTGTCTTCTAAGGGGATAAAATAAACACCATCTTTCTGTAATCTGTAGCCAAACTCTTGATCTTCATAGCCCCAATCACGGAAATCAGAACAATAGCCACCTACTCTATCAAATACCTCTCTTGTGAACGCACAATTTGCACCAACCAAAAAGCGATAGGGTAAAGGCTCGCTTTTAGCACCATCTGTCTTTCTTATGTGAGGCTCTCTCCAGTCTGAACTGTAGCCAGTTTGGCTCTTTTCTGTAGCAACAGTATTTTCCGACTGCACTTTCTCGACTTCCAAAATAAGACTGCTATCCTGCAGATAAGAGTCTAAGTTCAAATTTGCGACACTTACGTAATGCCGAAATCCAAACATTGCAATATTTCTACTGACATGGAAGTATTCCATATATTTTTCTACAAGTTGCTCATTAGGAATAGCATCACTATCAAGAATTATAATATTGTCGTATGAGGCATTATTTATCCCCATATTCCGAGCTTCTGCTAACCTATACCCTTTATCATCCTGCCTACAGTATTTTATCGAAAAATATTCTTCATATTTTTTATAAACTAAAGATATATCCTCCCTACTTCCATCATCAGCAATGACGACTTCCATCAAATCTTTAGGATAACTCTGATGTTTTAACCCAGCCAGAACATAATCTACTTCTATCGACCTGTTATAGACTGGTATGACTATAGAAACACCAAGTTCATAATTGTTCCCATTATTCTTCTTCCACTCACTTTTTGCTGCTTCAATAAAGGAATAATCATTACCGACCCCTTTCAGAGGTGGCAGTTTCAGCCAACTAGGAAAGTTTTTTGGTACCTTTGGAACATCTTTAACCTTAGCAGGATAAGATTTCTTAAATTCGAATATCGGATAGTGCTTACTTAAATGTTGCTTCGAAAAACTCAAGTACTTTGCCCATTGCGGGTAATCCTCTAATCCTTGCTCTAATGCTTTGTAACACGCGCTGTACTGGCTGGCTTCGAACGCTTCTCGAGCCTGTTGCAATGGTCGTTTCTTTGTCACGTTTTTTCCTCTAAATTTAACCACGTAGATTTAATATGTATGAACATAATAAAAATGATTTAATATTGTTTAAGCTGCAGTTTTCCGATATTTGGTAACTTTAAACTCCAATTTACCGGGCTTTAGTTCACAGCTATTTAAGAGTTTCCACTCCAAACCAATATAGGATCTCCGAAGCATACCTGTACTTCCCATTCTGATTTTTCATTACGTAGAGCAATTTTTAACTGGGATAAAATAGACTCCGTTCCTAATTAAGCTATTTTTTACTCATTCGTTTATATTCGTCTTTCACCACATTAACTTGCAGCTACGTATCATTTGAAACTAGTTATTTTTCAAGTTCCGATATTTAATTTACAGAAATATATCATCAGCGATAGGTTGCATAGGCTATGATTCTATAAATTTATACTTATATTTTTATGGGATGCTTGATTCATTACCAACCGAACTACGAGGTGAGGAGATAAAACCAATTTTTGAATCAAATTTGGAATTAGATAGCATTGCCCGATTAAGCGTAGATATAGTAGCAACTAGGCTGGCCTGATCTTCTGGTATTTTGATGTGTGCTCGGTTTTTGAGCAATGAGTCATCGTAGGTATCGCTAATAATAACAGGGATACAACCAAAGTCTAATGCCTCCCAAAGTCTAATAGAATTAGGGCCACTACCTGATGGACATAAACAAAAAATACTTTCTTCCATCACATGCACATATTCGCTTTCGTCTTCTATTCTTGAGCGTTTTTTTGCTTCGCTTTCAGACATCCCAAGCAGTTGGTTTCTATATACATCCTGCTCAAAATGCCACTCAGTTCTTTTCTTAATATAGGCTTCAGGATTATCAGGCAAGTTGAAGATCCACTCTCGAATTTTAGTTAGATAAAGTCCTGGTTGGTAAGAACCTATAAAACTATAAAGATACTTGCGTTCTGAAAGCGGCTTATTTTTATAAGGTCTTTGTCTTTTATAATGCATTACGGGGTAAAGTGGATATGGCCTCAACTTAATCCCTTCAACTTCATCCTGCTCTTTTACTTTGTGAGACCAATAAATTTCAGTAATACCAATTTTCTTAAAAAAAGGTAGTAATTTAAGAGCAGATATATGTTGGCAAAAAGTTTTCACATTTAGGGCAAACCTTGGAGGTCTATTATCTAAGGCCATCAAAAGCTGCCTAGCCTTCGCAGGATTATGATTTAGGTAGTCAACTAACGTAGCCCACGGAAAGCAAATGTACTGGGTGTAAATATCATTAGATGGCGTTTCTAATTGCTTTTCATATGCCCAAAGCTCGGTTTTAGCTGGCTCCTGCCAGTCATGAGGATACGCAAAAACGTTACCATAACGAACCCATCCCGTAGCATATTTAGTAAAATTATTTATCAAGGGTTTAGCCTTAAAATATAAGCACCCTTCTCACAAGGTATTTCTTCTTCATCAAAAGAAACAAAGCGTGCCTCAAGTGTATCTTTCCACTTTGAGATTATTTTCTTTTCTTCATCCCTATTAGAGTCGTCCAGCACTATGTCAAGCTGATGTTGGCCCAGCGTATTTAACAATTTACTAACAGCCGGAAAACGAGCTAGAGGCCCTGTGTCTCCGGGAGGACCATCAACTAGCACTAATATTTTAGCACTTTGCTGCTTCATAAACTTGCTAGCAATATTGTTTAACTCAGTTTCGCAGTCATAATATAGAAAACTTTCACCATCTGACGTTATGTCAACTAATGGTGCATGGATCAAATTAACAAATGAAAGTAAGCCTCTCTGCCTTAAAAGTTGTTGTGTTTTTTCAAAATATTTTTTGTTGTGCTCGAAAGAGACTACGCGACTAGCAGCTTCGCTTAAAGCCAATTCCTCGGTAGATGCATCTCTATCTTCTGCAAAGATATTTTCCTCAAAGGCCATTGCCTTTGCAAATAACAGTGTAGAAGTTCCACTTCCAAATTCGATAATTAGATCGTAATTATGTTCTTTAATTTGTCCCAGTAAGTAAAGTGCAATATCACTGCTAATGGGCCATCCGTGGAACTGCATGCCCATCTCGCCTTTTTCTAAAAAGCTTTGCACACCGATAAAAGATTCGACCTGCTTAACGGCATTATTAAGGCCTCTATCTATCATCCAGTTAACTTTCCTTTTTATTTCAGCTAGCGTTTCATCTTTACATTGGAACTGGTCAATTATAGTTTCTAACACTTCTTTGTTTACTTTTGTACTGTCTATCGCAGCGCTCAACTGACTTTGCAGAGTGATCAACTCGTTTTGCGATTCTTTCAGTTTGTCGCTTAACTCTTTCAATGTTTTATCTTTATTAACACATTTTTGCTCTGAGTTATTAAGCCTTTCTATAGCATCGTCTTTGTTCTTTGCTAATTCCAGAATCTGCTTTCTGCTTTCACTCAAGTCATTAGATGCAAGATCTAGCTGAGCGTTTTTATTTTGCAGTTCCTCATTTAATTTTTGCAGTTTACCGTTGAGTAGTTCGACTTCTCGTAACTTCTGTTCATTTCTTACCAAGATTGTGAACTCTTTCGAATCTTTACTAAAAACCTGCGGGCAATAAACAAAATCAGCGCAATCACCAAGTAAGTAATGGCTTCCACTAAATGATTTTTTTGACACTATGAAGATATGGGAAAACGAGCGAAGATGTTGGTTAGAGCGAATCTGCAGCGATTCAAGCTCATCATCCACGTCGACTATTAAAATATTAGCTTTATTTAAATCCAAACTTAGAGATTCAATTAACAGGTTTAGCGGTACACCCGTCACGAGTTCCAAGACACACTCAAAATTTTTTGAAGCATAAGTATGACTGTTTTCTTTTCTAACCAAAGAGTTATATCTAGGGTTCTGGTAAATTGTTGCTTCGCATTCGTTGATGTCTACCGGCAAAACCCACTGGTTATGCACTTCGACAATATTATGTTTTTTACATTTATTGATTAATGCACTACACAATTCTTCACTGGCTTCATACGCAGCAATATTTTCTGGCTTTAATGATGCTATGTCCTCAACCCAGCCTCCAGTGCCAGCACCTATATAACAAACAGTTCCTAGTTCTGAACTAGTAACATTCTGAATCGCAAGTGTTAGTGGTCCCATAATACTCTTTCCTTAGTCTTGATAGATCCAATCAAGCGGTTCTTGAAACAACAAACTTCTATATTCTGTAGTTTGGCTAAAGTTTTTATCTAAAAGCTGAGTAGAGTATGAAAGCGTGGAAGACACCTCAAATGGATGATATAACCTAGTAAATTCTCGCGTAAGCCAACATTCACCTCGCAGTACAACTGGTATTTGAAAATAACATGCAATCCAGGCCAATCCCGAGCTTTTATGCTGATAAGCTGGCGGGTCATAGGTACAGAATATTAAGTCTATAACTTTCAAGTTGAATACTAATTCATCGACTGACCAAAACTCTCTGTGTACTTCTAAATTCTCGATCTGTTTATCTAGCTGAATTAGTTTTTCTTCTATTTCTGCTAACTTTGGAGTTGGCCAAGTCATTGTATATTGGACAATTAGTCTAACATTATCCGATTGCACTGTGGAAAGTCTTTCTATTAACGCTGGCAGCAACATATAGCCTTTATTTTCTTTAGCATCGCCCATATATAACAAATATGTTTTAGAATCGCCTGATTGACAATTGCTATCTTTTTTAGCTTTATCGAACTTTGGCCAAGGGAGCAAATAACAAGGATGAATACCACAAACTTCTATGTTCAATTTCTCCAGATAATCTTTCAACTCCAAATCAGAGGCATACACTTCTACATTTTTGAACTGATTCAGCCGTTTAAAAGCAGTTTCGAACGGCAAATTCGTAAGCTGATTTTCTGGCTGCTGTGACATGAACATACTGCATACCTTATGCTTGCACGAATGATCATTATAACTCTTTGTTTTGATCAACCGGGACAGTGCCAAGCTAAGTGCACTTGCATGCTCCCAATTAACACATGGATACCAGAAGACGATCTTATCGTTAATGTCTAAGTGATTGAGTAAATCGGTGATCACCGTTTTATACTCAGATGCCAATCCTCTAATGAATGTATTGATTGCCTCACCTCGAAGACTAGCGTTATCATCAAAATGTTGATAGAAGTTGCTTGTGAACCAAGGCTTAACATTTAAATTTTGGTGGCAGGCAAGCTCGCTAAGTTCCCTAGCTATATGAAGACTACTGTAAACTGTAATATCAAACGTATTCTTTCGTTCTGTTGATAATAGTGCATTAAGTAAAGCTGCGTGGTGCCCGCCCGCTTCATTCAACCCAGGGTCAACAATTGCTAGCTTTTGCATAATTTTTATTTTTGCTTCTTTCGTTCAATCAACCGGCTCCACATAATCTTGAGCAGCTCATCGACCTTCTCTGAGGTTTCAATTATTGAGTTTAATGATTGGTAACAATTTTCTGCCCATTTAAGATCTCTTTCGCCTTCTGAAGTAATTAGCTGATGTTCCAAAATTTCTGCAGGAATTCTGACTCTTGGACCGTACTCGTCTATATCAAAATATTCCGTAGTATTATAAATAACGTCTCGTGTACCATCTCGAAGTTCAAGGTAAACTTCCGCATCTAAGGTTTCATGGTTTATGTTTTCTGCTCTCAATTTAATTCTCAAGGCGCTGTCTTTTACCCCAAAAACAATATGCTGGTAACTATCGAGATCAATGACCTCTTCAACTGAAAGGCTAGCATTTATCTGTTCTGGGCTACTTTCTTCACTTTCAAGATTTTTTTCCAAATGTTCAACTTGGTGCTCCACGGCATGTTCTGTACTAAGAGCGTTACACCAAGAGTCTACAGAGCGACTAAGATTCGCAGATTTCGTCTCAGTTTTTAGTAAGATACTTTGCAAATTATCTTTTATTAAAGTTATAAGACGCGAATCTTCGTTAGCTAGAGAGTAGCTTGACAAGTCTTCCAGCAGATCAATCTCTAGCTTTGGACCGTATTCATCACTGTCTTCAGGCGGCCATGCAAACAATGGAGCGCTTGTGTCAGTGTTAGACCTAAATTCAAGGAAGAAAGAGGCAAAGAACTTATTGTCTTCCTCAACAATACCTTTAGCGCAAAGTTTAACCTCCAAGCTTCTTCTCAGAATGTCACCAGACAATAAATTAGTAAACTGAAGCCACAAATGCTCATAACTATCCATCGCAAAAGACTCTTTTATAGCGACCTCGTCGAAGCTTAACCAATTCATCGGGTAATGTTCTCTGAAACGCAGTTCTGAAAGCCTTAACTTCCAGTCCTTTAATATTCTATTCTCTAATCCAAAGTCATTATTTGTCTGATCTTCCATAAAAGCTTTTTGAATACAATTCAATGTACAAAATACAAGAAGGCGATCATTTGTATTTAATCTTTGATTGATTTTATCTTGCTTTTCTAAAAGGAATTCAGGCGGCTCAGGGAAGTAGCGTAAATAGGCACCATACTCGTCTACACAATCATCTTCAATTGTGAAAAGATTATCAGGATTACCCTCTGTTCGAAACTCGATTCCCACCTTTCCTGAATTAACAACAAGTTTGACGTTAATCCTGTCAATTAGCCCGCAGTGTGGATAGTCCACATTTTCTAAGACCAGGTGTAAGTCTTGATAACCTTCTGTAGAATATTGCCCGACTATCTTAACTGAGCTCGCTGAAACTGCGCTAAATGACCGACAAATTATCGACTTATGCATATCTTTACCTTGTGGCGTTGAAATTTCTAGTGCTTGTAGGTAATAAAATTCCAACTCTTCTTGTAACTGTGTAATTTGTAATGTTGCGAGCTCAAGTTCTTCTTTAACTTCACCGGCCATAATTGACTGCTGTTCACTTTGTTGTTTAAAATCGCTATTCAGAAGAGATATTTTCTCTTCGAGAAGCAATTTATCATTTTCTATCGTACGGACGAACGATTCTAGGTCGTCACTACCAACCAAGCTATTAATTTTCTTCTTAAGGGTTTGTAGCTCTAAAAAAGTACCTTCAAGTTCTTCTTGGACTTGAAAGACTTGTAACTCGGCTTGTTTTAAGTTTTCAGTATTTTGTTGTTTCACATTAACAAGTTCTTTTAATAGCTTTTCGTTTTCACTTTCTCGTAACTTAACTTTGTTGCTCCAGTCCTCATTGCTTTTAGCTAAATCTAATTTATATTTGGCATCCTGCGCTTCTAACTCTTGTTTCGAGTGCCTCACACACTGCTTTAAACTCTCGTTCTCTGAAAAGGAAGCCTCAAGTTCTTCCTGCAATTGAAAAGTATTAAGTTCAGCTTCCTTTAATTCTTCGAGCCTTTTCGACAAGATGGATTCAAACTCAGCTTCTACAGAAATAAGTTTTTGCTCTGCCAGCTCTTGATTTTCCTTAAGCACATTTTCAGATAGTTGAAGATGCGAATTTAGTTCTTGGCGTAAATTTTCTATATTTACAGATTTATCAGCTAATTCATTTTTCAATTGCACTACTTTCAGAGTATTTTCTTTATAAACTGAAGCTAGTTCTAATAGGGAATTTGCTTCCTGTTTGAAAATGTTAATATCAGGGCTGAGATGTACGCTAAAGTTACCAAACAACTTACTGTTTGAAAGTAATTCATCATATAGTTCATACAAATCATCTCTGTCTAAAAGACTAGCTTTTACTCCTATGTCTAAAAGCTTAGTCGCAAAATCAACTTCGAGGTACATTTCACTTTTTGACCCCTTGCCGAAAGTCGATTGCATAAAGCTTGTAGCGTTGTATATCAGGTCATTCAATGATAACAATGTGGGACTTGTCATTTCTCCCGTTGCTTGGAGACAATGAAATGCATGTTGTTTCCATGCGTCTACGTAATGATCAAGTGAATTTAATTTTTTTTCTTTCGCTTTCTGGATGAGGTAGGTTTCTGGTAAGCTATATACTAATAAGATTTGTTCTTTGGTAGTGTCTAGTATTATTTCTTGCCACCCTACACCTTTGATGAATACACAGTTGTAATTATCATCAATCTTCCCAAGTACCTCTGATAGTAGAATATTCTGAGCTTTACTAACTTGGCTCGAAGCATCGCATTCAGTGTATGTAACATTGCTATTGTCTAAAAGTTCTTTAATAGGTTGAAGATTTAAATCCCCAGCAGAAAATATTACTGCAAGTGGCATGATGACTCCTGAAACAACTAGAACTAGTTCGTCCTTAATAAAGCCGTAGTTTACCTAGTTTAATTCATGATTAAAACCGCAATAAATTAGCATTTGACCTCCCCGTCCGCCTCGCAATAGTTATCGTCTTTATTTTGTAATTAAATGATAGATGAATTCAGAAAGTGAAAATTGCGATAAGCGACTAGAACGATTGTGCTGTAGTTTAAAACTATGATGGAGTGGCAAAATTATTGAGTGAATAGTCCCCACAGTATTAATTGCACTTACATCTGCACTATAATTGCAGATGTATATCGGTACAAATAGGTCAAGAAATTGTGAAACTTTAGCATCAAGGCTCTGCGCCTGCTAGACACAAAACTTCAACCAATAAAAATTACCTATTTGTGGACTAAATTGTAGGTAACAACAAATATAATGCAAGGTTAAAGACAACAAAAAAAACCCGCCAGCGGCGGGTTTTTTAATCGAATCGGTTAAGCGTAAGCTTAGCCGTTATCGAGTAATTGCTTACTCTTCAGTTGCTTCTACTGCTTCTTCTTCAGCTTCTACAACCGGGCGGTCAACTAACTCAACGTACGCCATAGGCGCGTTGTCGCCAGCACGGAATCCGCATTTTAAAATGCGAAGGTAGCCGCCTGGGCGAGTTTCGTAACGAGGACCAAGCTCGTTGAACAGTTTACCTACTACTTCTTTATCACCGGTGCGAGCCATAGCCAGACGGCGGTTTGCAACGCTGTCTTGCTTAGCCAGAGTGATAAGAGGCTCAATTACGCGACGTAATTCTTTCGCTTTTGGTAACGTCGTTTTGATCACTTCGTGCTTGACCAAAGAACCGGCCATGTTTTTAAACATAGCTTGACGATGGCTGCTGTTGCGATTCAACTGACGACCACTCTTACGATGGCGCATAGTTTTATCCTTCTAAAAAATCAGTTTCTTTTAAACCTGATTAATCTTTTTCAGCGATGCTCTCAGGTGGCCAGTTTTCCAGGCGCATGCCCAGAGAAAGTCCACGTGAAGCGAGAACATCTTTGATCTCAGTTAGCGATTTCTTACCTAAGTTAGGCGTTTTTAGTAACTCAACTTCGGTACGCTGAACCAGGTCACCAATATACTGGATAGCTTCTGCTTTCAAACAGTTAGCAGAACGTACTGTTAATTCCAGGTCATCAACCGGACGCAGCAGAATAGGATCGAACTCAGGTTTCTCTTCTTTCTGCACTGGCTCAGAGATATCACGCAGTTCAACAAACGCATCCAGCTGTTCAGCCAGGATGGTTGCGCTACGACGGATGGCTTCTTCGGGATCCAAAGTACCATTCGTTTCCATATCAATGATCAGTTTGTCCAGGTCGGTACGCTGTTCAACACGCGCAGATTCTACGGTGTAAGCAATACGCTCAACTGGGCTGTATGATGCATCTACTAATAAACGACCAATTGGACGATCATCTTCTTCAGAGGAACGACGAGTTGACGCTGGAACGTAACCACGACCCATTTCTACTTTAATACGCATGCTGATTTCAGCTTCGCCGGTTAAAGTACAAACTACGTGCTCAGGGTTTACGATTTCTACGTCACCATCATGCTGGATGTCACCAGCTACAACAGGGCCAGCGCCAGATTTCACCAGAGTCA
>Ga0213838_1000387_pt1 | contig 35575 bp, 26 predicted proteins | sample SWPATP13_FD_160577 | JGI IMG/M metagenome (GOLD analysis project Ga0213838, IMG submission 160577) | Coastal seawater microbial communities from Marineland, Florida, United States - SWPA TP1 #3 | ecosystem: Environmental > Aquatic > Marine > Coastal | place: USA: Florida | collected 2016-08-06 | reverse complement strand
CGGCATTTTGCAACTCAACGACGGTGTGGGAACCAATGTAACCTACGCCGCCCGTTACCAGAATCTTCATTGTCGTTACTCTCATTCACAGTTGATATGCGCCTGTTGCGGCGTTCCAGAACGGCCCGCGGGGCCGCCCCCTCTTGTCCTTCGTTTTTTTACTTCGTTCACTGCTTGCGCCTCTGCGCGGCTTCCTTGAGCAGGAGCCGGATAAAGGCCATGTCCTCGATAAAATATCGGTGGAACATGCGCCGCGGTTCCTGCAGAAAACGGTAAAACCATTCAAGCCCGGCGCGCTGCATCCAGCGCGGCGCCCGTTTGACGCGGCCGGCCGCCACGTCGAAACTGCCGCCCACTCCCATCGCGAACGGAATGCCCATCGTCGCCTGCCAGCGCCCGAGAAACTGTTCCTTCGTCGGCGAGCCGATCGCCACGAACAGCAGGTCGGCGCGGCTGGCGCGCACCTGCTCGGCCACCAGCGCTTCTTCCGCCTCGCCGCGCCAGTAGCCGTCGCGCCAGCCGGCAATCACCAGCGCCGGATAGCGGCTTCGGTAAGTGTCGGCCACGGCGGCCACCACCTCGGCACGCGCGCCCAGCAGGAACACGCGCCAGCCGCGCTCGCCCGACCTGCGCATCAGCGCTTCGAACAGGTCGACACCCGCCACCCGTTCCTTCAGGGGTTTGCCCAGCAGGCGCGAGGCCCACACCACCGGCATGCCGTCGACGTTGACCAGCGCGCAGGCGTTGATAATGCGGCGCAGGTTGCCGTCGCGGCTGGCCTTGACCAGCTTGTCCACGTTCAGCACCACGTGCTGGTGCGGAGTTCCGGCGCGGATGAATTCCTCGACCCGGCCGAGGGTTTCCTCCATCGACAGGTTGTCGATCCGACAGCCCATCATGGTAATGGCAGGCGTCATTCCCAGCTCCCTTGCCATAAAGCTTAACAATTATGGCATTTTAGAAACTAGTTAAAAAAACGTTATTGTAAACCTGCACTCCACCGGAACCGCGGACGATACCGTCGAGATACGAAGCACGTCGCTCGGCACCTTGGCCTGGTAGCAGCGCGAATACCAGCCCAGCGGCGGATTCTCGGCGCCGCGCACCAGTTCCAGCTTCAGGTCCCTCCCGCTGGCCTGCATCTGCAGCGCGAACCGCTTGCCGCGCACGTGCAGGCCGGTGCTGGTCAGGCGCACGTTCAGTTCCGGCGCAAAATGCCAGAACTGCTCGAGCGGATGGGATTTCTTGGCGGCGACCTCGTCGCGCACGACCAGGGTCGCGCTGGCGGCGTCGAAGCGCACGCTGCGCAGGTGGCGCACCGGGTCCGACAGGCGCGCATAGCCGTCGTGCGAGCCGCGGAAATCGAATTCGTGGGGCGAGGCCGGCATGCGCTCGATGCTGGCGCGCGCCTTGCGCAGCCACATGAAGCGCCCGCCCGAGACCGACTGGTCGCGCCCGTCCACGCGCACCGTGTTGTGGGCCGAGGTGCCGCGGAAGTAATCGCGCCATTTGCGGTCCTGCCAGTAGGAATAGGTGCCGGGATCGACCAGCACCTGTTCGCCGGCCACCGACAGCGTCATCGACAGCGCATCGGCGTGGCCGTGGGCGGCGATGCCGAGGTAGCCGAGAGGGCCGCAGTCGAGCATGCCCTTGATTTCGTTTTCCTCGCCGAAGTGCGAACCGAATAGCAGGTAGCCGCCGTCGGGGAAGGCCCAGCCGGTATCGGCTTCGTGCGGATCGGCATCGGGGCGCTTGCCGGGCAGCGCGTGCAGCAGCCAGCGCACGCCGGCATTCGTGGCCGGCTGGGTGCCGAACACGGTTTCGCCGAGGGCCAGCAGCTGGGCCGTGCGGTCGCCGCCGGCGGCATCCAGGCGGAACACGCTGCCATCGTCGTTGTCGCCGACGTTGGGCACGTGGCCGCCGACGTCGCGCACCGAACGCAGGAAGCGCAGCGCACTCTGCAGGATGCTCCAGTAGGTGCGCGAGAAGGCGACGTCGCAGCTTTGCCCGACCAGGCCGGCAACGAACAGGAATTCGGCCGAGAACACATGGTAGCCGAAGGCTTGCTCGCGGTTCACGCCGTCGAGCGAATACTGCAGGCGCGCCTGCTGCTCGAGTTCGCGCCGCGCCTGCTCCATCCAGGCGCCGGACGCTTTCCAGCAGGGCCAGACCGAGGCGCCGACGAACAGGCCGGCCAGCTCGCCGATCAGGTGGTTGTTGGCCGAGGAATGGCGCGACAGGTTGCGCGCGATGGTGCGGCAATGGGCGTGGATGCTATCGAGCCAGTCGGCGCGCAGGCGCTGGCCCGATTCGCCGGCAAACAGGCTGCTGCCTTCGCCGCCCACCAGTTGCCACAGCAGCGCCCAGTTGATCAGGCGGATGCCGAGTTCCATCGGGCTGGTCCAGTTCGGGCCGGAGAGCGGCGGGCACTGGTCGAGCCAGCTGCGCAGTTGCTGTTCGAGCGCGTGCAGCCAGCGCACGTCGCCGGAGACGCTCCAGGCCTGCCCCAGGCGCACGAGGTGCAGGTGGCGGTTCAGCTCCCAGACGTGCTTGATGTCGCCGACCTGCTCGGGCTTGTCGATGGCGATGTCGCCGGCAAATACCGAGGGACCGGTCACGCCGCTGTACGGATCGCGGTTCCAGACGGTGGGCACGCCGACGTCGAAACTGCGGTCGGCGAACAGCACCACGTGGCCGGCGCAGATGCGGTCGGCTTCGGCCAGCAGCGCATCGACCTCCAGCGGGCCGAGGGCCGGCGCGCCATGGACGTTGAAGCTGCGTGCCCGCGGCAGCACTGCCGAGGCAGGTAACTTCGCGGGCGGTGCTACGGCGCGCAAGGCGGCCCCGCGGGCCATTTTCGTGCGTGCCACCTGGCGCATGCGATAGCCGATTTCGGCCACCGACATGCAGCGCAGACGATTCACCCACCACACCATGCGTACTGTTGCATTCATCAAGCCCCCGCCAAGTCGTTATAGATCGCAGCCAGCCGGCCACAGATCGCTTCTGTTGAATAGTCTCGTTCCACCGTCGCGCGGGCGCGTGCGCCCAGGCTTTGTTGCAGGCCGGCGTCGTCCAGCACGCGTGCCAGCGCCGCGGCCAGGGCCGGCGCATCCCGCGGCGGCACCAACAGGCCATTCACGCCGTCCCGCAGCGCTTCCGGAATGCCCCCGACCCGGCTGGCAACGACCGCCTTGCCGGCGGCCATGGCTTCCAGCAGCGCCATCGGCAAGCCCTCGGCATGCGAAGGCAGGCAAAAAACGGCGGCCCGGGCCAGCTGCGCGCTGCGCGCGTCCGCATCGATCCAGCCGGTCAGCTCGACCCGCTCGCCTATCCCGCGCTCGATCGCGGCGCGGCGCCAGGCATCCAGCGCGCCGCTGCCGGCCAGCACCAACTGCAGCGCGGGAAAACGCGGCGCCAGTAGCGCCACGGCGTCCAGCAATGCTTCAACGCCCTTGACCGCCTCCACGCGTCCGAGGAACAGGATGCGGCCGGGTTCGCTGCGCCCGCCGCCGGCCTGTGGCAGCGCCACCGCATTCGGCAGCACCGTCACGCGCGCGCGCGGCGCATAGCCGCGCAGGAAGGCGGCCCAGCCCTCCGTGAGCGCGATGACGAGCGAGCTGCGCTCGAGCGTATGGCGGATCCAGCGCCGCATCAGGGCGCCGGAGCTCACCGTCGCAAACTGGCGAAAGCCGCCGCCGTGCAGGTGAAAAATGGTGCGGCAACCAGCGCGGCGCGCCAACCACAATAGCAGGGACTTGCGGGCAAAGCTGGCATTTGATGCAACATGCGCATGGACAATAGCGGGACGGCCCAACAGGCAGGCAGCCGCTCCCTGCCGGAATCCGCCCGCGGCAGCCTGCAGTTTGTCCAGGAAAGCGCCTTCGCGGTGGGTGCTGACATAGCGCACCTGGGCCCGTTCGAACAAGCCTGCCTCGCGCAATACCGCCACCAGCGCCGCCACCCCGCCGCGCCCCTCGGGTGCTGTGCCGAGCATCAGGATGCGCGGCGCGCACGCTTTCATGCGCGCACTCCGGCAGCGATGGCAGGCGATCTGTTGAAGGAAGACGGTTCCACGATTCTTGATAAAGGCACAATATTTCGATCATACATTAGTTGTTGCCCTTTCCGCGCACGGTTCAGCCTTCGACGGCGATGAACTCGAACTTGCCGTTCGGCCCGCGTTCGATTGCCGCAACGCGCTCGACACTGACCTCTACCCCGGGCACGCGCAGCAGGAAGGCGTGCACCAGGGCCGCTTCGCTGGCGGCCGTGAAGCCCGGCGCGGCCACCACGCGCAAGCGAAAGCGTCCGTCGCTGCCGTACAACACCTGGCCCTCGATCAGCTGCCGGTCCTGTCCCTGGAACACGCGGTCAAGGCGCGCCACGATGCGCCCGTCGCGCAAGGTGAGGATGCGTTCCTGGCGCCCGATCACGGCGGCCACCGTCGGAAACACGCGCCCGCAGGGGCAAGGCCGGCCGTCGCCGGGCACGACCCGGTCGCCGGTGCGGTAGCGCTGCAGGGGCATGGCCGGGTTGTTCAGCGTGGTGCCGACCAGTTCGCACGCGCCGTCTTCTTCCTGCAGCAATTCGACGCCGCCATAGTCGGTCAGCACGTGGTAGCTGCCCTGCTCGCAGGTGCCGATCGCCGCGACCCGCTCGGCCTGGCCGTACCAGTCGAACACGCGCACGCCGAAGGCGCGTTCGACCTGGGAACGCACGCCCGGCGCGAGCGTTTCCGAGGACGTCAGCACGCCGCGCAGCGCCGGGCCGCGGTAGCGCCGCCCGCGCGCCTCGAGCCAGGCCGCCAGCGCCGCCACCGACGAGGGATAGGCGTGCAGCACGACCGGGTCGTAGGCTTCGAGCGCGTCGATATAGGCGCCGACCGTCGTGCTTGACAAGTGATAGGAGGACATCAGCAGCATCCTGCCCCAGCGGTCATGGCACCAGGTGCGTCCGTCCGGCGGGCGGTCGGCGCAGACGATGTCGCCGCGGATCCAGGCGCGCCGCTGGCCCGGGCGCCAGCCGATCCAGCGCAGCTGGCGCTGGATGAACGCTTCCTCGCGGATCACGGCGCCCAGGGTTTGCACCAGCGAGAGCGGCGTGCCCGAGGTGCCGCTGGTACGGATGGTGTTGCACAGCAGCGAGCCGGGTGCGCGCGGGCGCAGGAAGCGTTCGGGGTGCTCGCGCAGCATGGTCTTGGTAACGAAGGGCGCCATTGGCTCGACCTGGCGCAGGCGCGTGCCGTCCGGCGCGACGCTTACCCCCAGCTTGCGCGCACGCTGCGCGATGGCGGCGTTGAGCGCCTGCGCGCAACGTTCGTGCGCCGCCAGGCGTGGCGTGACCAGCAGCCGCGCCCACAGGCCGCGCGCCAGGTGCCGCAGGAAGGAGCGCAGTGTCGCCCTCAGCGACCAGGTCCACATGGCGCCAGTATCCGGTGGTAGGCGCGCGCCACGTCGCGCGCCAGGATGTCGTAGGTGCGGTGCGCCGCCACCCAGGGCGGCCCGCGTTCGGCGCAGCGCGCGGCCAGTTCCGGCTCGCGCAGCAGGCGCAGGGTGGCGTGGGCAAAGGCCTCGGCCTGCATCGGCACGCACAGGCCGGCGCCGCTCTGCGCCAACACCCGTGCCTGGTCGGGGATGTCGTTGGCCACGCCCGGGATGCCGAGCGCCAGGTATTCGACCAGCTTGGTGGGCGACGAGACGTCGAACAGCACCCCGCGCGGGATCGGCGACAGGCCGACTTCGGCGCGCACCGCAAAGCCGAGCGCGGCCGCCTGCGGCAGCCAGCCGGTGAGCAGCACGTGGCGGCCCAGGCCGCGCGCGGCGATCGCGCGCCGCATCCAGGCCATCTCGTCGCGGGACGGCGCCTCGCCCACGATCACCAGCAGCACCTCGGGCATCCGTGCGTGCAGGAGAGAAGCGACGTCGAGCAGGAAGTCGGAGCGGCGCGCTTGCGCCACGCGCCCGAGGTAGAGCACGACGCGGCGCCCGGCCAGGCGCGGATCGCGGCTGGGAACGATGGCGCCGCGCTCGAACCGGGTGGCGTCGACCCCCATCGGCACCGGCGTCATACGCTCAGGCTTGACGCCGATCCCGGCCAGCCAGTCGCGCATGGCCTCGCTCTGGACGAACACGTGATCGGCCGCGGGCAGCACCAGCCGGTAGGCGATGCGGCGCGAGACCCAGGCGCGCACTGCGTGGCCGAGCCAGGCCGGCCAACGGCCCTGCCCGGCCAGGCTGTCGCGCCGCGCCTCGTAGCCTTCGACGATCGGAAACGACATCCAGTAGATGAAGGGAAGGTGTAGCAGGCGCGCCGCCAGCAGGGCGAGCAGCGCGCTGGCGACCTTGTCGCGCACCTGGATGCAGTCGGGCCGCACGCGGCGCCAGGCGCGCAGCAGCCCGAGCGCATCCCAGAGCGGGGCCAGCAGGCTGGCAAAGCGATGCCGCAGGTTGCCGACGACATGCATGCCGCCCGCGGGCCAGGGTGCGCCTTCTGTCGCGCCCTGCCCCACCAGTTCGGTGTGCACGCCATAGCGCGGCATTTCGGCGCCGAACAGGGTCGCAAGGTCGGCGCGCAACGGCGGCAGCGGGTCGCGAACGATGAAGGCGATCGAGAATGGCCGAATCTGCATGGCAGTCCTGACGAGGTATGCCGTCGATACTAGCGCAGGGCCCCCAAAACGAGCCTCATACACGGCCACACGCGCGGGGCGCGCGTTTGAGGGCGATCAAGCCGCGCCGGCGTGGGCGTCCAGCCGCGCGCGCAGCCCGGCGCTGCTGCCGCTGTCGAGCTTGCGGCAGAAATGGGCGCCGGACGCCAGGATACGCTCGAAGTCGGCCTCGGCCAGGACCTGCGGATTGCGCGCCGGGCCGGGCGGCCACTGGACATAGCGGAAATTGCATGCAACGACGCGCGCTGCGTATGACGAGGCCATGACCAGGGTCTGGAAGAACAGCTCGTCGGGACAGAGCACGGTACGGAAGAAGCGCGCCAGCCCGGGCTGTGCGTCGATCCGGGCCAGCAGGTGGGCCAGGCAGGGCCGCGACAGCGTCCACCAGGTCGACCCGCCCCAGGGCTGCAAGCCGCCCGGCAAGCGCCGCGTGCGCCCGACAAGCCGCAGGGCGCGGTTGGCCAGCGCGCAGGCCAGGCGCTGCGGCAAGCTGCTGCCCTCGCCGTAAAAATACCGGTAGCGGTAATCGGCCGGCCAGCCATCAACGCCGATCGGTACGCAGTCGATCAGCTCGCGGTCCTGGAAGGCCGCCATCGCCGTTTTCAGGGCCGCGTTCGACAGCACCGGATAGTCCTGCCCCGAGAGGAAGAACAGCTTGTCGAATTCCGCTTCCCGCGCCAGCACCTGGCGCACCGAGGCGAGGGTCGCCGCCACCTGGCTGAAGTGGCCCCAGCGCACGTCCAGGCGCGGACGAACCTGGTGCGCGCGCGGGTCGACCTGCGCCGGATCGAGCCGCCATTTGCGGTCGAGGTGGACGTAGAGGGCGAAGTCCGGGTCCGCCAGGCGGGCCAGCAGCGCGTTCAGCTGGAGCAGGTCCTTGTGCGCATGGATCAGGAAGACGTGCTTCACGACCTACTCCAACTGTGCCCGGTGCACCGAATATAACGCCGGTCCGAAGCCGGCCTGGGTTCAGTTCAGCGTGACACTTTGCCCCGCAACAGTGACGGTGCGCACCCCACCGGCCGTGCCGATCTTGACCTCCGGCCGCTTGCAGCCGACGTCGAGCAGCACCAGGAATTCGGCGACCGACTTGCCGTCGTTGGCCAGGTAGAAGGCGCCATGGTCTTCGACCACGTTGGTTTTCGCGCCCGGGCCGATCCACTGGGCGAAGCTGGCGTTGGCGTTCAGCGAGCGCACGCAGACCGACTGTCCGTTGATGGCGATCTTGACGCTGGCAGGATTCTCGATCGTCATCGCGACTGGCGCATGCAGGTTGAATTCGTAGGTATGCGGCACGGTCGCCGACAGGCGGTCGCGCACCAGGATCGCATTCGCGGCATTGCGCAGGTGCCAGACCTGGCGCTTGGCCATCGTCAGCTGGCCGCCATAGGCCGCGCTGGCGTCGCCTTCGGCAAAGTCATAGCTCGGCTGGGCGGCAAAGCCGGTGATCTTGCCGTTGCGCTGCAGCTGCTCGCGGTAGCCGTTTACCAGCTGGCCCTTGCCGCCGTCGAAGGTGACCGCGTTTTGCGAGCGCGTCTGGTGGTACCAGTCGCTCCAGTAGGGGGAACCGTACCAGTCGTACCAGCCGGCTTTCACCAGCAGCGGCTGTCCGGCCACCGACAGCAGCAGGCCGTTCTGGTCGCCATGGCTGTGGTTGAACGAGCCATACGGGCTGGACTTGAAGTAGAGCGAACTGCGCGAGCTCGAACCGATATCGCTGTGCATCGACACCCAGCCGATGCTCGGGTAATAGGCGCTCGAGGACGGCGGCGACAGCACCTTGGTGTCGGCCACCGGCATCGGATACGGAGCCTGCAGCAGCGACAGCGTGTCTTCGGTGCCGCCCAGCTTCGACACATACCAGGCCGCGCGCGGCGAGACCATGCGCGAACCGAAGGCGTGGAAGACGCGGGTGTCGGGTTTGGTTTCCGAGCCGTCGCCGAAGGCATGGATCTTCGCGCCCGGCGGCGTGAACTGGGTGGCGAAATCGAGGAAGCCGAGCGCCCAGGGCTTGGCGTAGAAATTCACGCCGGTCGCTTGCGTCAGCGGATCCCACAGCTGCACCAGGTAGCCGGCCGCGTATTCGGCGTAGGCCGTGCCGTTGGCGAAGCCGCCTTCCGGACCGGCCCATGGCGAAGGCGCGTTGGCGTAGGCCCGGAACGAGAAATCGAACCACTTCTGCGCTTCCGGGATATCGCCCAGCGAGAGCGAGGAAATCAGCACCAGGAACACCAGGCTGGTGTTGCCGTGCGAGTCGAACGGATACTGGTCGAGGCGGCCGTTGTCGCCGGCCAGGTTGCGGTAGATCTCCTCGGTACGGACACGCACCGCTTCCAGCCATCTGGCCTTGCGCGGCGCATCGAGGTCGCCGGCCAGCGAATCGACGGCCTTGATCAGCGACACCGAGATCTGGCGCGTGGCCTGGTCCTGGTTGACATAGCTGGTCGGGCCTTTCGGATCCAGGCTGGCGAGCTGGTCGCCGCGGCGCAGCGCCTCTGTGAGGAAAATCGGATCGCGCTTCATGCGCCACATCGCGCTTGACGCTTCCAGCTGGCGGCTCGCTTCGTTGATGCGCTGGCGGATGTCGGTCTGCTGCGAGGCCATGGCGGCCGTCAGCGGCGTGGTGATCGTGATCGGCCAGCGTGCTTCGCTCAGGGTCGGCAAGGCGCTGCTTTGCGACTTGATCTCGTTGGTCATGCGGCTGACGTAGGGGTCGAGCTCGGCTTTCCTGGCCGCGCTCCAGGTCGAATACGGCGTGAACGAAGGCGGCAGCGCGCGCGGGCGCGCCTTCGACGTGATGCGCGCGCGCAGCGCGGCGTTGTCGGGAACTTCGAAGGTCGTCGAGCGCGAGGTCAGGGAAAAACTGCGCGCCGTGGACCAGTCGTTGCTGCCGCTGGGACGCACACGCCAGGTGTAATTACCGAGCGGCAGCGCCTTGGTCGGCAGATACCAGTTGCGCTCGACCACGGCCAGGATCGGCGCGCCGCCAGCGGGCGTGATTTCGACGTCGTAGGCGGCCGGGCCGGTTGGATGGCGCGCCCAGGTGAAGCCCGGCGGGTTTTGCGCCTGGATGGCGCTGTTGGCCGGGCCCGGCTGGACGATCAGCGGGTCGCTCGCCTGTGCCCAGTCCGCGTGCGCATTGAACGACAGCACGCACAGCGACGCCAGGGCAAGGGCCTGGACCAGGACGCGAAGATGGGATTTCATGAATGATGCTCCGAGAACGGTGAATGACTTCCGGGACCGAGGTCCGCAAACTGCCGGGGAGCGGCGCTTAGTGCAGAGTCCGCCGCTCCACCAAAAATGATGTTACCGCAGTAAGAAATTGAACAATGGCAACTTCTTTCCGGGAACCGGCTCTTTTGTAAATTGCTCTTCGGAAATACATCCACAAAGCAACACACTTGTGAGTCGTGCATTTCAGAGTTTCAACAGCGGTGTTTGTTCGCAAAGACAGAGCGTCAACAATGCGTGTCAGCGGGCAGCTGCGGATGCCGTGCGTAACGCATGCATGCGCTTGAGATAGCGGACGCAATAGATCGCAAACGCCAGCGGCGCGCGCCGCGCGTGCTGCCGCCGCACCCTGAATTCCTCCGCGCGCGCCTGGCGCTTGTTGGCGGAGGAAAGACTGCCCCCATGCTCGCGGAACACGGCGAGCGTCGCATCGAGCTGGGCCGGGGTGGCCACAAGCGCCAGGCGCAGCCAGAGATCGACATCCATGGCATAGCGCAGGCCAGGGTCGAACACGCCGACCCGCGCGAAGCAGTCACGCCGCACGAATACGGCCGGATGGGGAATCGTCGTGCGTCCCGCCGCGTAGGCGCGGTAACTAAAGGGCCGCATCGGACGAGGCGGCGCGAGTGTGCCCTCCTTCAGGACCTGGATATTCCCGACCACCCAGGCCGCTCCCGTTGCCTCGAAGCGCCGCGCCACCTGGGCCAGCACGTCGGGCCCGGCGTAGTAGTCGTCCGCGTGCAGGTGGGCGACGATGGCGCCGCGGGCGGCCGCGATGCCCTGGTTCATGGCGCGGCTGATGCCGCCGCCCACGTCGCGCAGGATGCGTCTGTTGCCGGGTTCATGCGCCGAATACGCAGCGAGCATGTCAAGGGTGGCGTCGTTCGATCCGCCATCGACGAACACATGCTCGAAGTCGCGCCAGGACTGGCTGTCCAGCGACGCCAGGGTCTCGCCCAGGGTGGCGGCGCTGTTCCAGGTGCAGGTGACGATCGAAAAGCGCGGTTCAGTCGGCATACAGGTCCACCAGGCGATCGATGACGATGGCGGCGTCGGCGCCGAAACGCGCGGGGAGCGGCTGCCGCTGCGGCGGCGCGGCCAGGGCTGCGCGCAGGCCTTCGGCGAGCTGCGCCATGCTGCCTGACAGCTGCAGCTGGCCGGGGTAGTGCTGGTAGCTGGCCAGCTCCGGCGTGCCGCCGCGCGCCAGCGCCAGCACGGGTTTTCCCAGCGCCAGGGCTTCGAGCACCGTCGTGCTGCATGCCTCCTCGCACAGCGAAGGGACGACACACAGCTGACTGCGCGCGCTGAGGGCCAGCGCGTCCGGATAGGCCTGCCAGCCGAGAAAACGCACCTGCGGGCCGGCATGGTGTTCTTCGAGAAAGCGACGTTCGGGGCCATCGCCCGCGATCGTGATGCAGGCATGTGCCGGCAGCCTGCCGCTTGCCGCGGCCAGGAATTCGCCGAAGCCCTTGCCGGCATCGATGCGCCCGACCAGGGCTACCTCCCCCGCTCGTGGCGCCGGCGCGCTGGCCGCCGCCGCGCGCAGTGCGGCGTAATCGACGAAATTCGGGATCACGCGGCAATGCGCCAGGTCGGCGCCCGGCACGGCGCGCAAGAACTGGCGGCGCAGGAAATCGGAGACGAAGACCGTCTTGCGCGCGGCAAAGGCGCGCGCGCTGGCCTGGCGATAGCCGTCCACGGCCAGCGCCGTGACCGTCTTGCGCAAGACGCCCGCATCTTGCCGGATGCAGGCCGAACAGTCGCGCGCGGCGCGCGTCGTGCACACCCCGCCATCGCGAAAGCGCAGGTGCACCAGGCATTCGCTGCCCTGGTCATGGCGGGTCTGCACAAAATTGATGTCCGGGTCGACGTACAGCCCCACCAGCGGCAGGTGGCCGTGGTAATGCACGACGTGAAAACCGGCCGCATGGCGGTCGATGGCGGCGGCGATCTTGCGCGCAAAGTAAGGGCGCTTCAGGGGATTGAAGACGCCGAGCTGCTTTTCTTTCCAGCCCGGATGGGCGTAGTCGAAGCCCGGCAAAAATTCGCCGCGAAAGCCGATTTGGGCGGCGCCGCCCTCGCCGCGGTCGTTGCGTCCGAGGATGCGCACCACATGCCCGCGCGCCAGCAGCGCATTGCCGAGGGTGACCACGTGCTTGCCCAGGCCGCCGACCTGGGCGCCCGGCAAGTCTTCCGAGACCAACAGGATGCGCATGTTAATTTCCCGCCAACGCCTTGACGCGCGCCCAGGCCCAGCGCCGATCGACCGGTTCCACCACGACCAGCATCCCGAGCAGGGCCAGCAAGCCGGCGCTGAGGGCGGCGATCAGGAGAAATTCGAACAGGCCATGGTCGAACAGGCGTTCGGCCAGGCTGGCGGCGAGCGCCACGACGGCCGCCGCGCCCATCCCCGGCAGGTAGCCCTGGGCGCACAGGTGCGACAGGCGCGTCGGCACGGTACGCCCGTGGACGACGACGAGGAAGGCGAGCGTGAACACGCACGAGGCGATCAAGTGTCCCCAGGCGGCGCCGACGGTGCCCCAGCCGGCCACCCCCGCATACACGATGCCCAGCCCGGCCAGCGCACGTGCCACCGCGAACAGGCCGGACAGGCGCGGATGGCCCATGCCGTCGTTCACGAGGGACGGCAGGCTGGTGAGCGAATCGATGAATTGCGAAAGCGCCATCAGGGCCAGCACGGCCGCGCCATGGCGGGCGAAACCGGCGCCCATCCAGAGTTCCAGCAAGGGCCAGGCGAATACCGCCAGCAGCACCAGCATCGCCGCGTTCAGGTAGACGACATAGCGCGTCGCCTTCAGGTAGACCCGGTCGAGACGGACCAGCTCGCCACCCGCCGCCAGGGCGCTGGCGGCCGGGAAAAACACGCCGGAAATGCGGAAGGTCAGCGCCAGCACCCGGTTGGCCAGGGTGGCCGCCACCGTGAAATAGGCCAGGCTTGTTACGCCGACCAGGGAGCCGATGATGAGCTTGTCGGCATGCGCATACGACAGCGCCGCAAAGCGCGACAGGAAAGACCAGCCCGAGAAACCGAGGATAGCCGCGCGCAGGCCTGGTGCCGGCCAGCGCCAGTGCAGTTCCGGCAACAAGCGCCGCACGCCCTGCCAGAGCACCAGGCAATGCACGGCGCTCGCAAGCACCCGCAGCGCAATCACTTCGAACAAGCCCTGCCCCAGCAACAGCAGCGCCACCGTCAGGCAGGGCACCACGGTGCCGAACACCAGCTCGATCAGGCTCGACACGTCGAAACGCATCAAGCCCTGGGGCACGCTGTTCAGATAGCCTTGCAGCTGGCCGAACAGGAAGCCGAGCGCGGCCAGTCGCAGGCAGGCGGTCGCCTCCGGCATCAGCGCGGGCGGCACCGCGAACACGCGGTCCACGAGCGCATGCGCGCCGGCGTAGAGGCCGAGCGCACCGGCCGCGCCAATGAGCGCGTAGACGACCAGGCCGAAGCAGATCGTGGCCGCGACCTGCCCGTGCTCGCCACGCGCATGCTGGCCGGCGATATATTTCACGGAACCGGCCGTGACGTTGATGTCGATCACCGCGAAATAGCCGACGATGGCCGTGACCAGCGCATACAGGCCGTAGCCCGCTTCGCCCAGCCCGGCGACGATCAGGGGAACGGTGGCCAGCGCCGCCAGCGCGGGAACGGCGGCGCCGAGCAGGTTCGACCCGGCATTGCGCAGCAGGTGCAGGTTCATGGCGGGCGGCCTGCCATCACGCGGGCGCCACGTCGGGACGCAGGCGTACCTGCGTGCGGCGCCCGGGCAGCGCCGGGGCCCGGTGCGCCGCGAGCGCCACATACGGCAGGGCCAGTGCCACGGCCAGCATCTGCGTCGTGCGCACCTGGGGAAATGGCGTACCGATCAGGACGTCGGGGATCATGAAGGCGGCGCCGGCGACGCCCGCCGTCGCCAGTCCCAGCAAGTCGGGTGGGAGCGTGCGCAGCGCGCGGCGCGCCACCAGCACGAAGGCCCACACGGTCCCGGCGAGCAAAACGATCCCCGGCAAGCCGCATTTCAGGGCCACGTGCAGCACCCCGCTGTGCAGGAACAGGCCGCCGTCCGGATTGGCTTGCCAGGAAATCTGCTGGTAACCCGTGTAGCGGCCCCAGGCGCCGATGCCGGTGAAGGGCCGCGCCAGGATGTCGGCCAGCACGAGTTTCAGCTCCAGCACGCGCTCGCTCTCGGGACCGAAGGGACGCGATTGCATGTCGTACAGCAGGGTAGCCAGGCCGCTCCCCTGCGCTTTGCCGAGCCGGTTCAAGGCGGCGTAGCCGAGCGCCCCGCCCACCAGCGGCAGCGCGGCCAGCACCAGCTGCACGCGCCGGCGCGGCGGAAAGCGCAGCAGGACGACCGCGCAGCCCAGCACGAACCCGATCCAGGCGCTGCGCCGGTAGGACAATACTATGCAGGCCGCGGTGGAAAGCAACGTGAGCCATTCGAGCGCCCACCATACCGGATGGCGCACGGCCGGCGGATGCGGGTCTGCCTGGCGCGGGCCGAACAGCGCCGTGGCGGCGATCGCGCACGCCATCATGCACAGCAGGCTGTCGTTGATGTCGAAAAAGGTGAGGCGGATCCTGATCGCGTTCATGTTGGCGTAGACATTGTTCGGGTCGCCGCCGAAGGCTGCCCAGCGTCCCAGGCCGTACAGGGCGCGTACCAGGCCGGCGAGCATGATGAAGCGCGCCAGCTCGACGGCGTCCGCTTGGCTGCGAAAGGCCAGCAGCAGCAGGGCGATGAGCGGTCCCATCCAGACGATGTTGGAAAAGCCCGAGGGCGCCAGCACCTCCTTCAAGGGCACGCCCGCCAGCACCGCGGCGCCCGTGTGGGCGGCCAGCAGCAGCGCCCAGCCCCAGAACCAGGGAAGCAGCGTGCACGCGGGCGCCGTGCCGCGCTGGAACAGCGCCGCCACGCGGGCGCAGCACCAGGCGCCGAGCATGGTCCAGAGCACGACCGGAAAAAACAGCTTGCCCGACCCGCGGCTGTAGAGGCCGGGCGTGACGAAGACGGCCAGGCTGCCATAGGTGGTGGAGGTGATCCAGAAAAAGGCGCACAAATACGGGTAGGCCAGCAGGCGCGGCCAGACGAGGCCGAGCCCGGCAGCAAGCACGGCCAGCAGCGCCAGCAAGACCACCACGACGAACGGCAGCGTGGTGAAGACGGCCTGGAGGATGGAATCAAGCATGGCGGGTGCGCATCGCTGTCAGCCGGCCTCGGCGCCGATCAGGCGCACGCGCTCGGCGGCGCCGAGTGCGGCGAGCAGTTCGGCGATGAACTGGTCTTGCAGGCGCCAGGCGTCCGGCTCGTCGTTCGAGATGTTTGAGACCCGCACCAGCATGCCGTCGGGAATTTCGCCGGACAAGCCATACGCCAGGCGCCGCAATTTTTGCTCGATGCCGGAACGGGTGGCGTGCTCGCCGATCGTGATCCAGTAGGTGATCGGTTCGTTGCGCTCCTGCAGGCGGGCCACCAGCCGCTGCACCGGCAACACCCCGAACCGGGTTGCCAGCCGGTCGCTGCCGTCCCCCACCAGCTGGAAGCCCTGGGCCACGTAACACACTTCGGGCAGGTGCAATTGCAGCGCCTTGCTCTGATCGCCACCGTAGGCGATCGACAGCATCACGCGCCGCCCTGCCCCATCGACATAGGTACGCGACAAGGTCTGGTCGTAGATCTTCGCGAGCACGCCCTGCTGGTCGGGGTTGGGCGTGAGCGGCACGATGTGCGGGTCGATGCGCCAGGCCCCGAAGCGGGCCGGGATCATCGCCTCCAGGCTGAACGCCGCCTGGGCCTGCATGGCCTTGGGCGACGGGGTCAAGGCGACGCTCAGGACCGAGGTCGCGGCCATCGCCAGGCCCAGCACCATGCTGGCGATCAGGCGCCGGCGCATGTGCCCACTCATCTGCCCCTCCCCTTGCGCGCCGTGCGCCGGCGCGCCCCCCACTGCAGGCTGGAGTCGACCGCCAGGATCAGGGTCAGCGCCGTCAGGAACAGCACCATGCCGGCAAAACCGTGCAGGAAACCCTGGCCGGCGGCGTCGCCCAGGTAGAAGGTGACGAGCGTCAGCACGATGACGCGGATGACGTTGGCCGAGAACGAGATCGGCACGATCAGCAGCGCCAGCCCGACATTGCGAAAGGCCGACGGATGGCGCATCAGGTTCAGGTAGAACAGCCCGAGCGCCTCGAGCGTGAGCAGGGTTTGCAGGCCGGCGCAGGCATCGGCCACGAGCAGCTGGTACTGGCCGATCTGCAGGATCACGCCGGAACGGGACACGGGATAGCCCGCACCGAACAGGATCTGCTCAGTGGCCCAGGAGACCGCCATCTTCATCGGCATCGTGACGGCGGCCACGAATTCGCTCGGCAGCGGCACCATGAACAGCATGAAGAAGAACGGAAACCAGAGCAGGCGCAGCGCGCGGGCGCCGTGCTTGACCAGCACGATGGCCATCGCCACCAGCACGATGGCGCCGATCTCGAACATCAGGATGTGCTGGGTGCGCCCCAGCAGGTGCAGCAGGAGGCCGATGGCCAGCACGAGCCAGCCCGCCGCCCGGCCCGCGCTCCAGCCGGTGCCGGGGGCGCCCTGGGCCAGCGCACGCAGGTCCGGCCATTTGCGCCAGATCAGCCACAAGGCCAGGCCGAAGATCATGGGACCGTGCCCCTGTTCTTCGCCGATCCAGGCGCCCGTGAACAGGTCGGCGAAAGTGGGCAGGAAGAGCACGGCCAGTCCCACCCAGACCGGCCACCATTCCGGCGCGGCCGCACGCAGGCTGATGCGCAGCGCGTCGAGCAGGGTCTTGGGCAGGCCTGGCCGCCGTGCCGGAGCCTGGGCCTGCGGCGGATGCACGCTGTCGCTGCCATGGCCGCCGTGGCCGGACGAACCAGGCAGTGCGACGCCGGAGCGTGCTTCGCGGGCCATTCAGAACTCCATCACGACGGCGCCGACCACCTCGGCTCCCGCCTCGACCAGCTGCCCGGCCATGCGCGCCATGGCGGCCACCTGGGTGTGGTCCTTGCGCGCGACCAGCAGCACGCCCCCGGCCCGCCCCGCCGCCGCCAGCGCATCGGCCCCGGCGCTCGCAGGCGCGAGGTCGTAGAGCAGGATGTTGTAGTGGCTTTCCAGCAGCGTGTGCAGGCTGCGGAAGCTTTCGCGGCTGAGCAGCTCCTGGGGATTCGGCGGCAAGGTGCCTGCCGGCAGCACCGACAGGTCGACGAAATCCGGCACCCGGTTGATCACCTCGAGATCGGTACGGCCAGCCAGCAGGTCGGACAGGCCCTGGCGCGGCTTGAACCCGAAGATGTCGTGCTGGCGCGGCGTGCGCAGGTTGGCGTCCACCAGCAGGGTCTGCTCGCCGAGCTGGGACAGGACGACGGCCAGGTTGGCGGCAAACAGGGCGGCGCCATCGTCGGGATCGGCGCCGACGATGGCCAGCGCGCGGCGCCCGCGCCCGAACCAGCGCAGCATCAGCTGGCTGCGGATGGCGCGCAAGGCCTCGACCTGGGGCGAAAACGGTTCGTAGGCGGCGACCAGCCGCGCCGAATAATTGGCCTGCCCCGGCAGCACGTAGGGATAGGCGAACTGAAGTGCCAGCGCCTGGCGGATGTCGTCTTCGCGCACCAGTCCCAGGCGCTGCGCCGCTTCGCCATAGCGGATGCCGAGGTCGCGGTGCATGCGCAGCACCCGCTCGGCGTCGTCGAGGGTCAATTTGCCCGCCTCGATCAGGAGCATGCCGATCCGCGAATCGCCGGCGTCGACCGGCAGCGCAGACAAGATGGGTGAATTCATCGCGGCGTCCTTTCAATTCAGGCGCAGGGACCGGCGTGGCCCCATCAGCGCGCGCAGGCCGGTGCGGCGCGGCGGCGCCTGCCATTCGATGGTGCCGAGCACGGGAATGCCGAGCAGCTCCTGCACGTCCCCGGCCGAGCGCACCGGGCGCCGCCGCAGCTCGAACAGCAGGGCCAGTCCGAGCCCGAGCACGGTTCCGAGCAGGATGGCGACGAGCGTATTGAGCAGCACGCGCGGGCCGGAGGGTTCGGCGGGCGCCACGGCCGGGTTCAGGACGGCGATGTCGGACTGCTCGGCCTGCGCCTCGATCCGGGTCTGGGAAAAACGGCCGCTGGCGGCATCGAAGGCGCGCTGGGCGCTGTCGAGGTCTTTCAGCATGGCGCCGAGCTCGTCGCGCGTTCGGTTCAGTTCCAGCACCCGGGTCTTCTGCGCGGCCAATGCGGCGCTTAATTGCTCCTCGCGCTGGCGCAGCACCTGGGCATTGCCGCCGACACTCTTCGACACCGTCCCCAGCGCCGCATTCAGGTCGGCCCGCATCTTGTCGACCTCGGCGCGCGCTGCCAGGTATTGCGGATGATTGGCGCCGTAGCGCGCGGCGCTTTCGGCCAGCTTGCCCTCGGCCGCCGCCAGCGCCACGCGCAGGTTCTGGATCAGCGGATTGTTCGCCACATCCGGCGACAGGACCGCACCTCGGCCGGCCATGCGTTCACGCGAACTCGCCTCGAGCGCCGCCCCCTGCGTCGCCACCAGCTGGGTCGACAAGTCGTTCAGGCGCGACAGTTCGACGTCGAGCCGGTTGTTGTCGAGGCTGACGATGCCCTTCTCCTGCTGGTATTTCGACAGGCGCGCCTGGGCCGCCTCCAGGTTGTCGCGCAGCTGTTTAGTCTGTTCGTTGAAATAGGAAGCGGCCTTTTTCATCGGCTCGGTCTTCAGCTGCACGCTGGCGTTCTGGTATTCCTCGGCGAATGCATTCGCCACCGCCGCGGCGAACGCCGGATCGGCGCCCTTGAAGCTGATCTCGACGACGCTCGATTCCCGCGCCGGCTTGATGTCGAGCCGCCGCTGCAGCAGGTCGGCCAGCCAGTCGCGTACCGTGCCCTTGCCCTCGGTCGCTTCCTGGAACTGGGCAATGACGGCCGGGCTGCCGGCCAGGCGCAGGCGGTCGACCACGCGCAGCGCGACGTTCCTGCTGCTGATGATGTCGATCTGGGTCGCCATATAGCCCGGCAGAAGCTGGCCCGGCATCGTCAGTCCGGTGAGCGGATCGACGCCCTTGTAGTTCAGCAGGACCGATGCGGTGGCCGTATACGTTTTGTTCTGCACCAGGCTCCAGCCGAGGGCCAGCACGATGGTGGCGAACAGGGTCGCCAGGATCAGGCGCCGGCGCGCGCGCAACAGCATCAGGAATTGGCGGAGGTTCATGGCGGTTCAGAACCAGCTCTCGCGTACCGTGATCACGTCGTCGACCTGGACCGGATCGCCGGCGCGGGCGTCGAGCGTGACGCTACGCCCGTCGGCGTCGCGGCGGGTGATGCGCATGCCGTTATCGCTGCCGCGCGTGGTCAGGCCCCCGCCGGCCGAGATCGCCTGCTGGACCGTCATGCCGCGTTCGATGCGAAACGCACCGGGCCGCTGGACTTCGCCGGTCACGTAGGCACGCGGCGCGCGCTCGACGAAGATGACGTCGCCGCCGCTCACCTCGACGTCCTTGTCGAGCTCACCCTTGCGCACCATGTCGACCACGTCGATCGTCTCGCGCGTGGTCTTGCCGTCGCGCGTGCGCACCAGGCTGATCAGGTCACCGCCTTCCGCGTTCACGCCGCCGGCCATCGCCAGCAGGTCGAGCACCTTGCGCCGTCCCTCGACCGGATAGCGGCCCGGCCGGTTGACCTGGCCGAGCACCGACACCTGCTGGCTGGCCAGGGTCGTGACCAGCATGTTCACCTCGGCCTTCTTCAGGTAACCGCCTTTTTCCAGCAGGTTGCCGATCTTCTTTTCGGCGGCCGCGACCGACAGGCCGCCGACGGCCACCTGCCCCAGCAGCGGAAAGGTAATCGCGCCGCCTTCGCTCACGCGCGTCTCGACCGACAGGTCGGGACTGCCGTACACGGACAGGCGCACCACGTCGCCCGGCCCGAGCAGCACTTCCGCCGCGCACGCGAGGCCCGCGCCGACCACCAGTACGCCTGCTGCAATCCATTGCCTGAACCTGTACATTGATCGCTCCTTCCGATGGCCGCTTATGCGATTACTTCAGCGTTTACTTCAGGCCCGCGACGCCGCGGCCGAGGGCCGCATCGTCGGGGCTGGACCTGCTCGCGGCAGCCGGCGCCGCTGCGCCCTTCCCGCCTGGCGCCGGGGGCGGCTGGCCGCCAGGCGCGGAAGGTGCGGCCGCCGCTTCGCCCGGACGCGCCGGCGCCGCCCCGGCGGGAGCCCTCGCAGCGCCTTGCGCCAGGTCCTTGTTCAGGTATTCGATCTTCGCGGTCTTGCGCAGGCGCTCGACCTCGGCCGCCGCCAGTTCCTTGTTCTTGCGCGTTACCAGGAACTGCGCGATCTGCGGCGCGGCCACCGCCAGCGGCACCGGTGCGTCGCGTACCTCGGCCAGCGCCAGCAGCATGGCGCGCTCGCCTTCGCGCACACTGAACAACTGCCCTTTCTGCATGGCGAGCAGTTTCTTCGACAGGGCAGGATTCAGGTCGGCGGTGCTGCGCGTGATCTGGGAACGTGCGTACTGGATGCCGTGGGCATCGAGCCAGACTGCCACCTCTTCCAGCGAACGTGCACTGTCGGCCGCCGCCCGCAGCTCGGGCGTGAGCGCGTTCGCGGCGATAATGAGCTGCTCCATGCGGAACTGCTTGCGCTTGTCGAAGTAGTCGGGATGTTCCTTGTAATACGCCGCGACCTCGGCCGGCGTGGGCGGCGGCAGCCTGGCCAGCCGCTTTTGCATGTAGGCCTGGACCACGATCAAGGAACGCGCGCGTTCGAACGCCTGCATGACCTTCGGATCGCGGTCGAGTTTCTCGTCGATGGCCGCATGCGCGAGCAGTTCGCGATCGATCAGCGCCTGCAGCAGTTGCTTGCCGGCCTCCTGCTGGCGCGCCGCCGGTACGCCGGCACGCTGCATTTCCTCGTTCAGCTGCAGGACCGTGATTTCTTCGCCATTCACGTTGGCCAGCGCCTGCCCGGGTTTGGCCGGCCTGGTCTTGTCGCCGCATCCGGCCAGCGCCGCCAGCATCGCCAGCACCAGCAGCTTCCTGCAAGCCTTGGTCAACATAGGTTCTCCGCGATGGGATGAAGACGCGGTGTCAGGCCGCCACGTCGGCCACCTGTGCGGCAAGGAAAGCGGCATACGAGCTGCGCAGCCCTTCGCGCAGCGGCGTGCTCGCGCTCCAGCCGAGGGCACGCAACTTCGACACGTCGAGCAGCTTGCGCGGCGTGCCGTCGGGCTTGCTGGCGTCGAAACTGATCCGCCCCTCGAAGCCGACCACTTCGCGCACCAGGTGCGCCAGGTCGTGGATGCTGACGTCCAGGCCGGTACCGACGTTGATGTGGGAATGCATCGGATCGGTGCTGTCCAGATAGGTTTGGGGCGGCAAGTTCATCACGTGGACACTGGCCGCGGCCATGTCGTCGACGTACATGAACTCGCGCATCGGCTTGCCGCTGCCCCAGATCACGACTTCGCCCGCACCGCTCGTCTTGGCGTCGTGGAAGCGCCGCACCAGGGCCGGGATCACGTGGCTGTTTTGCGGATGGTAGTTGTCGCCGGGGCCGTACAAATTGGTGGGCATGACACTGCGGAAATCGGTGCCGTACTGGCGGTTGTAGCTTTCGCACAGCTTGATGCCGGCGATCTTGGCCACGGCATAGGGCTCGTTCGTCGGTTCGAGCGCCCCTTCCATCAAATAGTTTTCGCGGATCGGCTGCTGCGCCAGGCGCGGATAGATGCAGGAGGAACCGAGGAACAGCAGCCGCTTCACACCCGCGCGCCAGGCCTCGTGCACCACATTCGCCTGCACCATCAGATTGTCGTAAATAAACTGCGCTGGATAGGTGTTGTTGGCATGGATGCCGCCGACACGGGCCGCGGCGAGATAGACCTGGTCGATGCGTTCGGCACGGAAGAAGGCGCGCACCGCCCCCTGGTCGATCAGGTCGAGTTCGTCGTGGCTGCGCGTGAGGATATCGGCGTGGCCGCGGGCACGCAGGGCGCGCACGATGGCAGAACCGACCAGGCCGCGATGGCCGGCAACATAAATACGGGGTGCAGGATAATTCAAGGCTTTCTCCCATCCGTTTTCGGCAAATGAGCGCGACGCCGTTAAAAGCCTACCTGTCGTGTGCTGCTCACTTCTTGACGGGCATCGATGAGCAAGGGCCGTTTTTGAGGAACTAAAATGACCCGCCACGGCGGCCCTCGCGTCAAGCCATGATCATAGGCAGTCGTCGGCGCGCACCGAAGCGGCGTTCGCCATCGCTGGGCGCACTTAAGCCGCGGTTAAGCGCTTCGCTTCAAAACGCGTTCTCACGCGTCAAAATGACGCGGACTGTCTTCAAAATGATCCACAGGTCCAGCCATACCGACCAGTTGCGCAAGTAGTCGAGGTCGTACTGGATGCGTGCCTCCATGCGGTCCAGCGTGGCCGTCTCGCCGCGCAGGCCGTTCACTTGCGCCCAGCCGGTGATGCCCGGCCTCACCTTGTGGCGCAGCATGTAGCCCTTGATCACTTTCCGGTATTGCTCGTTGTGCGCGACGGCATGCGGCCGCGGGCCGACGATGCTCATGCTTCCTTGCAGGACATTGACGAACTGCGGCAGTTCATCGAGCGAGGTGCGGCGCAGGAAGCGCCCGACCGGCGTCACCCGTCCATCGCCGCGGCTTGCCTGAACGACTTTGCCGTCATCCTCCACTGTCCACATCGAGCGGAACTTGTAGACCATGATTTCCTCGCCGTACAGGCCGTAGCGGCGTTGCCGGAAGATGACCGGCCCGGGCGAGGTCCACTTCACGGCCAGCGCCACCGTCAGCATCAGCGGCGCCAGCAGGACCAGGATGATGCTGCCGAATACGATGTCGCTGGCGCGCTTGACCATGCTGTTCAGGCCCATGAAAGGGCTTTCGCGAATCGCGATCACGGGCATGCCGCCGACGTTGTCGAAGCGCGCCTGCATCAGGTCGAAGATGTAGACGTCGGGCAGGAAATACACGGACGCGGTGGTGTCCTGCAACTCGTCGATCAGACGGCGGATGCGCGGCTGGGCGGAAATCGGCTGGCTGATGAAAATGAGCTTGATGTTGTTGGTGCGGACGTACTGGCCCAGCGCGTCGGCCTTGCCCAGCACCGGATGGCGCAGCCCGGGCGGATGGCGCACCCCGGTGCGGTCGTCGAAGTAACCGTGCATCTGCATGAACAGGTTCGGATGCCGCTCGCAGATGGCCGCGAACTTCGCGCCGACCTCGTTGGCGCCGACGACGACGACCGAGCGCACCACCTTGCCGGCGTCCGGCCGCCCGGTCGCGCGCCGCACCACGATATGGCTCGCCAACAAGGCCGCCGGTGCGGCGATCGCCCAGGCCAGCAAGACGCGCTCGTCGTAATAGTATTTGAGGCCGCTTACCGACCCGAGGAAATACAGTACGCCGATCGTGATGCACCAGCCAAACATCGTGTCGCGCGCATAGGCCAGCATGCGTCCGCTGCGCCAGGTGCGCCAGGGATCGACGTGCTGGTAGACGGCCGACGAAATGAAGAACGCCAGGATCATCAGTACCAGCGAATAGCCCGAAAAATCCTGGCCGAAGGCGAGCGAGGCCAGGTACAGCGATCCCATGATGATCACGGGATCGAGCACGCGCTGGAAAAAGGAGATGATCGGGATGTCGTTGACCATCGTCGCCTAATGTTCAGAACTGCACGCTGGCGTCGAGCGCCACCGTGTTGGCATCGAATGCACCGATCCCGAGCACCGGCGAACCAGTGCGCGACTGGTGGATCCAGGCGGCCGACAGCGTCAGCTTGCGTCTGACTTCCCATTTCGCCTTGAGGCTGGCCGAGCGCAGCGTATCGTTCAGGTCGCCGGAGGCGTCGACGCCGGCGCGCGCGTTGTACTCGCGCCGCTCCCAGGAGGCTTCGGCGTCGACCCTGATCTTGCCGGTCGCCTTCCAGGTGGCGCCGGCGCTGACGCCCTTGTTCAGCGTATAACTGACCACCGTGCTTTCCAGGGGCGCGAAATCGCGCCACAGCGAGGCGCGCCACCCCAACTTGGTGTGCGGCTCCACCAGCACGGTAACGCGCCCGTTGACGCCGCTCGTGCGGCCTGGCCCGAACGAGGGCTGGGTGCGCCGCGCATAGCCGGCCAGCGCCTGCACCGTCGTTGCGCCGCTGGCCTTCCAGTCGACCCTGGCCTTGAGTTCGTCCTGGTCGAAATCGTCGCTCGGCATGCCGGGGGCGAACGGCCGCCGGTTCGGGTACTTGCCTTCGATGCGGCGCAGGACCAGGCCGACACTGCTGCCGCTGCGCGCCAGGTAGCGCGCCTCGAGCTCGGCGACGTCTTCGGTATGGTCGTTATAGGATTGCGCCGCCAGCTCGTAGTCGAAACGGTCGCGCGAGAGCGCGGTGCGCGCTTCCCAGCGCGGATGGAGCTTCCAGGCGCCTTCGAAAAAATAGTGGTGCCGTTCGCGCAGGTTGCGCTGGTCGCTGGGAAAGTCGGTGTAGGGCGCCAGCGTTTGCTCGTAGGTAGCGCCCAGCTGCCCGGAAAAGCGGTTGCCGAGCTCCCAGTACCAGGTCGCCTGCAGGTCGCGGCCATCGTAGTCGAGCTGGCTGAAATGATCGAACTTGACTTTCGAGAACTTGGCCACCGCCAGCACGCGCTGGCGCGCGACGGACTTGTCATAGACCGCGCCGAACTCGAGGGTGGTCCAGGAATCGCTGCGCTGGTTGTCGAAGGCCGGCGCATTGTCGTCGATGCGCAGCAGGTTGTCGTCATGCGCCCAGCCGACCCGGCCGTAGAGCTCGAGCGCGGTGCCGGGGATAGCCCGGGCCGGCAGAAAGACCATCATGCCGGCCAGGAACGCAAGCGGGTGCAGACGGATTCTCGACATGGCGTTTGACTTTCGAAAGGCCTTGCAGGACCGAATAGAAATCTGACCGTTCCGCAAGCGGATGAGTTCCGCCGACGCGTTTGACGCAAACGCGTGAACACATCGCTCTCGATGCTACTGTCTGTCGGGATGAGTGAAGCGGCAGCAGCGGGACGCAAGGCGCGTCCGCTGTGTGAAGACGCCTCGGGCGGGAAACCCGAGGCCTTGCGACTCGATGCGGCTCAGGCGCCGCGCGAGCGCGCTTCGATCTTTTCCCAGCGCTCGAGGGCGTCGAGCAGCAGGTCGTCGATCTCGGCATAGCGGGCGTTGATGCGGCGCGCGTCGGCCGGGTTGGTCTTGTAGAAGTCCGGCCCGTTGAGCTGGGCGGTGATGGCCGATTGCTCGTCCTCGAGCGAGGCGATCAGCTTCGGCAGTTCGTCCAGCTCGCGCTGCTCCTTGTAGCTGAGCTTGACCTTCTTCGCGCCCGCTTCCACGACGGGCGCTTCGGCCGCCTTGGCCGGCGCAGCCTTGGACGCGGCAACTTGCTGGGGCATGGTCGCCTTGACGCGTTCCCAGTCGGTATAGCCGCCGACGAATTCGCGCCATTGGCCCTCGCCTTCGGCAACGATGACCTGGGTCACGACGTTGTCGAGGAAGGTGCGGTCGTGGCTGACGAGGAAGACGGTACCGGTATAGTCCTCGAGCAGTTCTTCGAGCAGCTCCAGGGTATCGATGTCGAGGTCGTTGGTCGGTTCGTCGAGCACCAGGCAGTTGGCCGGCTTGGCGAACAGGCGCGCCAGCAGCAGGCGATTGCGCTCGCCGCCCGAGAGCGACTTGACCGGCGAACGGGCGCGTTCCGGCGCGAACAGAAAGTCGTTCAGGTAAGTCATCACGTGCTTGCGCTGGCCGTTGACTTCGACCCAGTCGCTGCCGGGCGCGATGGTGTCGGCCAGGCTCGCTTCTTCGTTGAGCTGGGTACGCATCTGGTCGAAGTAGGCGACGTTGAGCTTGGTGCCCAGGCGCGTGGTGCCGCTGTCGGCCTTTTCCTCGCCGAGGATGATTTTGAGCAGCGTGGTCTTGCCGGCGCCGTTCGCGCCGATCAGGCCGACTTTATCGCCGCGCAGGATGGTGCCGCTGAAGTTCGACACGATCACCTTCTCGCCATAGGACTTGGAAATGTTGTCGAGTTCGGCGACGATCTTGCCGGAACGCTCGCCCATGCCGACGTCGAGCTTGATCTGCCCCTGCGTGTCGCGGCGGGCGACGCGCTGTTCGCGCAGCGCCTCCAGGCGGCGTACGCGGCCTTCGTCGCGGGTACGGCGGGCCTGCACGCCCTTGCGGATCCAGACTTCTTCCTGCGCCAGGAACTTGTCGAATTTCGCGTTCTCGACTTCTTCGTTGGCCAGCAGTTCGCTCTTGCGTTCCTGGTAGGTGGTGAAGTTGCCGGGGAAGGACAGCAGGCGGCCGCGGTCGAGCTCGACGATGCGGGTGGCGACGTTGTCGAGGAAGCTGCGGTCGTGGGTAATGAACAGCACCGAGCCGCGGAAATCGCGCAGCAGGCCTTCCAGCCACATGATCGACTTGAAGTCGAGGTGGTTGGTCGGCTCATCGAGCAGCAGCACGTCCGGCGCCGACACCAGCGCCACGGCCAGCGCGACCCGCTTCTGCATACCGCCGGACAGCGTTTTCATTTGCGCATCGGCGTTCAGGCCCAACCGGTCGAGGGTGGTATCGACCTTGTTGCCCAGGTTCCAGCCGTCGGTGGCGTCGAGCTTGACCTGGATGACGTGCATGCGTTCCATCAGCGCGTCGTCGTCGCCCTGGCCGAACTGGCCCGTCAGTGCTTCGTATTCGGCCAGCATGCCTTGCAATTCGCCCATGCCGGCGGCAACGGCGTCGAACACGGTCGACTCGGGGTCGAAAGTCGGCTCCTGCTCGACATAGGCGATTTTGATACCTTGCTGCATGACGAGCAGGCCGTCGTCGAGCTTGAAGCGCCCGGCGATGGTTTTCAGCAGCGAGGATTTGCCGGTGCCGTTGCGGCCGATGAGACCGACGCGTTCGCCGGTTTCGAGGGAAAAGTCCGCGTGGTCGAGCAGCGCGACGTGACCGAACGCGAGTTGCGCGGACGAGAGAGAGATGACAGCCATGATCTGTAAGCAGGCCACCCGCGAGGGCCTGGAAGGCATGCGGTGCAGCGGGAAAGGTGAAAGAAGCCGCCATTGTACCGATTGCGGCGGCAACACTTCGAAGAGTCTTCCAAATTAGCCGCTTTCGTCGGCTATAATTGCACTTGGTTCACGATACCGGCCTGCCTGCAGGGTCCGCTCGCCGAACCGCAGGCTTGCCCTGCTTGTCGTGTCGCCAAGGGCGTCACGTGCGTCCTCCCCGTAGCACAATGGATAGTGCACATGCCTCCTAAGCGTGGGATACTGGTTCGATTCCAGTCGGGGGGACCACCTCTTCAAATCGGGATGTTTCACCGCATCTCAACACTCCGCCTCACCCTCTGAGGCAGCGCAAAACGCCAATCTCATCAGGAACCATCCTGAGTCCGGTCATCTCAAAATACTGTTGGTACGTTTGTTGGTACCTTCATGTCGACGTCAAACACATACCAACAGGGCGGACGAGATGGCACTGACTGACACGTTCATTCGGCAGGCAAAGTGGAGCGGCACGAAAGCCGGCGACAAGCACAGTGACGGCGATGGGCTGTATCTCCTGGTTAACGCAGTCGGCAAGTATTGGCGCTTGAACTACGGTTTTGCCGGTAACCAGAAGATGCTCGCCATTGGCGTCTACCCTGCCGTCCCACGGGCTGTCGCCCGCAAGACGAGAGCGGAGCAGGCCAAGCGGGCAGCGGTCGCACTGTTCGAAGTGGTTGCCCGCGAATGGCTGGCGACCTCGGCAAGTACGCGCGGCGCGGCAACGCAACAGCGCGTCGTGAGCTGGTTCGAACGCGATGTCTTTCCGCTCATAGGCAGTGTACCGGTCAACAGCGTGCGTCCGCCCGACATCCTGGATGTCATGCAGCGGATGCAGGCACGCGGCATCAGCGATTCGATGCGCCGTGTGCTTGCTTACATCAGCAAGGTTTTCGAGCTTGCGATGGTCAAGGAAGTCGTCGAGCGTGACCCGCCTAAAGGCATTGCGGCACAACTCAGGCAGCGCAACGAGGGGCATTTTTCGCCGCGATTACGAAACCAGTCGAAGTCGGCGGGTCATTGCCCGCTGAAGTTTCCGATAGACGCTATCAGGCTTGCTCCACAAGTCGTCCTGTGCCCATCGTATGCAACGGCAACGCCGTTGATAACATGACTTGGATCGCCTTCGGCAATCGTGCATTTGTCATGTCCTTTAATGGGACAACCGCATGCGTCACCGACGCAGGCGACCGGTATGCCATCGACCGTAAAATACGTGGCGCTCACACTTTCGACCTTGCCACCATGAGACGTTGCGTCACCTAATCGAATCACATTGGGCATCGTTCAGCCTTTCTGATCGGGCGGGTTCCCATCGCCACGGCCACCTTCGTGCCTGGTATCGGAAGCGTCTTTTGGAAGGTCATCAGGGGGAGAGACTTGCGCGATTACCGTTGGCTGCGCCGTCTTGTCTGCGAGAGAAGGCGCATCATCGTAGCTGAGCAGTTTCCAGACCGCCGCCGTTCGGTAGGACGGCCGTTCTCCCTTGAGTTTTTGCCAGATCGACGGCGCACCAAGCGTGACCACATGCGGCATACGGTCGCCGGCCCGGATATGTTGACGCCGGCTGTCGCCAGTTGGCCCTGGCGCATCGTGCTCCCACCAGCCGGTCTGCGGGCAGGTACGCCCGGTTGCGGCGAGTTCGCCCAGCGGCATGCGCGGGCTGGTCTCGGCGGATTTCATGGGCTTGGAGCTGGTCGGGCGCACGCGGATGGTGCTGGTGATCTTGTCCCAGACTGCGATGGCTTCTTCGTCCGTCAGGCTGGCCTTCGCGGAGCCGGCTGCATTGCCGCCGACGCCGGTTTGGAATTGGATGTCGGCGTACGGTCGGAATTGGTCATGGGGAACGCCCGTGAATTTCGCCTGGAAGTCGTGATACGAATGGACGTGTTCTTCGTCGGGATTACGCACGAGGACCTCGTAGCCGGTTTTCCAATCACTTATCTGGCGCGGGCTTTCGCGCAAGTATTTAATTTTGGCGAGCGCTGCTCTCTCTTCGGGCGTGGCTGGGTCTTCCTTGATGCGCTTCCACTGGGTTTGGAGTGAGTCGCCCTCAGGGTTGTGAGGATTCGATGGCGCAACATAAATTGAGAAATGCGCGTCGGGGAACTCTTTCAAACGAAATCCAATACGGATGTGCTCCATAAGATCATCCTGTGTTGGATTTTGTTTATCCGACAAAAAAAAGTGTTCGATGCAGTTGCCGGGCTCGGCAGGGGCTTCGTCGTCCGCACGTTGTCGCAGGCGGCGGGCCATGCTTTTTATGTCTGCGATGACTTCGTCTTTTTGCCTTTTCAACGGTCGCGCATCAATAATGATGCCGTCATTGTTTAATCTAAAGAAGCCACTAATTTTCAGCTCAGCCATCGCTTCAAAGCCTTCGTAGCCTGTGACGATTTGCCCTTCAGGCTGCCGCATCTCGTCCACTGAAATCAGCAAGGGGATGTTATTAAGGTAAATGGCCTTTTCACTTTTCAGCTCGTCGACGAACTTCTGGGCCAATCGCTTCACTTCATCCACGCCATCACGGTAGATGGTGACGCCCAGCGGGACACTCGTCTCCCCCCAGACGACGGTAGCCGATGCCGGCACGTCGACCATGAACCGGCCGAAGCAAACAGTTTTCGTTTTCTCGAACAAGGGTTGCAGGCGAGGAGTAAGGGCGGTCATGTTCGGCGTCTTCCATTCTTTCGGGTGGGGGTCGCATGCCGCGAGCAGCAGGCTCGCGGCAGCGAGCGTAATAAGGATGAGGCGTCTGGTGGCGGTCGGGTACATGGTATTGCTTTCAGCATTTCCAGTTTGCGTTCTGGGCGATGCGCACGATGCTGTACAAGGTCGAGGCGATAGCCCGCGGGTCTTTGTAACTGGACTGGTGTTCGTAACCGGTCTGGCGGAACACGCCCTTGAACATGCCGCTGTTTAGCTGGTGGTCGGCGGACCTGGCGGGCACCGTCTGATCGCCAGGTGCGCTTGCTGGAAGAATTGTCGCGTGAATCGATTTATTACCATTCGGGTTTGAAATCGGCGCGGCAGAAGCCTTGCTGAAATTAGGACTGGGGGTGGAGGGGCTCTCTGCAAATGCCTTGCCACGGTAGTTGACATCCCAACGGACCAGTTCGAGCTTCCCTTGTCTGGTATCGCTGATAATAGGCCAGTCCTGCCACCCGCTGGGGTCGGCACAGTTCCTGATTTCCCATACCACTTCGCCAAAGCTTTGTCGCCCGCGGTCGGCACCGTAATGGGCGTAACTGTTGGGGTGGTAAGTGCCCGCGATCGTCTGATGAAATTGCTGCACCCGATCCAGATACCCGCATGTCCGCTCGAACGACCCACCCCCTTGCTTTAGCGTGCGGTTGGATGGATTGATCCAGTCCTCCCTGAACAGCGCATACCATTTGCCCTGCAGCTTGTAGATTTCATTGTAGGGATCGCCCTGCTTCGGCCAGGCTTCCAGGTCGCGCCCATCGTGACGCACCCGTAGCCAACCGTTGCCGTAGGATTCGGTAGGCAATAACTGCAGTGCGCCCTCAGCGTTCGCCAGCACCGCCGTCACTTCGTCGCCATAATTCCCGGCCACCTTGGCGGCAAGGCTTTCCTGCGGCGAGCTCATCATGCCCGGATCCTCGAATCCCGCCCGCATGCGTTTGTAGGCGGCCGGCGCGCCGATCGCCGGCATCACGCCGTGTACGATGCCCAGCACCTTGTCCTGCAGATTGCCATAGGCCGGATGCACCAGCGCCCGGCCGACCAGCCCGCCCATCGAATGGGTGACGACGATCACCTGGTTGCACTCATAGCCGGCGCTGTTCAAGTCATCGATCACCTTGTTGATGCGCTCTGCGATGATTTTCGCGCTGTCACCATTCGACTGCAGCCAGTTGTAGCCGAACGAGTAAACGGCAAACCAGCAGCCAGTGACCACCTTTTTAAGCTCGTCCTCGGTCAATACTTGCTGCGGCAGGCTGGGGGCGGACCTCCATACCTGTGGATCGACGCCAACGACATCGCGCCACTCGGACCGCATGTTGCCGTTAGCGAAAGTGTTGTTCAGGCGAGACTCCAGGTGCTGCAGCAAAACGCCGTAACTCTTGAAAAACACTTCGCCCCAGCCGCGCGCCCGCGCCTTTTGGACTGCGGTACGCCCGTTCGGCATGGTCGGCGGGTCGTTCGCCAACAGGGGAGAATTGAAGTTCTCCCCCAGGGTCACATTGCCATGCCGTCCATCGCCCGTGACGTCAGGCGGCCCGGAAGGATCGTAGATATCGACCGTGGTTTGCAGCGGATCCAGCCGCAGTTGCCGTTCACGCGGTGCACTCTTCGCATTCGTGCTGATGTTCGATGCCCCAAGCGCATCTGGCCGCCACGCAATATTGTCGTTCTGCCTCAACTCTTTCTGCCGCTCGGCGCTCATCCGCAAATTCGACCCCATGATGCCCGGCAGAAAAATAACCGGCAGCACTCGCTTCGGCAGCATCCGCGCACACTGCGGCTTCTTGTCCTGCTTCGGTGTCGCAAACCCTTCGGCTTTGCGGGCCGCGCCGGCGTGATGTTGCGCAGGCAAAGGATGTTCGGCAGTCGTCATCACATGCTCCCTATGGTGTATCAGTCGTCCAGCGCCTCGATGCTGTAGCGTCCAAACGAAATGGCGCTGCTAAAACGCTCGGTCAGCCCGTTCGCATCTGTTCGCCCCTCGAGGCTGCGGCCGTCTTCGGTGGTGATGCGATAGCGCTGGTTCTTCATCGGCTCATCGGTCCCGATCCAGCGCAGCACGGTCTGCTGGTCGTGCTGCGCCTCGCTCGTCGGCGACGTCACGGCGGCCGGGCTGCCGCCTCCCGGTCCGACATGGGCGAATTTCGACGATTTGATGGTGTGTTCGCCGCTGCTCTGCTGAGTGATGGCGCCGCCGCCGATATCCACTTGCGCACCCTGCGCCACGAAGCGGATCTTGGGCGCCTGCAGCACGATCTCGTCGGTGGCAGTCAGGACGATGCGTTTGGAGGAAGTGAGCTCGATATCGTCGCCGTGCGTCTGCAATTCGAGCTTGCCGCTGGCGGCAATCAGTTTGATACCGAGTCGGTGTGCAAACAGGCTGATGCTTTCCGAAACGCGCGCCAGCAGTTTCCTGCCGACCGACAGCTGGGTATTGCCGATGCTGAGCACATCGATATGCGTCTGCGCGCCGATCGCAATGTTGTCCTGGCTGGTCATGGCGACGCCGGCCGGCGCGGACAGCGCCACCACGGGCTGGCCACCGGCGCCGTCCTTGTCGGTATTGCTGCCGGCTTCCCACTGCTTCAGGTAGCCGACCAGTTGTTCGAACTCCCCGTCGTCGGTACTGCCCGCGTGATGCGTCGACGCCAGTTCAGCCAGTTCCTTCTGCAGTCCCCGCAAGGTCTCGGCCAGGCCGAGAAGCTCGCTTCGATCCAGTTGTTTTCCGCTGGCTTTCTGGCGCGCGGCGGCGCTGATCAAGACGCCTTGCGCACCCCGGAGCGCGACGGCATGGTCGCTGCGCAGCTCCGCGCCTTCGCCGCGCGCCTCGCCCCTGCCGTCCATGCGCGGGTGGGTTAGCCAGCCCAGGTTCAACTCGCTGTGACCGTGCTGGGACGACAGCTGTGCACTGATCTGGCCCGCCGTGTCATCCAACCGCAACTGGTTGTAGCGGTTGCCGCCGACCTCCTTGCTCTTGATGCCGGCCACGTATCGGTTTCCCGGCAGCGCTCCGGCGTGACTGAACGCCGGCGGCGGCGCCATGCTCCCGTAGACCTGGCCGACGATGATCGGCTTATCCGGATCGCCACCGAGGAAGCCAACCAGGACCTCATCGCCGACGCGCGGCAGCGTGATCGTTCCCCACTGATTGCTCGCCCAGGTGCTGGCGACCCGTATCCAGGCGGAGTCCCGGTCGCTGCCGCTGGCACCGGCGCCTTGCGCATGCTCGTGGTCTTCGGCCCTGGTGCCAGGAAAGCGTACCTTGACCCGCCCGTATTCATCGCAATGCACTTCTTCGCCGGGCGGGCCGACGACGATTGCACTTTGCAGCTGCGGACGCGGCAGATCGGTACGCGGATCGAATGCCGGTACGATCGGAATGCTGCGGCGAACGCAGGCAAAGCGGTTCGTATAGCGCATGCCGCGTTCCGCGCTGGCCTGGCGCAGACCGCTGTCGAAGTGAGCTTTATGCCACCCGTTTAGCGCAAACAGGCGCTGTATCCGATCATCGAGTGTTTTCGGCAGGTTGTTCTCCGCATCGACCTCCAGGCGCGTGATGACAAATTCCCGTTTCTGCGGCGAGTGGGTGTCGATATCCGGATGGCCGCTCAAGGTGATCCATTCCCCGATACAAAGCGCGCGCACGCTACCTTCGCCATAGAAGCACTTGGATTCGTACTCATGGCGCTTCATGCGCAGTTCGGCAAGCTCGCGGTAATCGTCGCCGTCCTCCCCAGCATGCGGCACGTCGATCAGGTAGTCATCGAGGCCGAGCGCGAAACGGTTACCGGTCGCGCCCTGGTCGATAAATGACGGCGAATTCGCGGTCATCGGCCGGCCCTGCAAGTAGTCCCAGCTGAGACGGTTGAGATTGCCTGGGACGAGCTTGCGTACCGGACTCCATGCGAAGATGGTATCGCTTTGCTCGGTACCATCGTCCCGGTGGTAGCGCACAACGCCGGCGGCATTTTGCGGCAGCGTGAATCCGTCATTGAACAGCACCAAGGTGTGTGCCGGCATGTCATCGCCTTGTGATTCGCTGGCGAGTCCTGGGCGCATGAACCACGCGATGCCGCGCCGTTTCCACAAGCGGCGCAAGAAGTCGGCATCGGACTCGTTGTGCTGCATGGTGAATTCGCGGGCCGGGAAGCTGCCTTTCACATGTGACCAGTCCACCTCGAATGCCCTGGCCAGCACCGGATTGTTCCGGCGCCACTCGCCCACAATGACCTGAGTGATGTCCAGTTCGTTCATGTTGCGGAAGACCCGGGTACTGGTACGCTGCTCCATCAGCGCCAGTGCATCGCGCAGCACCAGTTCATAGGTCGCCAGGCCACCATCGCTCTGGCCGGCAGCCGCTTGCGCGACGATGCCGCACACCGCGCGCATGTTGCCGCGGTCTGTCACGAACTGCAGCTCGGCCGGTAGCGCGATGAACTCCTTCAGAGGGAGATTGGCACGTGTCGACACGCACAGGAGCCGGTATTCCAGTCCGCCGCACAGTGTTTCGATTCCGCTGACACGCTTTACCAGCAGGACGTCGCTGGGCGTTTGCTGTCCTTGCGAAAGCCGCATACGGATGGGGCGATTCGACTCGGTCAGGCCAGTAAATCCTTCAATCAGGTCCTTGAGGTTCATTTAGCCGCCGTCGAGACTGCTATAACCCGATGACGAAACAGGGCGACAATGAGCATTCGGCCTCCGATATATGTGTCTTCGCAAGACATTCCAAAAATCAATGGTATGTACTCGGAACGACAATATCTTTGACATCAGACAAGCTCAAGCTTGTTCATGCTTGTAGCGTAGCCGCGCGGATGCACAGGTGGGCGATTCAAAACATCCGATTGCAACAACTTAACCAGCGACTGCGGTTGTTGGTACTTTTGTTGGTATTCGACTGACGACGCTCAGCCAAATAAAGCGCCGATGCGGGATTGCAGAGGCTCTTCGATTCCAGTCGGGGAACCAACGCTGCTGCCGTTCCCGGGACCCTACGCCGGCCCGTGCGAACCACTTCCCCCATCCGCGCTATTATCCCCACTCCTGAGCCTGCCTGGAGTTCCCGATGTTCGAGTTCATCACCAATTTCCTGGAAAAAAGCGGCTACCTGGGCGTGTTCGCGCTGATGGCGCTGGAAAACATTTTCCCGCCGATTCCCTCCGAAATGATCATGCCCTTCGCCGGCTTCGTCGTCGCGCGCAAGGAACTGAACCTGGTGGGCGTGCTACTGGCCGGCAGCGCCGGCTCGGTGGTGGGCGCCCTGCCCTGGTATTACGCGGCCCGGGCTTATGGCTGCGCACGCCTCAAGCGCCTGGCCGAACGCCACGGGCGCTGGCTGACCGTGTCCCCGGATGAAATCGATACCTCCCTGGCGTCCTTCAAGAAGCACGGCCGCAAGACGGTGCTGTTCGGACGCCTGGTTCCGGCAGTGCGCACCCTGATTTCGATTCCCGCGGGCCTCGGCAAGATGCCGCTCGGGCAGTTCCTGCTGTATTCGGGCATCGGTTCGCTGGCCTGGGCCGGCCTGCTGACGGCGGCCGGCTTCCTGCTCGAGAATAACTACACGGACGTGGCAAAGTATGTCGATCCGGTGTCGAAGGTGGTGCTGGGCGCCATGCTGGCCTGGTATCTGTACCGCGTGATCAGCTGGCGCGCGCCGGCCGCCTCAAGCAGTCCGGCGAAAGAACCCGAAACGCTCTGAGCCCGGCCTCAGGCGGACGCGCCGCCCGCCAGCAAGGCCGCATGGCGCGCCACCGCCGCCCGCGCCAGGTCCAGGGCCTGCGTCACCGGTTCGGGACGCGGCGCCGCTTCGGCGCGCGCCAGCGCGGTTGCCGCACTGCGTAAGCCCAGCATG
>Ga0213838_1000386_pt1 | contig 35676 bp, 16 predicted proteins | sample SWPATP13_FD_160577 | JGI IMG/M metagenome (GOLD analysis project Ga0213838, IMG submission 160577) | Coastal seawater microbial communities from Marineland, Florida, United States - SWPA TP1 #3 | ecosystem: Environmental > Aquatic > Marine > Coastal | place: USA: Florida | collected 2016-08-06 | reverse complement strand
CTGGAAGACCACAGCACCAGACCAGAAGTGATTGCGGCTCTCGCTAGCAACGAAGGTCTCTCAAAGCGCCACAGCCCAACACTGAATCAAGATTTACTCTACGTCGCCAAAAAATTAGATCTCCACGAAGATGGCCATGGGCATGATTCGACCTATATCCTCAGGCTCGCAATGCCAATGACAACCCTTTATGCAATGGCAAAGGACTTACAAATTATCGTAATCGCATTGATGGGGTGCTCTTTGATTGTTCTTGTCTTCTCTTCTTGGTACAGCAACCGAAAAATATTTCATGTCGTCAACAGGGAGCGCGATAAGCAAGAAGAGCGTATTCGTAAAAGTACTCGAGAAATCGAGTTACTCCACAGGCTAGCTAATATGCTTGCGGCATGTAATAGCATTAGTGAGGCGCAAAAGGTCGTCGCTGATATTGTACCAAGAGTACTTGGGGACATTAACGGCTGCGTATCCATTATGCGAGAATCGCGAAACCAACTTGAAGTAAAACTTGATTGGGGCGGTAACTGGCCAGCTAATCGTATGTACGCCCCTCACGACTGTTGGGCACTCCGGAAGGGTAAACATCATTTATCCAAAGACGAACATCATAATTTACCCTGTAGCCACATGAGCCAGTGTGAGGAACATGGCCTAACATTGTGTGTACCTTTGACCGCCCATGGCAATACCGTAGGAATGTTCCATTTATATTTTGGCGAACAGACTGGAAAGGTTGATGAAGAAACTAAGCAGTTAGCATTTACGATTGCCGAACACCTAGGACTAGCACTAGCTAATTTAAGCTTGCAGGAGAAACTCCGTTCGCAAGCTTTAAGCGACCCATTAACTGGGCTATACAACCGCCGTTTCTTTGAGGAAGCTATTGAAAATGAATGGTCAAAATCAGGGCAGACTCAAGAACCTCTATCGCTGTTGATGCTCGATTTAGATCACTTTAAACGCTTCAATGATAACTTTGGCCATGACGCTGGTGACTATGTACTAAAAGAAGTCTCCAATCTCATCAAACGTGTTATCGACGAAGATCATGTGGCATGTCGATTAGGCGGTGAAGAACTGGCAGTATTAAGCCCGAATTGCGGTGTGGAAGAGTCACTAGAATTAGCAAACGTTATTGTACAAGCTGTACGAGAACTTCATTTAGACATGAAAGGTTTATCACTAGGACAACTTGGCGTTTCCATTGGTGTGACGACATATCCAGAACTCAATGCGTCGACTCAGGAAATGGTAAAAGCCGCCGACACCGCCTTGTACCAAGCGAAAGACAATGGCCGGAGTCAGGCTATCCATACCAACATTTCACTCGATTCGAAAACGGATCAAGATTCAAAAGACACTTCGGATATCTTTAAAGCGAAGAACGTCAAACCCATCAACGTGGGCAAACAATAACAACGTCAGTCATGACAGGCTTAGTAAGAAAAATGGCTACGAGTTCGTAGCCATTTCTTTGTTCAGCAAACACTATAGGTGATTCACCGTTTCATCGTTGCCTTGAATATAACTGCCTAAATGGGTGGCAAAACGCTTTTGTTTCGTAAGTTCAACCACAGCATTCAAATCTGCAGGGTAGGTACGCATACCCGATAGCGCCGCTAATGGCACCCACTCCACCGACTGGATCAGCTCTTCATCATTCAGTCCGTGTAAATTATCAATGTGCGGCGTTCCTGAGAATGAGGGGATATGGTAGAAAAACTCGGCATTGTAACGCCCCGCCGTGGTTTCTAAAAATTCTCGTACACAAATTAGCTCACCGACCTCTACTTCTAAGCCAGTTTCCTCAACAAATTCGCGGCGTAAACAACCTTTGGTACTGACATCCTCGATTTCAAACCCACCACCAGGTGGAATCCAGTATTCACCACTAAAGTCTCTCACTTTCACCAATAATATCGATTGTTCTTGAATCAAAATGCCTGCAGATCTAATTCGGTGTTCCACTGCCTTCATCCTTTTTGGTTGTAACACATTAAAAAACCCGACTTAGAATCACATAAGTCACTATAAAATCATAGAGGAAAGCCTAACCCTATTGAATTCAGCGTGACAGGTGATTAAATAAAGCAGGTTTCCTTTCCTTGAAATATTCGAATGAACTTAAGACAGCTTGAAATCTTTTACGCCATCATAAAAGCGGGAACCATCTCAGGGGCAGCCAAAAACCTGCATGTTTCCCAGCCCAACGTTACCCGCGTACTCTCTCATACCGAGCAGCAACTTGGTTTTCAGCTATTTGAGCGAGTAAAAGGAAAACTGATCCCAACTCAAGAAGCAAAAGAGATGCTTCCGGAAGTAGAGGGGATCTATCAACAACTTGGGCAGTTTCGTTCACTCACCAACAAACTTAAGAAAGGCAGCTTACATTTAAGGCTAGGTGCGCCCCCTATTCTTGCTAGTAGTTTACTTACGCCCATCATCGCTGAATTATGTGAAGATAAGAATCTGTCCATTGAAATTTCGACCGCCAACAGAAATGAATTGTGTGACGCACTTTTGCGGAATGAATTGGATGTAGCGGTATGTTTTGGTAATGATGCCCCCTCTGCGATTGCGCAAGAAACTTTACTTACCGAGCACCTTCTGGTTCTCGCGCCCAGAAATGCTATTCCTCTGCACCAAAATAACAGCATTTCCTTAGAAGAGCTGATCGCTCACCCTCTACCTATCATCGGCTTAGATCAACGAGACCCGTTAGGAACGCTCCACCAGCAAGCGATCCAAATGTTGTCACCTGATTATCACCATCAAATAACGGTGCGTAGTTCTACTACAGCTGCAGAGCTGGTTAGCCATAATGCAGGAATCGCCATTGTAGAACCTTGGACGGCGCGCCAATACCAATCTAATGAGCGCATTGAACACATTCAGCTTTCACAACCCATAGAGTTCCATGTTTCCATCTTGCATGCAGAGCACCACCCTTTGTCCGTCACTTCTCATCAATTTATTGATCATTTAAAAAAGTCTATTTAGCTAACCGTGTCCCAGTGCTCCATATCGCCCGCCTATAACATTATGTTATAGGCGCAAGACGAATAGGTATTCGGCATCCCTCCCCTGTTTTCATAAAGTGGTTTTCACACCATGAACACATTAAAGGGACCTTATGTCTATTTCTCAGCCTTATTTACTTTTCCTTGGTGACGTCACCGATCCTTTGTCAGCGAAAACGGCGAGAGGCATCCTAAAATGGCGCGCTAATGCTTGCGTCGGCCAGCTCCGATTAACTGACGATACCGTTTCTCTAGGCATCCAAGATTTAACGCTTGCTGAAGCGTATCGCAAGGGAGCTAAAACCCTTGTCATCGGCACTGCGAATGCGGGAGGTGTGATCCCTGATTCTTGGAAAGCAACGCTCATCACCGCGGCAGAAATGGGATTTGAACTTGCGTCTGGCATGCATCAGCGACTTGCAGATATTCCACAGATCAAGGCGCTAAAATTAGCCGACACAACCAAACTGCACGATGTAAGACACTATGATCACCCCTTACAAGTCGGCACTGGCATCAATAGAAAGGGAAAAAGATTACTTACCGTAGGCACTGACTGCTCAGTGGGGAAAATGTTTGCAGCCCTTGCGATTGAAGCAGCAATGCAAAACAAAGGCATTGATGCGCGATTCAAAGCGACAGGTCAAACGGGTATCCTCATTGAAGGTTCAGGGATTTCTGTCGATGCGGTAGTTTCCGATTTTATCTCCGGAGCTGTCGAGGCCATAAGCCCTGATTTTTCTGAACATGAGTGGGACGTCATTGAAGGACAAGGCTCACTGTTCAACCCTTCATTTGCAGGCGTCAGCTTAGGGTTACTTCACGGCGCGCAACCTGATGCTTTGGTGCTATGCCATGAAATTGGCCGCCAACATGTGCGCCATCTTCCTCATGCACCTTTACCTAGTATTGAAGAGACCTTAGCTGCAAATTTATTAGCCGCTAAACTCACCAACCCCAATGCCACTTTTGTCGGTATATGCCTTAATACCTCTCAACTCGGTGAAGAACAAGCGCGCGAATTGTGTGCAGATTGGTCAGAGCAATATGGCTTACCCGTCACAGATCCGGTTCGATTCAGTGTCGATGCAATCGTTGAGTGTTTAGGTAAAGGTGTAAAAAATGATTGTTGATTCCAAACATCATTCCATCAAGCTCGCGGTACCATTTAGCATCTCGAGAGGCACTCGCACTCACGTGGATGTGGTACGCGTGTGCGTTTCTCATCAAGGGCATACTGGCGAAGGGGAATGTACGCCCTATCCTAGGTATGGAGAATCCGTTGAGTCCGTAATGAACCAGATCGAGTCGTTTAGCCACTTGCTTAGCGGCTCACCAAAGCTCGCTCGTTTACGCTTGCTAGAGAAAATGCCCGCAGGTGCTGCGCGCAACGCACTCGACAGTGCATTATGGCAACTCGAAGCAAAGCAGTGCGATAGCCAATTCCCTAGCCCATTGTTCGCTGTGGACTCCTCAATAGAAACAGCCATGACGGTGTCTATTGCGTCTCCCAAAGAAATGGCTATGCAAGCCAAAAGTTATATCGACGACGGCGCAACCCTTCTAAAAGTGAAACTCGACCAATACTTAATAGTTGAACGCATAGAAGCAATTAGAGATGTTGCCCCTAAAGCCAAATTGATTGTCGATGCTAATGAAGCATGGGGAAAATTGAATTTAGAGTCACTGTTTAAGCAATTAGTGCCATTCAATATCGCGATGATCGAACAACCCCTACCCAAAGGGGAAGAACAACCACTGAGCAATGTCGTTCGTCCAATTCCAGTGTGTGCTGATGAAAGCTGCCACACAGCCCAAGATCTAGAGAAGCTACTCGGCTGTTATGACATGATAAATATCAAGCTCGATAAAACAGGCGGCTTAACAGAAGCACTTAGGCTTGAACAATTGGCACGAGAGCACGGATTGCAAATCATGGTTGGTTGCATGCTAGGAACATCGTTAGCCATGAAAGCCGCGCTGCCAATTGCTACCCGCGCAGAAATCGTAGATCTAGATGGCCCTGTGTTACTTGGAGTCGAAGAGGTAGATGGAATCCACTATGCCAACGGCCGAATGACGCTTTAGCGATTTTTTCTCTATAAAAAAGGCTAGCATTTAGCTAGCCTTTTCTTGTTTTAACACCTGTTAGAGTGTGAATTGACCAACTTGTTGGCTCAAGTCATTGGCTTTCACTTTCAACTCTTTCGCGTTCACTAAACCTTGCTCAGCAGCGCAAGTAATCTCATCAGACACACTCTTGATCTCGTTAGTATTTTTAGTGATTTCATCAGTCACGTGCGCTTGCTCTTCAGCCGCCGTTGCTATCTGACTTGCCATGTCAGAGATCATTGTCACTGCAGACGTAATCTCTTCAATTGAAAGAACGGCTGAATCTGCATCAGAGACACTGTTTTTCGCAAGTTGCTGGCTACTTTCCATCAACTTAACTGCACCAACGGTTGTTTGCTGTAGTGTTTCTATCGTCGACTGAATCTCTAACGTAGACTGTTGAGTGCGTTGCGAAAGTACACGTACTTCATCTGCTACCACTGCAAAACCACGCCCCTGAGCACCAGCTCTAGCGGCTTCAATCGCCGCATTCAAAGCCAGTAGGTTAGTTTGCTCTGCAATACCTTGGATTGCCGTTAATATTCCTGAAATCTCTTGAACATGTTGGCTAAGGTCTTCAATCACATTGGTTGCCTGACCAACTTCGTCTGCTAGCTCATTAATGGAATCACGAGTCTTACCAACCATCGCCTTGCCTTCAATGCTGCTTTGGGCCGACTGTTGAGCAGCCGTTGCCGTACTTTCTGCATTGTTCGCAATTTCCTGAGTCGCACATGCCATTTCAGTTACCGCAGTCGCGACCATGGTTACCTCTTGTTGCTGATTTTGCAGCTCACTAGCGGCATGCTCATTAATGGCTAAACTTTTTTCTGCATCCGCGTCCAGTTCGACAGATAACGTTTTAATGTGAGAGATTAACTGGTGTTGGCTATCAACGAAGTTATTAAAGTTGCCCGCTAGCGCGCCAACTTCATCATGATGTTCAACTTTAATACGTTGGGTTAAGTCTCCGTTACCCGTTGCGATCTGTGCAAGTGCATCAGACACTTTACGCAGTGGAGCAAGCATCACGCCAATTAACCATGACAATAGGCTTAAGCTGACCGCTAGAACAACACCTGCTATCAACAATTGGCTTTGGAGCAGCTCTGTCACTTCAGCTTCTAATGTCGATTTATCAATAAGTAAGGTCAGATACCAGTTAGAATTAGGAACAGGGCGTGACCACGCATACTTTTCATTGTTTTCAGATTCGAATTCAAATGATTGAAGTGTTTGCATACGTTCAATCGACGTTAAATAAGATGGCGTTAAATCGTTATCAATCAAGGTTGAAGACTTAGTCAACACATGTTCGTCTTTGTACGCGATAACCGTACCATCTTGGCTTGTTAAAATTGCGTAGCCATTTGCCGGTAGAGACATGCCAGACACTTTCTCTACAATCGCATTAATGGATAAGTCGCCACCTACAACGCCATTTTCGGCAGGAGCTGCAACCGTCACAGACATCTTGCCAGACGCCACATCAAGGTAGGGTTCTGTTTTTATCACCCCGTTGCTACGCGCTAAGCTATACCAAGGACGAGAGCGAGGATCATAAGCAGACAAGTCAATATCTGGGTTAGAACTAATGGTTGTGCCTGTGTTTTTTCCATAATAGGTTAAATCAAAACCACCAGAAGTCTGCGCTTGCTTCAATGTCTCTAGTGGAGCAGTTTCAACACTTTGGGCTACTGCGGTAATCGCATCTTGCTTAGTTAGAAGCCAATTACTGATCACTTCCGTTTGCAATTTCCCCACTCGATGAACTTGGTTCGTAGTCTCGGCCAACAACATCTGTTTTTGTTCTGAATAGTTACGCCATGTTAACAAGGTAATCACGGCTACGAGTGCTGCAGATATGGTAATCAGCGCTTTTGATTTTAACGACAAGTGTTTCATTACAAATTTCTCGACTGGGAACAGGGCTTACTTTTTTAGCTCTGCGAAGCAAAAAGTCGGGCAATCCTATAGAAATATTAGGAATCTGCAATATGACATGCGGGTCTAAATTGCTAAATAAATCTAAAAAAGACAAATAACAATATAAAACCTTTTACATACAACAAATTAGGTAACCACAACACTAAAGTGGTAATTTCAATTATTCCAATACCCAGCGCTTTTAATAGCCTAAATCGAGCTGGGAAATACCAATAAATCGATTCATCGTTAATCGACACGTATAAAAAAGCACCGACAAAATCGGTGCTATTCAGGGTAGAAAATAAGGTAGGTTAGGCTTTTTCTAAGACCGACTCTTCCGCTGACTTTTCTAGTAACGCTTCAACAATTTCTTGAGAACGTACCGCAAGGATAGACAGTAATGTGTCACTTAGTCCGTGGCTCGACTCACAGCATCCTTGCAAAAATATTTTAACATCGCAGTCTGATTTCATTTGAAGCTGGTATGAGCGCTCTACTGATTTATTCTCAATTAGGGGCTCAATCGAACTTAACATTTGATTGAATTCATCATAGCGGTATCCCGTAGCCAAAATAATGGCATCGTATTCGTTCCACGATTGAGCGTTATTAATCGTATCGTTTAGGCGCAATGCAACTTTGTCATCTTTCAGTGCTACTTCTTGAATGTCGTGGCAACGCAGATGCTGATGGCTTCCCTCTCCAGTCACTTTTTGTAAATACAATAATTCGTAGATTGCATTCAACTCTTCAGTATCGACAACCGAATAGTTTGTTCCACTAAAGCGAGATAAAATTTGGTCACGTTGTGCTTGAGTACTTTTGTACATGTGATCAGTAAACTCAGGGTCAAACACCTCGTTAACGAATGGGCTGTCATCTGCTGGGTGCATCGCAAAGCGTCGGTTCACAAGATGAATTTCACCACCAGCGTAACGATTGGTTAAATCAACAAAGATTTCAGCAGCACTTTGCCCGGCACCAACAATCGCAATTTTTGGTGGTTGGTTTGTGCTAAACGTTTCGCGCCAAACTTTATATTTAGAAGAGTGAATCACTTTCTTATCATCGTGCCCTTCAAATTGTTTCGGTAGTTTTGGTGTACCACCCATTCCAACAATTAGGTTTTTCGCAATACGAACCGTTTTGTTCCCTTCGATATCGGTCGAGGTAACTTTAACTTTAGAGGTATGACCCTCTTCTTCAATCGCTTCAATGTCAATCACGCGTTGCCCGTAATGAACATGTGAAGCAAATTGCTCCGCAACCCAAGTTAGGTAATCGTTAAATTCGACACGTGATGGGTTCATGCTGCCCAAGTTAATAAACGCACTTAATCTTTCTTTCTTATGCAGGTAGTTAACAAATGAATAAGGACTCGTAGGGTTTCTAAGTGTCACTAGATCTTTTAAGCACGATATCTGCATTCTTGTTCCATCAAGCAGCATTCCACCATGCCATTCAAAATGAGATTTTTGCTCTAAGAAGCAATAAGTTAGCCCTTTATCTTTAGCTTGCTCTTCTAGAGAAATCGCAATGGATAAGTTTGCAGGGCCAAATCCTACACCGAGAACGTCATATTCCTTAATTTGTTTCGTCATTTTTAACCTCATTATTATTCTTTGAGTGCAAGGCACCCTATTCCGACTACTTTCTCAGAATGCGTTACTGAAAAAGCTATCTTTCAACTGACACATGAGCGCCGCACGTTTATGTGGGAACTCAAATTCTTTAATTTTGGCAAAGCCGTATTTTTGTAAGTATCCAATCATCTTGTCGTTGTCTGCTCTTGGTTCGCTGACAATTTTCTCTGTTCTTGGATCGGATAAATAAATGAAATGGCAGACAGAAGGTAACCAAGCCGCAACCTTATGCGCACCACGATGCGACTCCTCACCTACCAGCATGTGAATGCCTCGGTCATAGTCGCCTGCCGCGTAGTAAGGGGCAATTCGGTCTTCTTTCGTCCAGTACACTTCGATATACGCGAAAGGCTGATTATCCAAACAAACGATTAAGAGCTGATTTTTGTTATTTTTAACCGACTCTTCTAGGTACGAACGATGCTCCTCTCGTGAGCCCGTCTGTTCCCAAAACGCAGCAACCCTTGGGGTGTTTTGCCACTTATGGAAATACTCCAAATGTTTATCAATATCTAACCCTTCAAGGGAGAGCACTGCGTTTAGTTCTGGGATATAACGTCGGTAAACTTCACCAACGATTGGCGCAGGCCTTGCCGGGTGATAACCCGCCTCATCCAAAACCTGTTTATGGGGGAACAATCGTGCTGGCGTTTGTTTCAACCATAAATCGGCAACTTGCATGAGCGATTCTCTCCACAGCACATTCAAACCTTCTTTGGTCTGATAGCACAATGAAGCCAGTGAATCGCAATGAACCTCACTGAGCTCAATCGTTCTTACCGACTGATTCGCAGAAAACAGTAACGCAAATGCAGACAGCGCTTCGTCGTTAGATACCGTCATTGTTGTGAGACGCCAGTAATGTTCGGTTTCACGAACAATCTCTAGCATGCCCGAGCTTACTTCTACACAGTAACGGTCAGCTTTAGCCAATGAAGAAACACTCTGCCCCTCGGGCAGAGTGTTAGATGGCTGGTGGTTACCAGTCATAAGTTACGCTCGCAATGACATTACGGCGGTCACCGTAGAAGCAGTAGTAATCACAAGTTGCGATGTACTCTTTATCCGCAAGGTTCTTCGCGGCCACTTGGAATTTGTAATCCGAAATACGGTAGCTAACCGTTGCATCAAACAGGGTATATGAAGGTACTTTGTAAGTTTCTTCATTATCTCCGTAAGAATCCCCTACGTAGCGAGCACCCGCACCAATTGTCAGCCCATCCAATGCGCCATCGAAGAATCGGTAGTTCGCCCAAGCTGAAGCTAATTGATCGGCGATTTGCGATGGTGTATTGCCAACGTAATCACTGTTCGCATCAGACATAATCTCAGAATCGATGAACGATACGTTACCAATTAGCGTCAGCGCTTCAGTCACGTTTGCAACGGCTTCAAGTTCAACGCCACGGTTACGAACTTCACCGATTTGAGTCAATTGACCAGCCACTTGACGTGCTAGGTTTTCTTTTGATACTTCAAACGCTGCAACGTTAAAGTAGCCATCAAAACCGCGTGGTTGATATTTAAGACCTAACTCATATTGTTCACCACGCTCTGGCTTAGCAGGGTCACCGTTTTGATCAAGCTGAATAATTGGGTTGAAAGATTGAGCGTAGCTTGCGTATGGAGTGAAGCCACTATCCATTAGGTAAGCAACACCTAGGTTGGTCGTCCATTCTTCATTATCAACCTTGGTCTTTGCACCAGTAGAAGTGTTATGCGTTTCATTACGTGAATCATCGTAGCGTACACCTACTTGTACTGCCCAAGAGTTTGCAATCATCATTTGGTCTTGTAGGTACAAGCCAAGCTGGTTGTTATCTGTTTTCGTCGTTTGACGTTCAGACTCATCCATCGTTGCGAATGTAGTTGGGTTTAACAATGCAACATTTGAACTGTACGATGGGTCAAAGATATTGAATATTGGGTTCGGGATATTACCCACACCAGGTACCGGAAGAAGACTGTTTGCGTCGCCAATAATTGGGTCTGCTGCGTAATCTTTACTATCAATATCGATACTTTGATAATCGAGACCTGCAAGAAGCGTATGTTCTACTACACCTGTATTGAAGTTATGTACAACGCGGTTATCGATGTTAAATGCATTGGATGTGCCTTCTTCAGTCGACGCTTGTCGAATGATGGAAGTACGATTTGGGTCATACGGAGCTAACGCCGTGTCACCCACATACTGTGAGTAATACATTTGACGCAAGTTAATGTCCATTTGGCTGTAACGCGCATTTTGCATAAAGTAAGTGCGGTCATTGAAATGGTGTTCAAACTCGTAGCCTAAAGAAAGCTGTTCACGTTCGAATGTTTCCCAGTCGGGATTGCCAACTGCTCTGCTGTCACTGATCTTGCCATTCGGGTTCGAGGTTAATGTACCTTCCATCGGTAAGAACTGAAGGTAAGGATCTGAATCATCCTTTTGGTAACTCGTTAACAGCGTAATTTTCGTATCATCAGTAAACTTGTAAGCTAATGATGGTGCAAGGAAAATTCGTTCAGCTTCCACGCCATCAACGCGGCTACCGTTCTTACGAGCCAAAGCTTGCATTCTAAACGCCAACTGGTCGTTAATTTCAGAATTCACGTCTAGGCTAAATTGCTTACGATCATCTGTACCGAATTCTGCAGAAAACTGACCTGACCCGCCATCAAACTGAGGACGCTTGCTAACCACATTGATAACGCCACCTGGAGGAGTTTGACCGTATAATGCAGAGCCAGGACCGCGAAGGATTTCTACACGTTCAAGACCAAACGGGTCAATTTGCCAACTGTAGAAACCTGATGAGTAGAGCCTTGTTCCATCTTGATATAAACCGCTGTTAGCTTGCTTAAAGCCACGAATAACAAACCAATCTTGCTTGTTATCCTCACCAAAGTAATTCGCTTGAATACTTGGTGTGTATTGCAGCGCATCTGAAATACTGATTGAAGCACGATCATCCATTTGTTCACGAGTAACAATAGACACCGCTCTTGGTGTTTCACTTATCGCAACATCCGTTTTTGTTGCTGTACGGCTACTCACACCGACGTAGCTAAAGTCTGGGCCGACTGAACTTTCTTCTAGTTGCTGCCCTACAACAACCACTGTTTCTTCTTCATTTGCTTGAGCAATTCCTGACGCTAGAACTAAAGCGACCGCCAACGCTGTTGGGGTACGCATAAAGTGCCGATTCATATCAATCTCCTTTGTACGGCTATGAACCATTTCTAATAACAATGGTAATTGTAATGATAACAATTATCATTGGTGTTTATAATTTAACGGAGTGTACCAATCTTATTTCAAAATTGAAACATTTCATTAATGATGTTTATAAATTACTGATTAACTAGATATTTAACTAAGTCTGTAATGACTCGATCGCTTTGAACAATGCCTAAGTGATCAGTGTCGACAACGACTGAAGTCTTAAGTGAATTGAGTTTAGAAAGTTCACCAGACAGCCACTCGTTACGCTCAAGAGGTTTCCCTGCCCACCAGCAATGTAGAGCGGTATTTACTTTAGGTAACGCGTAACCATCGCATAATGCGCGCATATGCTGCTCGACAGACCAACTGAATAGCATCTGTTGCGCATTGCTTGCCATATATTGATCGAACTGATTTTCAGACAGCCACGTTACAAACGCACTAGGCCACATAGGTGGATTGACCGAGTCTAAGAGCTGCAAGCAGCGCTGGCTTTGTGACTCAGATAGCTCCCCAAGTAGCATCGATAAATGCTCCAACAGCTTGGCTTTCGAGGCCGGAGATTCCCACTGATCTTCTGCTATTTCAGTGCCAGGAACGTAGCAATCAAGTAGTCCACCAAAAGCCACCTCATCACCGTTATTCTCGAAACGTTTGATGAGCTCCTGTACCAAAGCGCCACCTAAAGACCAACCTACTAACCTATATGGCCCTTGTGGTTGAAGTTGCTTGATCGTTTGATAGTAAACATCCGCCATCTCAGAGAACGAGGAATCAAAAACGTTGTCATACGCAAAACTTTTGGACTTAATCCCGAATACAGCGCACTTCCCGTCTAACGCTTGAGCCAACTTTTGATAACCAGTCACGCGCCCTGTCACGGGGTGAATACAAAATACTGGTTGCCGTTCATTTGGTGTGTCATTGAGTTTCTCGACAAGCTGCGCATCCGCGACAATAGCTTTAGGCTGCGGCGTAGCGTTAATCAGCTGGATCAGGCTGGCTGTGTATTTCTCCGCTAAGTTTTGAATTGAATTCGCAGAGTAATGAGTCGTAGCATACTCCCAAGCAATCGTTAGCCTTCCCGAAACAATCTGTGCGTTTATCACTAACGGGGTAAGCATTTTGTTCAACCCTGATTGAGGTAGTCCACCGTTTTCAATTGGAGCACACCAATGTGCAAAGCTGTTGCTTGAATACTGACCCAAATAGTTAAATGTTGCTTGAGCCTGACACTCCTCGATAACACCATCATCAAGATAGCGAGATCCGTAACCGATACCTCCGTCACGCTTAACCTGCCCTAAATATTGGGCGGTACTGCTCAACACGGCTAATTCATCAGCTTGATAGTGCCCGATCATTGGATATAGGCTTGTCGTCCACCCCACCATTCTAGAAAGATCGACATCCGCAAAAACCGAAGGCTCTCGCCCGTGTCCCTCTAGGTAAACAGGGACATTTTTCTCATCTGCACTGCCCAGTGCCGATACGAGCGCGCTGATTAGAATGGTTTGAGTATCGACCCCAAGATTAACTGTCGCATCGCGTAACAATTGTTGGGTCTGTTGATTCGAAAGTTCACTCTCAAAAGTCTGCTTATCACGGTAACGAGCTGGTTCGATTTTTTGGTTTGAAACGCTGGATTCATGCCAAGTGTCTTGCATCAATTTTCCATCAGGGCCTTCACACCATTTCTCTATCGCATTGACGGCTTCATCAAGTGACGCGGAAATAGGCATCAAGTTAATCGATTGACCCGATGCTACCTGTTGGTACGCTTTCCATAAGTCATCAAGTAAGATACGCCAAGACACACCATCGACAGCTAAGTGATGGATCGTAATCATCAATCGACTGTTGCCCGATGCCATCTGTGCATAACCCGCTTGAATTAAGCGCCCAGATCGAATATCCATAGATTGATGAATTTCTTGTGCAAAAGCTGAGAACTCACTCTCCGTCAAACTTTCCGTTCTCCAGAGGTATGTACGAGATTCAAATGGCGTAAAACGTTGTTTCCATTGTCCATCACTGAAATCAAACGCTAATCTCAGGCTAGGATGAAGCTTAACTAGCGCTTGTATCGCCGCTTCTAAATATTCAACGTTCATGGATTGCTTCAACTCTACGCACACATGTTGATTCCAGTAGTCGGGTTCTGGAAACTCTTGTGCAAAGAAGTGAGCTTGAATAGGCATAAGACCAAAAGGCTGCGAGGTTTCTATGCGCTCCTTTGTTGCCTTATGGACATCCAAAGCAACGGCCAGCTCAGACAAGGTTTTTGCAGAAAAAACTTGTTGTGGCGTAATGTTATAACCGGCCACTCGAACCTTGCTTACCATCTGTAGGCAAAGGATCGAATCACCGCCTAAAGTAAAGAAGTTGTCACCACAACCAACCTGATTGATGCCCAGTAATTCCTGCCAAATGGAAGCAAGTAGCTTTTCTTGTTCCGTTTGAGGCGCAACCACTTCTGACTGAGCCACTAACGGGTTTGATACCGTCGGCAATGCATTGCGATCTATTTTTCCTGCTGGGGTTAACGGTAACTTTTCCATCACCATTAACTGACTTGGCACCATATAATCCGGCAAGGTTTGAGATAGTGTCGCGAGTATTGCTTTAAAGTCGAACGCTTGCTCTTGCGCCGATTGCAGGTAACCAAACAATTGCTTTTGATTCCCCACTTCTTTTGCCGCAACAACACAATGCTCCACTTGAGTTACTGCCTGAAGTTGGCTTTCGATTTCGCCTAGCTCAACCCTAAAACCGCGTATTTTGACTTGTTGATCCGCACGGCCCATGTACTCCATGACCTGATTTTGATTCCATCGAACCAAATCCCCCGTGCGATACATACGTTCACCATTTTGAGTAAACGGATCTGGAATAAACCGCTCAGACGTTAAATGAGGCTGGCCAAGATACCCTCGAGCCAATCCAACTTCCCCGCCGATGTAAAGCTCACCGACTTCACCAAAAGCCACTTGGTTGAGTTGAGCGTTCAAAATATACAATCGGCGCTCACCAACAGGGTTACCAATTGGCGCATACGCACTCTCTAATTTGTCTTCTGGGTAAGCTCGCCAGATCATCGGCGTTACCACGGTTTCAGTCGGCCCGTAACCGTTAATGATTCGAGGAGGATTCACTACGTTTTGAAGTCGTTGATAGGTTTCTGCGGTGAAAGCTTCCCCACCGAGCGTCCAAGACCTTACGTTCAAACGAATATCAGTGTGTTCAATCCAGTCAAGCAAAGGGCCCACGTAGCTTGGAGGGAAACACGCAATTGTGACATTTTCTTGCTGAAGCACTTCGCACGTTTTTTCAGCACTCCACAAAGCTTGATCACGAATGACAAGCTTACTACCAAACGCTAGTGGCACTGTCCAACGCTCTACCGCACCGTCGAAACTGATGGAGGCAAAATGAAGCTCCACATCACTTGGAGCCATGCCATATTGCTGACCAATGGTTTGAATATGCATAGACAAACCAACATGGTTTACCGCGACACCTTTAGGCTTACCAGTCGAACCAGAGGTATAGATGATATAAGCCAATTGCTCTGGAAGCACTTTAGTTTCTAGCCTCGGGAGCGTATTGGTTTCCAATAACTTCGGCTCTAATACGACCAACTCTGCTTGGTTACTTGAGCAATCAAACTCAGAGTGAATGGCGTTCCAACGCTCGGTTAACCCTTGTTGCGAGATCACTAAATCCGCACCAGAATCCTGAATCATGTAGGCCAAGCGTTCTGTTGGATAATCAGGGTCGAGAGGCAAAAATGCTCCACCCGCTTTCATCACAGCGATCATCACGATAAACATCTCAGCGGAGCGTTCAAATAAAACGCCAGTCGCTTTATCCCTCGTCGCCCCTAGTTCCACTAACTGCTGAGCAAGGTTCGTCGATGCCGTATCGACCTCTAAGTACGTATATTCTTTATTTTGGTGCTTCAAGGCGACAGCGTTTGGTCGTTCACAAGCATGGCGTGAGATGAGTTCCATAACACTTTGGAACGCCCACTTCCCTTCGGGTTGAGATAATCGATTGAGTAGTAATGAATCTTGCTTAGAAAGTGTATTTATCTGAACAATCGGCTGCTGTAGATAAGAGTCAACACCATCGACGAGACATTCTAATGTCGCGTTTAGTTCGATCATCGACGCTTCACAAATTCGATCGGAAGCATAGGTCAGCACGACTTCCGTCTTGTTTTGACTTTCACGAACATCCAAAGCGACATCAAACAATGCAAACTGTCCATCCTGTGCTTGAGGCGACAAAGTCAACGCTCCGCCTAATTCAACGTTGTCTGACAGAACGTTTTGATGATTGAACAACACTTGAAATAACGGTGTTTCACCGGCCTTTCGTTCAGTCACTAATGCACTCACCAATTGATCAAACGGTAACAATTGGTGCTCTTGTGCAGCCATAACTTTGTTGTGCGCATTCTCTATGGCCACTGAAAGCGTCGTTGCAGGATTCAGCGACTGCTTGATGACCATGGTATTTACAAAAAAACCAATCAGACTCGCCACTTCTTGACGTGTTCTATTGGCCATCGGCACGCCGACTGAAATATCGGTTCGCCCAGTCGTTTTTGCTAAAGCCGCTTGCCAAAGCCCTAACCACAAACTTGATGTGGTAATCGAAAGCTGACGTGCAACCTGCTTCAATTTTTCTGATCTAGCACTATCCAGCTGATAATTGATGGCTTTTGCTACACGCCTTTGGTTAGGTGCGACATCAGCGCTCCAAGGATATAAAGCCTCAGACTGTTCACACCCAAGCTCCTCTTGCCAAAAATCGATATGCTGCTGCCCTTTGCCCGCATCCAGCAACGCTTTTTGCCAATTCGAGTAATCACCATACTGAATTGGTAATTCAGACAACGCTGCGTCTTGGTATAGGGAGATAAGTTCATTGAGAAAAACACCAATTGACCAACCATCAGACACAATATGATGCATTACAATTTGAAGCACCCACGACGATTCTTCAATTTGTAGACATTGCATCCGTATTGGTAGATCGAGTTCCAAATCAAAGGCTTGTGCTACAAATTGGTTTTGAGCATCGCTTTGATGTTCTTTCGTCCACGTCCGCGCATCCACTACCTCTAGGGAAAGTGTTAACGCACTATCAACAAACTGAACCACACCGTCTTGCTCTGTCGTGATAAACCTCGTTCTCAGTACGTGGTGACGTTGCAAAACTTGATTTACGTAGCTCGTGAGTTTAACGACATCGAGTTGACCGCAGACACTAAACGCCCCCGACATATGATAAGCACTATTGCCTTTGTCGAGACAATAGATGTCCCACAATCGTTTCTGAGCGGGAGATAAGCTCGCCTCTGCCGAAGTTTCACCTGCGACAATTGGTAGTTTCTCGAAATCTAGTCCTTTCGCGTCCAATAGTTCGATAAACTTAATTTGTTCTGGTTTACCAAGTTGTAGAAAGCGTTTCGCTAGCGCATGTTTGTCTATTTTTGCCGTACTCATAGCAGCTCCAATTCATCCATCAATGCTGCCATGGCATCGAATTCATCTTGTTCTTGTTCATTTTGTGTTTGATATTTGGTTTGCAAGCTGTCGGTAAGCACTTGCAAAGTCTTCGCTTCAAAGAAGTCTTTCAGCGCAATCTCAAGCCCCAATTCTTGCTGTGCTCTAGCCACTACACGGGTGGCCAGTAAAGAATGTCCACCTAAGGCAAAGAAATTGTCGTCCAAACCGACTTGTTTCACTTCAAGTACCTCTGCCCAATTCTGGGAGAACCAAATTTCGAGTTCCGTCTCCGGTTCACGGTATTCAATGGATTGCCACTCAGGAGCGGGAAGTGCTTTTCGGTCACGCTTACCATTTGGTGACAACGGCATTTCTGGCAACCCGATAACAATGGCTGGAACCATGTAATCTGGGAGGTGTTCAGACAAGTGCGCTTTCACCAACGCGCCTTTTTCTGTTCCCCATTCAGGATCAATGATGTAACCAACTAACTGATCACCCGTTTGATGTTTGAAGGCGATGACTGCCGATTCGACAACCCAATCCAGCTGATTAATCACGTTCTCAATCTCTTCAAGCTCGATTCTTAATCCACGGATTTTTACTTGGTTATCCAAACGGCCCAGATATTCATAACGTCCATCTTCCATCTGCACGACTTGATCACCGGTTCGATACAACCGGCTACCCGGTTCTCCCCAAGGATTAGGGATAAAGCGATCTGCGGTTAGATCAGGCCTACCGAGGTACTCACGAGCCAAACCGACACCCGCTAGGTAGAGCTCTCCAGGAACACCGTTTGGCACCGGATTCCAGCTGCCATCTAAAACATAAAGTTGAGTATTTGAAATGGCATATCCGATCGGAATGCGTTTTGACACGGGTAATTCACACGGCCAGTAAGTCACATCAATCGCGGCTTCTGTTGGCCCATAAAGATTGTGCAACTCTACCGAGGATTCTGTGAGCACTTGCTCGGCAAGGTCAGACGGCAGAGCTTCACCACTGCACACAATGCGCTTTAAGCTAGTGCAATCAGAAATTTTCGTTTCAGCGGCAAACGCATTAAGCATCGACGGTACAAAGTGGATAGTCGTCACTTTTTCTTTTTGGATCACTTCAGACAAGGCACTAGGCTGTCGATGAGAGTCAGGCGGTGCGATGGCTAACCTCGCTCCAGTCATGAGCGGCCAGAAAAACTCCCAAACAGACACATCAAAACTGAATGGTGTTTTTTGAAGCACACAATCCGATGGATTCAAGTTGTACTCTTTTTGCATCCAATTCAGACGGTTTTGCAATGCAGCCTGAGTATTCACAACCCCTTTTGGTAAACCTGTCGAACCTGAAGTAAAAATGACATACAACGCTTGTTCTGCCTGCCAATCCACGTCTGGTGAGGTGGTTGATTGTTCACTTAAATCCAACGCGCTAATATCAATGTATTGGCAAGTTTCGCTGCTTGGCCATAGATGCATTGCATTAGAATCAGTTAGCAACCAATCGATATTTGCTGACTCTAAAATGTAGTTCAGCCTTTCTGCTGGATAGCTAGGATCAAGGGGGACATACGCGCCTCCTGCGCGCGTGATCGCGTGAAGCGCTATCACTAGGTCAAATGAGCGCTCCAACCCTAGCCCAACGCGCGTTTCTGTATTAACTCCCTTACCTCTTAACCAATTCGCTAATTGATTTACACGATCGTTAAACGCTTTATAAGTAAGCGACTGGCCTTGCATAGAGAGTGCTATCGCATCGGGTGTTTTTTCTGCTTGCAGCTCTATCGCCTGAGGCGGAGCCACAAACTGCCCCCAATCGAGTTCAGTGGCATTAAAGGCTTTGACCTGTTGCATACTATGTTCATCAGACAGATGAATTTGACCAATGAGCACACTTTGATCTTCGGTAGCTTGAGCAAGAAGTAGCAGCCAATGGCTCAGCATAGATTGCGCCGTTTCCTCTGAGAACACAGGGGAAACATAGCTAATGAATCCGCTCCATTTGTCTTGAGAAAATTGCTGAATATCCATCGCAATTTCTAACTGGGCGTTCACCACTCCAGGGTCAAATGGTTCGACATCAGCACCGTGCCATTCAAGCAGGTTTTCTTGATCGAAGCTTTGTAAGTTAAAGCTCGTTTGGAATACGGGGTGATACTGTAAATTGCCAGTAATTCCTAACGACTCAACCAACATTTCGAATGGGAAATCTTGTCTCTCTAGGGCTTGTTCGCTAAAACTTTTAACTTGGTTTAATAACGAAGAGAACGAGTCTTCGGAATCAAAGTTGGCCGGTATTACCACACTATTAATGAAACAACCTTGCATAGATTGCATTTCAGATTGCGTTCGCCCAGCGACTGGTACTCCAACTCTCACTTGGTCTTGACCCGAATACTTGTGCATCAGTAAATGCCACAAAGTCAGCATCACATTAAACGGTGTCGTTTGGTGAGATTTTGCTAGCTGCTTCACTGCCTGAATTTGATTTGATGTTAATTCAAAGTGCAGTCGATTACCCCGTGTTTCTAGTTGTTCACGGGGGACGTCACTATGCAGTACAAGCGGTTCAATATCGTGTTTTAGTGCGTTTAGCCACCACGTTTTTTGTTGATTAGATTCTGGTGATTCTAACCAGTGTTGCTGCCATGACACATAGTCAGCGTATTGAAGCAAGTCGCTCTTAACGCCAGTCTGAGCAAGACCTTGGGTAGCTAGTGCGTAATGATTGGACAACTCTTTCAGCAAGAGTTGAATTGATACTCCATCTGAAATGATGTGGTGTACCACTATTAATAGCTCGGCTTTGTCATCACCACTTTGAATCCAATCAAAACGAATCAACGCACCACGTTCAAAGTCAAAAGGTTGGGCTATCAAGGATTCATAGTAGGCTTCACGTTCACCTTGTACTTGTGAATGACGTGTAATTTTAATTTCACGCTTATCACTGATGGACTGCATGAGCTCGCCATCCACTTGAGTAAAGTTTGTACGAAGAATCTCATGATTTGCCACCAGCTGATTCACAGCCATTTGTAACGTATCGAGGTCAACGTTTCCGTTGAACGCCAGTCCTAGAGGCATATGATAAGCAGCACTGTTCGGCAACAGTTGTTGAACAAACCACAAACGTTTTTGCACCGCTGACGCAGGCATGAATGGCAAACGCGGAGTTACGACAATAGCAAGCGCTCCGTTCGCTTCTTTCTGGCATTGAGTCGCCAGTTGCGCAAGCTCTGGAGTATCGAATACCGCTTGTAATGATAAACGGATACCGTCTTGCTGCTTGAGTCGCCCCACTAATTGCGTGGCCAGTAATGATTGCCCACCCAAAGCAAAGAAATCATCATGACGCCCCACTTCGGTTTTATTAAACAGAGACTGCCACTGTGTTGCTAAAGCGATTTCTATCTCACCAATTGGAGCAACGTATTCAACCTCGGAGTCAGCCGACCAGGTAGGTTCAGGCAAACGTTTTTTATCGACTTTACTTGCTGGTGTTAGCGGGATTTTTTCAAGAACCAATAACTGTGTTGGGACCATATAATCCGGTAAGTCCGATGCGAGTTCTGCGAGCACGAACTCTGGTGAAATCGGCTCCTCACTTTGAACGTATGCCACCAACTGTTTGCCAGACGGGCTTTCACATGCGATCACGGCACATTGCTCAGACTGGGTAATGGCCAATAAACGAGATTCAATTTCACCAAGTTCGACTCTGAAACCACGAATCTTCACTTGTTCATCACTTCGCCCTAGGTATTCCATTACTCCATCAGCACGCCACTTAACCAAATCACCGGTTCGGTACATTCTTTCACCGTTACGCGCAAATGGATCGGGTAGAAAACGCTCTGATGTCATGCCAGGTCTTTCAAAGTAGCCTCGAGCAAGCCCGACTTCTTCACCAATATACAGCTCCCCCGCAACTCCCAATGGGACTCGATTCAATGCTGCATCAAGCACATATAACGTTCTTGAACCGACCGAAGTACCAATCGGGGCATACGCGCTATCTAAAGTAGTGTCAGAGTAGGCTTCCCATATCATTGGCGTCACAACCGTTTCTGTCGGCCCGTATCCGTTAATGATTCGTTTGGGCTGCAATACAGACTGCAGTTTGAAATAGGTATCTCGAGTAAATGCTTCGCCACCGAGCGTCCATGAACGAACCTGTAAGTCCGGCTTAGCGCCTTCAATCCATTCCAACAATGGGAGTACATAACTCGGCGGGAAACAAGCGATGGTAACCTGCTCTCTTTCAAGCACTTCACAAGTTTGCTGGGCGCTCCAAAGCTGCTGGTCACGTATCACCAAACGAGACCCGAACGCCAAGGGCACTGTCCAACGTTCAATTGCGCCGTCGAAACTGATCGAAGCAAAATGCAGCTCTACATCTTCCTTTGTCATACCGTAGCGTTGCCCTATGGTTTGAACGTGCATACTAAGGCCTGACTGGGATACGCAAACCCCTTTCGGTTTGCCCGTAGAACCCGACGTATAAATCATGTACGCCAGTTGATCCGGTAATATCAAGGGTAACGGCGATAACTTTGCAGAAAGGTCAAGCGAGCGGTAGTTAACTGACGTGGCTTGATTAGCAATGTCACTGGCAAGAAGCGCACTGATTTCATCGTGTATCAGTACACGTGCGCCACTATCTTCCATCATGTAGTTCAAACGTTCTTTCGGGTAGGAAGGATCCAATGGAAGAAAGGCTGCCCCCGCTTTCATCACCCCCATCATGGTGATGAGCATGTTGCAGTCTCGTTCAAACAGCACACCAACAATATCTTCACGTTGAATACCAAGCTTAACCAACTCAGCCGCGACCGCATCACTCTGTTTATCAAGCTGCTCATAGCTCACAGACAGTCGCTGTGCGCCATTAGCCTGTTCAATATTTGAAGCCAAAGCCTCTGCTGAAGGTTGAGCTTTCGCTTGTTCTGAAACCAGTTCTGTAAAAGGTTTAAAAGACCAAGTTTCCGCTTCTTTATGAAAACTCTCCAATGTTCTAAGTTGCGTGATTTCTAGATCCGGTATTTGACCGAGGTTACTATCAAGCCTCTCGACCAACTGCTCTAAATAGTGTCGATTGGTCGCAGACAGTGATTCAATCTGTTGAGTAGAAAATTGACTTTCGTCGAACGCAAAGACAATGCGTAACGACTCACTCGGTAGAATCGCTAATGTGAGTGGGTAATGCGTAAACTCATAGCTTTCGGGCTCTCCAACCAGAAGCTCCCCATCGCCATTCAGAAGAGATTCGTCTAGTGGGTAGTTTTCAAACACCACCAAGGTATCGAACAGGTTTTCTCCAGACCATCCCGTTTGCTGCTGAATATCAGAAAGAGAAGAAAAGCTGAATTCACGCTGTTCACTTGAAGCTCGCTGAATACCTTGCAACCAGCTAGACACTGACATCGAAAGATCAACATTATGCGTAATCGGTAAGGTGTTAATAAACAGCCCAACCATCGAATCACTGTGCGCTAGATCTGTCGGGCGACCTGCCACTGTATTACCAAAAATCGGTGAGTTCTGACCTGTGAATCGATGGAGTGTCAGCAACCATGCCGCTTGTGTAAGGGTGTTAAGTGTCACCCCTGCTTGGTTCAGTTTTGTTAGCCAATTACTAAGTTCTTCTTTAGTGAAATCATCGTTATAACGAACGAATTTCGGCTCGGCTACAGCACTTCTACCATAAGACTCTGCTAGGCGAGTTGGGGACTCTGTTCCTTGTAGGTATCGTTGCCAATACTCGTTCGATAATTCAGAATCTTGCTTGGCTACCCAAGCTAAATAATCAGAAAACTCAGCTTTTACCGCGGCAAGAGTGCGACCGTGGTAAAGAGCAAATAAATCACTCAGCAGGACTCCGGTGCTCCAACCATCCATTAATATATGATGGATAGTAAAAACACATTGAACATGGTCATCACTTGTTTGGACAAAATCGACCCGCCAAAGCGGTTTAACAGAAGCTTTATCAAGGCCTTGTTCTAACAAAAAGCCCTGATTCACTAGTTCTTCTTTTAGGCTTGGTACGTCAAAGTGTTTACGTTGACGAACATCGTGTACATAAGAATCTAATTCCAACTCCGCCCACTCTGCCAGGTAAGCATTGCCATCAAACGAGAATAAAGTAGAACGTAGCATCTGATGTCGGTTCATCACACTCTGCCACGCAGCCTTCATTTTCGACACGTCGACATTCGTAAGAGGAAGTGTAATTTGGTTAACGTAAGTACTATCGCTGCCTGAAAGTTTTGCGTGGAAATGTAAGCCTTGCTGCAACGTAGACAAAGGTAACAAGGTTTTAGGAAGTGAAGATTGCTTCGCGGCGTTAACGCACAAGTCATCAAGTTGCGATTGCGTGAACTCGACGAGTCTCGTATCGGATTTTGTCAGGGTTGGGATCGCGTGGTTAAACAACTCAAGAAGTTGGTTAACACTGCTCTCTAGTGCCAAATGCAATGCATCTACACTCAATTCTGAAGAACAGGCTTGATCCAGCTCCATGGCAAACTTGAGATGCTTAGCTTCAGCAGATACGTTAAATACAACGGCAGCGTCGGCCTTGCTTTCATTATCTCGCCATAAGCCAGCGTGGTTCACTTTGACTGATTCATTAAATTGTTGGCTTGAGTTGCCCAAATAATTGAACAACACATCCAGCTCAGCCGCATGAGGCCATAACTGTTGAGCAACACCAGCATGGTAAGTGATGCCACCGACACCGTCTGCATCAAATGTGTCTTTGATAGACTTAACCCAATTCGCTAAATCAATTTGCTCTGGAATACATTGAGGATATAAAGAAGTGTACCAACCAACAGTGCGGCTCAGATCAAGCCCTGACGCCTCAGTAAATCGACCATGGGACTCTCTGTGAATAGTAAACGAACATTGGGCATTGAGCGCACTTATGGTCATTGCAGAAACAACAAACACCACCTGCTCTTGAGTCAATCGAGCAAACTCAAAGCCAGCTTCTACGAGTTGTTTCAATTCAGCATTATCCAATAACCACTCACTTGCGAGCGGTGTACCGCGCTTGTTTGGATACAAAGGAGCGCAGGTTTGCTTCTGCCAATATGTACGTTGTAGCTCGGTGATATTCACTGATTTGAGCGCATCTAACCAGTTACCTTGGTGATGAGTCTTTGATGTTAAAGCAACACTCTTTCCTGAAAGCTCAGCTTCATACAGCGTGGCCAAATCTTCAATGATGACAGGCCAAGACAAGGCATCAACAATCAGGTGATGAATTGAAATCAACACTTCACTTGAGTGAGACTCGTTTATCGAAGTGAGGCCCACGGAAACACTGACGCCATTAGTCAAGTCAATCGCATGTTGAACGTGTTCTGCATCAATTTCTTGGTCGAATTCAGTAATTTCAAAACATGGATCGTCACTGTAGATTGCGTGACCTTGTAGAGAAAACCTCAACCTCAGCGCGTCATGCTGTTGCGATAACTTATTTAACGCAGCAGACAGACATCCGGTGTCGACAGGCAACGCCCATTCAAACTGAATGTATTGGTTACAACAGCTCAGCTCGTAACGTTCAATGAATCGCGATTGGATAGGAAGTAGCTTAGTTTCCCCTTCCAACTTCGCTTGTTCTGCGGCGACAAAACTCGCTTCCTCTAGCTGCTCCGCCATTTGTTCTAGTTTTGGATAGTCGAAGACTTGCTTTGGCGTGAGTCTATAACCGATTTGGCGCAGCTTACCAACCAGCTGTAGCGCCATGATTGAATCACCACCTAACGCAAAAAAGTGATTATTTGAACCAACTCTTTCCAATTTAAGCAGTTCACACCATAGAGTACCTAGCGCGCGCTGTTGCTCGGTGTCGAGTTCACCGTCGACTTCTGAAATTTCGTTCCAATCTGGGGCAAGTAGCTGTTTACGATCAACTTTTCCAGCTGGTGTTATAGGCAGCTTCTTCTGTACCAAGATCCGAGAAGGCACCATATAGTCAGGAAGTGTTTGACTCAACTCAGAAATCCAACTCGACTCTTCCTTTCCACTTGCCTCAGGCAATTGCACGTAGCCAACCAGTTTTTTGCCCGTCGGCGAGTCATGATCGACCACTGCACAAAACTCCGCGTCGGACAATGATTGAAGTTGAGATTCTATTTCACCAAGCTCTACTCGGAATCCGCGAATTTTTACCTGTTGGTCGACTCGGCCTAGGTATTCCATCACCCCATCTTCGCGCCACTTAACCAAATCGCCCGTTCGGTACATACGCTCGCCATTGCTCGAAAAAGGATCGGGCAAGAAACGTTCAGACGTCAGATCAGGTCGTTTTAAGTATCCTTCGGCTAAGCTCACTTCAGAACCAATGTACAGTTCCCCTGCGCAGCCTAATGGAACAGGGTTGAGATCCGAATCAAGAACGTAGAGCTTACGATCACCGACGGCGTGACCAATCGGTGCATAAGCACTGGTCATTGAATCATCGGGGTATGCGGCCCAAATCATTGGCGTAATAACGGTTTCGGTTGGGCCATAGCCATTAATGATTCTAGGAGGTGAAATCACCGTTTGAATGCGTTCAAAAGTATCACGAGTGAACGCTTCCCCCCCTAATGTAATAGAACGCAATGCCAAGTTAGGTTTTTCTGTTTCCACCCAATCAAGCAAAGGCCCGACATAACTTGGTGGGAAACACGCAACCGTCACCTGTTCACTTTCGAGAACGTAGCAGGTTTGTTCAGCCGTCCAAAGTTCTTGATCACGAATAACTAACTTAGACCCAAATGCGAGTGGTACTGTCCAACGCTCTACCGCTCCATCGAAGCTGATAGAAGCAAAATGCAGCTCGACGTCATTCCGGGTCATGCCATAGCGTTGCCCGATCGTTTGAACGTGCATGCTCAAACCTTGGTGTGAAATAGTCACACCTTTTGGTTTACCCGTTGAACCAGAGGTATAGATGATGTAAGCCAATTCTTCTGCTAGTGGCTGGCGAAACCGGTGATCCGCAGGTAACTCCGAGAAACGGATGTCATCAAGACATAAAGGTGAAACAAGCGTGTTCCCTTCAACAACGTCGCGACATCTATCCGTGGATTTGTTATGGGTCAGCAGTAACTCTGCACCGCTGTCTTCTAACATGTAACTCAAGCGTTCTGTCGGGTAATCAGGATCAAGAGGAAGGAAAGGGGCACCTGCTTTTAGGACCGCGATCATCGAAACAATCATATCTACGCCACGCTCCATCATTACTCCGACGGGAGCAGTTAACGACGCGTCTTTGGCCAAAATCGCATGAGCAAGCTGATTTGAACGAGTTTCTAGCTCAAAATAACTCAACTGCTCATTCTGATGCTTAAGCGCAATACTGTCAGGCGAGCAAGAAGCTTGCTGAGAAACTAACTCTGTGAACGGTCGATAGCTCCAAGAATGCTCGCTTTTTCCATACTGATCGATCAACCGTAAGTCTGCATTGGAAACTGCATTAACGGAAGCAACAGCAGAGCTTGGTGTATCAACAATAGAGAGTAGGTTTGACTTAAAGCTTTCGATAAATTTGCTGATGAATGGGCGCGTGAATTTCTCTTTTGCGTAGACGAAACGAAGCGGCGCATTGCCCTTATTCACAACGTCGAGAACAATTTCAAATGGCGTTTCCAGTACAGGAAATTCTTCAAATTCACTTTTTATATGGCCAGATGTGATCGCTAATTTGTCACCATGATTTCTGAAATTGATCGCAGTCGTAGGTAAAGCCTGATCGCCAGTTAAAAGCTCAAGTGGCGTCGCTTCAAATCCGAGCGTCGCTTTCATTGAAGACTTAGTGTGAGCGACAAGACTTGCCAACGTATCTTCCGCTTCAATGCTATAGCCCATGACAGCGCTATTGACGTAGAAACCGACGGTACGACGATTTTTCGAGTTTCGATTTAACGCAGGTACACAAATCGATGGGTGTGTATTGGATGAATATTGGCGAAGTGTCAACATCATAGCTGACGCCAGTACTTCAAATTTAGTCGCGCCTAATGCACTCCCTGCTTCTTTGATCAATTCGTTCAATTCATCAGAAATCGTAAATAGCTCATGCCTTGCGGTATAAGCATCTTGAGATTGATCGTTTAGACTGGGTAACACTACCGAATCTTCACCAATGAAATGATGATTCTCCCAAGTCGTTTTTTGTTGGGCAAAGTATTGCACTTTTTCAGCACTGACTTGCTCAGACGCATATTCAAGATAAGTTTGTGCCACTCTAGATCGGTAAGGCTTACCCGCCACCAAATCGACGAAAGTTTTGATTATGATCTGTAAAGACCAAGCATCCGTGACAATGTGGTGAGTCGCCAAAAGCACAGCAAACTTCTGGTCTTCAACTTGATAGATGCAACTACGAGCTAGCTTACCTTCGGTTAAATCAAAAGGTTGTTGCCAACGCCTACGCGCGTCACTTTGAACATATTCGACTGGGTTGGCTTCTTCTCTTACATCCAATAAATCATAATGAGTCGCTGAAACAGGCAATACACGTTGTGCCGCTTTTCCATCAACTTCCGCGAATTGTGTGCGGATAGAAGGAAACACTGCCACAGTATCATTGAGTGCCTGTTGCAAGGTATTAAGGGTGATCCCATCCCCTTCGAACCACAATAACCCACCGACGTTATACGCTAAGCTAGAGGGCTGTAATTGCTGGAATAACCATAGGCGCTGCTGAGAGAAAGAAAGCGGATTCCAAGCGGTTACGGAATCCAATGATTGATGCTCATCCACTGACATTTTATTACCTGAAGACAAAATTTGGTTGTAGCAAACCGCTATTTACGCGTTGAGCGTAAATAGTCAGTCGATTTACTAAGAATTAGAGTCGGTTTAGCTTTCGAGCGCTTCTATCGCGTCGCGTAAACTCTTTGGACGCATGTCGGTCCAAACTTCACTGATATGTTTAAGGCAATGTTCCTTGTTGCCTTTGACACCAACTTCGGTCCACCCGTTTGGAACAGGGTGATAAGTCGGCCAAATGCTGTATTGCTCTTGGGCATTTAATACCACGGTAAATTCTGTATTTGGGCTATCAATACTCATTTTTTCCTCAACTAACTTTCTATTTTTATTGTGTTTTTATAACTGCTTAAGCAACGACACTTTCTAGTGCCTGATGTGCTTGAGCTAAATTCCCTTTGCTTAACTCGACCAGGTGACCTGTATCCATTTTGAATATTCGGTCTGCTGCATCGAAATAAGCGTCATCATGAGTAATTGCAATAACCGTCACGCCACGTTCTTTCAGCAATGGCAATAACTGTCGATAAAACAATTTTCTAAATCTTGGATCTTGATCAGCCGCCCATTCGTCTAGAAGAATACAACCGCGCTTTTCAAGCACCGCCATCATTAGGGCCAAACGCTTTCTTTGCCCTTGCGAATAACGAACGTCACTCAAGGTTCCATGTTCATGGCTAACCTTATGTGCCATTTCTAGGCGCACCATCCACTCGTCGATTTCAGGCTCACTGATATCGGTCCCTTCCCCATCAACTATTTTGTGGAAAAGGTGGAAATCACTGAATACCGAAGAAAATTGATAACGATAATCTTGCCAATCTTCTTGAGTAACTTCCGAGCCATCGACAAATACACGTCCAGCATGCGGGCGATACAAACCAGTAAGAAGACGTGCAAAGGTCGACTTACCGCTACCATTACCGCCGATAATGAAGATGTGTTCACCACGCTCAATTTTGAAGTTGATTGGACCTACGCCAAACGCCTCGTCATCTGACTCTGATTGGTACTGATAACGGACATTCGATAGTTCTAGAGTTTGGAATATTTTGGTTTTCGCGCTCTTAGGGTTCAGTTCTCGCTGATCGTTTAATTGCAGTGACGCCAATTTTTTCATCGAAATATTTGCTGTCACCAATGTTGGTAATGAACCGACAGCGGACATTAATGGCGTTCTCATGAATAAAACGATCAAAGCGAATGTCGATGCCTCTTCCAACGTCGCCCAACCTAGCCCCGTAGCCAAATAGAAATTTAGCCCGATGAGTGCTAATACGACGGTGTTAGCCATATTGGCAGCAAAACCATTTAATATATCGGCCTGCGTCACTTCGTGGCGATACCCTTCCGCATTCGCAGAAAACTCTTCGTCGAAGTAACGTTTTGCACGAAACGGATTGAGCGACAGTTCTTTTCGTCCATCGATTAAGGACTGATAGTCGTGATACAACTTGTCGTCATATTCACGGACTTGCTTGACGTGTTTAGTAATTTTGGTCACTAAAACGTAGCCAATCACACCTGTTAGCGAAAGCATCAAGACACTGACTCCGAACAGAGGCTCAGACAGAAACGCCAAGTACGCGAGCGCGACAATTGTCAGCACTAATCCGTACACCAATTCTGGTAAATGCACAAAGGCGATGGTGATGTTACGAATGTCTGTATTCAACGACGCCAACACACCAGCACTCCCCACTTTTTCCACTTGTTCTATGTCTGTGTTAAGTAATTGAGAAACCAACTCACAACGCTTGTTGTACACGAATTTATGCCCAAGTTTGTGTAGAGAAACCTGAGCGATGGTCGCCGTCACTAGTAACAACACAAGCAAAGCGGAAAACTGAATAAGTGTTCCAGAAAGAGAATCACTGACGCCTAACAATTTATGCTGAATGAATGCGATCACTCCAACACTAAGAAATGCACTCGCTACGCTAAGTAAAATGACAAACAAAAGTGCTTTTTTCTGTTTTTCAGCCAGTAATAGGATCAAACCCATCGTCTAAATACCATTTAATTAATTACTATTGTGATTATCATTATCAATAAAGATGTATGTAATCCCTTACTCTCTGCCCAACCAGAGCCAACGCTCGCTTGGCAGAACACTTATTGGTGCTGTACCCACTCTCCTAGTTCATAAGGTATTAGAGTTTCCTTAACCCCCACATTAAGTACATGCCACCAATGATGGATGCAACTAAGCCGGCAGGGATCTCTTGCGGATAGAGCCATTGTCTTCCAAGCCAATCCGAAAACAGCATGAGCGCCATGCCTATGAGCGAAGAACAGATAAGGTGTTCTTTTGCACGGCTATAGCCAAATAATCTCGCCATATGAGGCGCCATCAACCCAATAAAGCTTAACGGCCCCACAACCAAAGTGGCACTCACCGTTAGGCTCGCCACTAGAACCAACAACAATATGCGTGATCTAGGGACATTTAGCCCTAACGATTGCGCGCTCGACTGCCCAAGTGGTAATACATCTAACCAACGAGCACAGATAAAGCCCAACGAAATAAATACCACTGATGACATAAAGAGTGGCAATAACGTCTCTTCTGTCACGTAATACGTAGAGCCAGATAACCACGCAAGTACCTGATAACTTCTCGGGTCGCCACCAGCTAATACAAAACTTTGGACCGCATTCATAAGGGCAGTGATTGCCACGCCCGTTAAGAGTACTCGTTCAGGTTGGAAGCCAGATTTCTGATTAAGAAGAACAATGATGCCTAATGTACCTATCGCTCCAACAAACCCACCAATATAGAGCCCAACAACACTCGTACCTAGCCCTGTAAATATCGCGATAATCAGGCCTAAAGCCGTACCAGAGCTGATACCAATAACCTCAGGACTGGCCATTGGGTTACCACTCAAACGTTGAACAATTGTGCCCGCGACGGCGAGCATCCCACCCGCTAGTGCGGCTGCAACTAATCTTGGTAAGCGCCATTCCAGCAATGCCCATTCTTTAGATACAAACAACCAACTCCAGCCATCTGTCTGTAAAGAGAACAAGCTAAATAAAACCAGTGCGGACAGAATGACTATTCCCGCTAACGCAACAGCGTTTTTATTTAGCCTAGAAGCAACCTCGGAACGACGAGTCAATACGGTTTGGGTTTGCGCCTGACTTTTCATCGACAGTTTTGGCAACAACCACAGCAACAGCGGAGCACCCAGAGCCGCGGTTGCAGCGCCAGTTGGAATGATCATCGCCATCAAACCAGGCAATTGTTGAATGGCCAAGTCCGTTAAACTTAGTAACAAGCCACCAAGCAGCATGGAGACCAATAACTTGGGTACTAATCGATTCACGCCCATCAATCGTGCTAGTGCAGGAGCGGCTAGCCCCACAAAGCCAATTACGCCTACTGCACTGACTACCCAAGCGGTCAGCATTACCGCTAAACCTAGGCAGACAATTCGTAATTTGGGTAGCGATACTCCTAAGCTTTTTGCCCCTTGTTCAGAGAGCTGCAACAAACTAAGTGGTTTCACAAATAAGAAAGCAATAACGATAGCAATGGCAAGTCTAGGTGCAAGATACTGAGCATCCTCCCACCCTGTTTGAACCAATGAACCCGCCCCCCAAATCATCAAGCCGCTTAACTTGTCTTGATTCATCATCAACAGGACGGTGCTAACCGCGCCACAATAAAGATTAACGACTAACCCTGATACAATGACTACCGTCGGTGACAAGGCTCGGCGCCAAGACAAAGCAAACACGATCCCAATGGTTGCCACACCACCAACGAGTGCCACAAATGAATACGAAAATTCAAGCAGCCACGGTGCGTACAACGTTGCTAGCATCAATGCGAAGCTTGATCCGCTTGCGACACCCAGAGTTGAAGGTGACGCCAAAGGGTTTCGTAATACTTGCTGCATGAGCACACCCGCAACGGCCAGCGCCGCGCCAGATAACAGCGTTGTGAACAGCCTTGGCCACCATGTTAAGTGCTGCTTTACCGACTCCACAGAGGAGAAATCAGGATTCCACAAACTGTTTAAGCCCATTAAGCCGGTTTGGGATAGAGAGAGCTGTTGAGTAACTAGCACGAGAGTAGAAACAATGAGCAGACCGAAAATGCCAAGTGTTAAGATTCTCATTGTGCCTCTCCATTGTTTAGCGCGATTGAAACAAACCCAGCAAATCGTGTCGCTGATGGAATAGCGCCAAAGCTCCACACGGGTGGAATTTGTAAAACGGGATAACCCGACTCTTCAACAATATATTGCCAAAACTGATTGTCTTTCAGGTGTTGTTCTGTACCTGCAGGGAGTGGTTCGATGACCACTATTTGCCCTTTTACCCCAATCAATTTATCGACTCCGACCAAACCAAAGCCCCATGAATTGGTTTTGCCTTTCCAAGCCGACTCGAGACCAATTTGATCGATCGAAGTTTTGTATAAACTGTTTTCCCCAAAAACTCTGACATGGTTGGTGTCCATGAATTGGATCATGAGTAGCGGTGGTGTTTGTTCTGGAAGCGTTTGCTCTAAACGCGAAAATTCCTCCTTGGCCGCGACTATTAACGCTTCTGCCTCAGGCTGTTTTTCCACTACCTTTGCCAGCTTACGTGTCACTTTTTCAAACGCTGCCCAATCAATGTTGCCCTCACGATAAAGGCCAACATTAGTCACAGGAGCAACCTTACTAAGCTGTGTTTCGAGCGAGGAAAACATAGGAGAGATCAGTATTTTGTCTGGCTGTAATTCATACATACGTTCTAAGTTAGGCTGAGTACGTAAACCGACGTCAGGAACTGAAGGTGGGATAACAGGTGACTTCACCCAAGAGTTATAATCCGCCTTTTGTGCGACAGCGACAGGCGTGACCCCAAGAGCTAACAATGTCTCAGTTTGCGTCCAGTCAATCGACATCACACGAGGGCCGGAATCACCCTCTTGCGTTTTCGCAAGCGTATTACTACTCAAGCACACACAAGCCACAACAAACGCGAAATTTATTCGCGCTTTGCTCAATAGTTTACTCATTATGCTGGCTCCAAATCACCAGGCATCGCGACTGGGTACCCAGCAGCATGTTCGGTAATACGCATCGGTACGCCATAAATATCTTGCAGCGTTGGTTCTTGAAACACTTGCTCGACCGTCCCCTCGGTCAACAGTTCACCGCTATGAAGGGCAATAATGTGGTCACAGAATCTTGCAGCCATATTAATATCGTGAATAACGATAATCACTGTGAGTTCTAGAGTACGACTTAACGTTCTAATTAGGGAAAGCATTTCAATCTGATGGCTAATATCAAGCGCGGCAAGAGGTTCATCTAACAATAAGTATTTCGTTCTTTGCGCTAAGAGCATCGCTAACCATACACGTTGCCTTTCACCACCAGACAGAATGTCGACTAATCTATCTGCGTATTTTGTTGTATCAGTAAGCTCCATAGCATCATTGACGTACTGCTTATCTTGCTTGGATAGGCGTCCTAACAGTCCGTGCCAAGGGTATCGTCCAAAGCTCACAAGGTCATGGCCAGACAAACTGTCTGTCGCAGGTAAATGTTGAGGTAGGTATGCAATATTCTGAGCGAACTCTTTATCAGGCCAATGAGCGATTACTTTGTCTTGCAACACGATGTCACCCGATGTGGGTTCTTGTTGCTTCGCCAGTAGTTTTAACAAGGTTGATTTACCAGAACCGTTATGTCCGACCAAAGCATAGATTTTGCCCTGCTCGAAAGACACATTGAATTTCTTTAACAGTTCCTTGTTCCCGACACTAAAACCGAGTTCCTTTGCTTCAAGCATACCTTCAACCCTAAAAACACATCATTCACCTAGCCTTAAAGAGCCAGAAACATATTCACACAATCATTAACAGAAACGCTTTTATACACTTGAGAAAATTCAAATGCAAACAATTTTCATTTAGATTATCATGTATGTCATTCTGGTTTTTCCATAGTATTTATAGGGTTAGAGCATGGATACTTTCCAAAACCATCAAAAAACACAATTTATAATTGTAACAATCGCGTTAACTTGACCTATGACATTACCTTTTATACCGCTTTTACAACCACACCATTTCTTCAATTCAACTCAGAAATTGAAAGTTCTAACGGGCGCGAACGAGCGAGTAATAGAAGTCGTACAGTTTTCTTTGCCGAACTTTTCGGACCAACTTTTTACGTTAACCAATTTGCATTTTCCACAGACGATCCGCACCTCTGTCATTAGCCGACAAGCCGAGTACTTCGCGACACGATATGTCGTCGCCAAATGCATGCAAAACTATGGGTACGACAACTTTCAACTCCTAAATGATCATAATCGTGTACCTAGATGGCCTGAGCATATTCTCGGTTCTATCTCCCACTCCGATCATCTAGCCGCTGTCATGATCAGCGCAAAGAGCAATCAAGGGATGGAAAGTATCGGAGTGGATATACAAACAAAGATCTCGCCTGAAGTAGCGAAAGAAGTGAGCCTGCTTGTCATTGCGCCAGAAGAACTAGCCACTATGAAGGAATTTGGATTGACAGATGACGAGGCCGTTTCTTTGATATTTTCTGCAAAGGAGTCCATTTACAAAGCTCTAAACCAACACTCACCTATCGAGCTTGATTTTCAGTCAGTATCCTTAGTTAAGATAGATAACCAAAGATTGATTTTTGAACCTGCCGTCGATCTCGGTAACCACATGAAAGCAATACAAACACTTTACTGTGATTACCGATATTTAGAGGAATACCGCGCTTACCTTACCGCTTGTCACTTTGCTTGGTAGCGCCACGTAGAACATTGAACCACAGCCTGAGCCAAGCCACCTTGCTTATCACAGGGCGCTCTCCCATGGGCATATAGCGTGTCCTCAGCATTACAGTCTTACTTTTCGAAGAGGGAGCCCTATGGGGCATTCGGTAATCGTGATGCTTTTCTAGCAACTCTTTATAGAGCAGCGTTTCACACCCTAAAGCATTTAGATTGCTAGTGTGAATCAGGTATTGGAGGGCATTAGGTAGATCTCTATTGAGGTATTTCTTTCTCAACTGACTGGCAAGATAAAAACAAAGAACCAAACAAACCAATCCAATCGCAATGTGCATTCGATACAAAGAGATCAACGAGCCTAAGGTGTGCTCGACATTCCACGTATTCCCTTGAACAACAATTTCATTACTTTGTTTCGCTTCGTTGTTCCATTGATGAACCGTCAGCGTTGGAATCGTCAATTGGCCTGCACGGCTTGCAATGTACGTCACCGTTTCTATTTTGGTCGCCACATACTCGCCTCTGTTCTGGCTATCCGTTCTTTTTGGCTCTAGCAAGTAACTAGATGCGATATGTTTAGGAACCCTGTTTGCTTGGAGTAAGTCAGGCAGCAACATAACACTCGTATTCTTTGCTGATGTCGTTACCGTTCTTGTGATGGAATCACCAATGCTAATGTTTACCAACTGGTCGCTTGTTTGA
>Ga0213838_1000383_pt1 | contig 36002 bp, 30 predicted proteins | sample SWPATP13_FD_160577 | JGI IMG/M metagenome (GOLD analysis project Ga0213838, IMG submission 160577) | Coastal seawater microbial communities from Marineland, Florida, United States - SWPA TP1 #3 | ecosystem: Environmental > Aquatic > Marine > Coastal | place: USA: Florida | collected 2016-08-06 | reverse complement strand
TCGGGGCGGGCCGATATCGGCATCGCCACCGAAGGTCTGTCGACCTTCCCGGACCTGGTGTCCTTCCCGTGCTACCGCTGGAGCCACGTGGTGGTGGCGCCCGACGGCCACCCGCTGCTCTCGACAACCCCGCTGCGCCTGGAAGACCTGGCCGAGCATCCGCTGATCACCTACGACGTCGGCTATACGGGCCGCAGCCATATCGACACGGCCTTTGCCAAGGCGGGACTGGCACCGGACATGGTCTTGACGGCCATGGATTCGGACGTCATCAAGCAGTATGTGTCGCTCGGGATGGGGGTCGGCATCATCGCCTCGATGGCCTTCGACCATGGCCGCGACAAGGGCTTGCGGGCGATCGAATCGTCGCACCTGTTCGCGCCGAACGTGACGCGCCTGGCCGTGCGGCGCGGGGCGTATCTGCGGACCTACGCGTATCACTTCATCGAGCGCTTTGCGCCGGGGGGTGACGCGCTCGGATATCGAGCGCTCGTTGGTGGCGGATGAGGCGGCGGGGATTTAGCGCGCCTAACAAAACTCCCATGACTGCGTTCCAGCGTTTCGCCGTACAGGCGTACTGTCTTCGACGCCGCGCCTTGTCCTGGAAGTTTTGTTCGGCGCTCTTTAGATGATGGCATACGAAAAAATCGGACGCCGATAATAAGAGCTTATTCAAGAGAAAGCGCAATTCGAAGATACTCGGCCGTCATTCTTGATCCGCTCTTGAAGGACATTGCCCGCCGCGTTCTAAAAGTCCTTGACTCTGTTGATGGTGCAATATTATTATTTCTATCGCGCAATCCTTGTTGGATCCGTTGTGAAAACGGAAGGGCTGGATGTCATGTCCCATGGTTTATGTCGACCTGTTCGTACGTGATGGGATATGCCGGAATACCTTTGTGCTTGTAAATTAATAATAATTCTACTTATATAGGGTGAGGCAATGAAAGAACTGAATTTCGTCGAAGTGGACCAAGTCAATGGCGGTATCTGGCAGTTCGCTTTAGGCGTGGCCGCTGGCGTGGTCGGCAACTACGTGTATGAGTCCGTTGGCGGCGCGGCCGGCATCAATCGTGGCTTCAAGGCTGTCGCCGATTACATGGTCGACTGGGACTTGGCCGCCTCGATCGGTGGTTGATTAGCCATCGACTGAATTCACACTAACGCCCGGTTTTGCGTTAGTGTGGTTTTTTTTGGAACGCATCCCGATATGGGTGATTTCTGTCCGGCGCCCGATTGAAATCGTGTGTCAGTATTCTGGAGTCGTCGTGAAGAAAGCTGTTCTTATCGCCGCGGGCATTGCTGCCGGATCGGTGGTCTATGATTTGATTCGCCATGGCGGTCATCAAATCGATTATGTTCGCGCGGCGGTCCAGGGGATTATCGCTTTTCTGTTTCTGGCGTTATTACGTCGCAAGTAATCGTTAGCGGATCAATTCGCTTTCAAGCGGCACCGGGCAGTCGCGCTTGGCCCCAACGAATTCCAGCAGGCGGCGGCTGCCTTACTGCCCCGGATTCGTAATCCGCGCATGAACCGCATCGATCGCCGCCACGACTTCCGGCGTCAAGGTCAGCGAAGCGGCGTCGATGTTTTCCTGTAGCTGTTCCAGCGTCGTCGCCCCGATGATCGTCGCCCCGACGAACCAGCGCGAATAACACCAGGCCAGCGCCATCTGCGCCGGGCTCAATCCATTGGCACGCGCCAGCGCCGCATATTCGGCGGTCGCCGCCAGCACTTCGGGCCGCACGTAGCGCGGGCTCCAGTTCTCCGGGAACACCGTCAGCCGCCCGTGCGCCTTCGGATCGTCGAGATATTTCGCCGTCAGCTGCCCGAAGGCCAGCGGGCTATAGGCCAGCAGGCTGACCTCGCTGCGGAAACAGGTCTCGTCGAGCAAGGAAGTCTCGAACCCGCGCGCCGTCAGGTTGTACAAATTCTGGATCGTGGCAATGCGCGGCAAGCCGTGCATCTCGGCCAGCTTCACATACTCGCACACGCCCCAGTTGCTTTCGTTCGAGATCCCGATCTCGCGGATCTTGCCCGCCTTGACCAGCTCGCCCAGCGCGCCCAGGGTTTCCTCGATCGGCACGCTGGCGCGCTCGCGCTTCGGATTGAAACTGTTGGCGCCGAAAATCGGCAGGTTGCGGCTCGGCCAGTGGATCTGGTAGAGGTCGATGTAGTCCGTCTGCAGGCGCTGCAGGCTGGTCTCGACGGCGGCGCGGATATTCGCCGCATCGAGGTTGTGGGCCGGGCCGCGGATCCAGCCCATGCTCGCGTTCGGGCCGGCGATTTTCGAGGCGATGACGAGGTCGTCGCGCCGGCCGCGGGCTTTCAGCCAGCTGCCGATGAAGCGCTCGGTCGCGCCCTGCGTCTCGGCGCGGCCCATGACCGGGTACATCTCGGCCGTATCGATGAAATTGATGCCGCGCTCGAGGGCGTAGTCGAGCTGGCGGTGGGCGTCAAGCTCCGTGTTCTGCTCGCCGAAGGTCATGCTGCCGAGGCAGACTTTCGATACCTCGAGGGTGCTGCGCCCGAGTCGGGTGCGTTCCATGCAAGCTCCTTATGCGCGCAGCGCGTCGGCGCATTCGCGCACCAGCGACGGGCCACGGTAGATCAGGCCACTGTACAGCTGCACCAGCTGGGCACCGGCCGCGATTTTTTCTTGTGCGTCCTTGCCCGACAAGATGCCGCCGACGCCGATGATCGGGATCTCGTTGCCGAGTTCCTTCTTCATGGCGCGGATCACGATGTTCGACAGGTCGAACACCGGTGCGCCCGAGACGCCGCCGGTTTCCATGCCATGCCGGTGGCGCTCGACATCGCGCCGGTTCAGCGTCGTGTTGGTGGCGATGACGCCGTCGATCTTGTGGCGCAGCAGGGCGCCGGCGATGTCGCGGATCTGGTCGCCGTCGATGTCCGGTGCAATCTTCAGCGCCAGCGGCACGTAGCGGCCGTAATCGTCCGCCAGGCGCGTCTGTTCGGCCTTCAGCTGGGCCAGCAGGGCATCGAGTTCCGAAGCGCCCTGCAGCTGGCGCAGGTTCTTCGTGTTCGGCGACGAGATGTTGACCGTGACATAGCTGGCATAGGGATAGACCTTGCGCAGGCATTCCAGGTAATCGTCTGCGGCGCGTTCGATCGGGGTGTCGGCGTTCTTGCCGATGTTCAGGCCGAGCACGCCTTGCTGTTCCTGGTAGAAGCGCGATGCTTTCACATTCGTGACGAAGGCGTCGACGCCGCGGTTATTGAAGCCCATGCGGTTGATGATGCCTTGCGCGGCCGGAATGCGGAACATGCGCGGCTTCGGGTTGCCCAGCTGGGCGCGCGGGGTCACGGTGCCGATCTCGATCGACCCGAAACCCAGGGCCGCCAGGCCGTCGATATACGCGCCATCCTTGTCCAGGCCGGCCGCCAGGCCGACCGGATTCGGGAAGGTAATACCCATCACCGTGCGCGGGTCCGGTGCCGGCTTCCTGAATACCCCCGTCAAGCCGCGCTGGGCGGCGCCGCGCAGGGCCGGCAGGGTCAGGTTGTGGGCGGTTTCCGCGGGCAGCGTGAACAACAGGGGACGGGCGAGGGTGTAGAGGATTTTGTCGGGCATGGAGTGCTCAAGGATGGGGTCGCGCCATTGTACCGTGCGCGGGGGAGGGCATTGCAAGCTTACCGGTCGAGGATGCCCCAGGCGCCGCCGATGCGCGCTTCCAGCGGCCGGAAGTTGATCTTGTAGGCCATTTTCGGGCTCTGCTCGATCCAGTAGCCGAGGTAGACATAGGGCAGGCCGAGTTCGCGCGCCTGGGCCACCTGCCACATCACGTTGTAGGTGCCGAAGGAGGCGCCGGGGAGGTCGGGCTCGAAGAAGGTGTACACGGAGGACAGGCCGTCCGACAGCACGTCGATGATCGACACCATGCGCAGCAGGCCGTCCGGTTCGCGAAACTCCACCAGGCGCGTGTTGACCCGGCTTTGCAGCAGGAACTGGGCGTACTGGTCGCGGCTGTCCTGGTCCATGCCGCCGCCGACGTGGCGCGTGGTCTGGTAGCGCAGGTAGAGCGCATAGTGCTCGTCCGAGAACGACAGGTTGGCGACCATGGCGGTCAGCTCGCCATGGCGCTTCCAGGCGCGGCGCTGGGTGCGGTTGGGGGTGAACGCGGCGCAGCGCACGCGCACCGGGATGCAGGCCTGGCAGCCGTCGCAATACGGACGGTAGGTAAAGATGCCGCTGCGGCGAAAGCCGTTCTTGACCAGTTCGGAATACACGTCCGCATTGATCAGGTGCGAGGGCGTGGCGACCTGGGAGCGCGCCTGGCGTGCGTCCAGATAGCTGCACGGATACGGCGCGGTCGTATAGAACTGCAGCGTGGAAAAGGGCAGGTCATTAAGGTGCGTCATGCAGAGCTCTCGGGACGACGTGGTGAAGCTATTCTAACGAAGCTGGCGCGCGCACGCTTAGATCGGTGCAACCGGCTGCCACGATCCGATGGCGGGTTCGCGGATCGCGCCACGCAGATGCTGCAGGAACACTGCCCGCGGAATCGGCGCGGCCCCCAGCGATGCCAGGTGCCCGGTTTCCTGCTGACAGTCGACCATGCGCACGCCGTGGCTGCGCAGGAAGGCGACCAGGTAGGCCAGCGCCACTTTCGAGGCGTCCGACACCCGCGCGAACATCGATTCTCCATAAAACATGTGCCCGATGCAGACGCCATATGCGCCGCCGACCAGTTCGCCATCGAGCCAGACTTCGGCCGAGTGCGCGTAGCCGAGCGCGTGCAAGCCGGTATAGCCGTCGATGATGTCTTCCGAGATCCAGGTGCCCGGTCCATCCCGGCGCGGCGCGGCGCAGGCGCGCATGACGGCCTCGAAATCACTGTCGAAACGCACTTGCCAGCGTCCGCCTTCGACCCGGCTGCGCTCGACGCGGCGCAGGGTTTTCTTCAGGCTGTCGCTGACCTTGAAGTCGCTTGTATAGAGGACCATGCGCGGATCGGTGCTCCACCAGAGGATGGGCTGGCCTTCGGAAAACCAGGGGAAGATGCCGTTCTGGTAAGCCAGCAGCAGGCGCCGCGGCGAGAGGTCGGCGCCGGCCGCGAGCAAGCCAGGCGCGTCCATCGTCAGCGCCTCGGATACGTCGGGAAACGGCGTGTGCGCGTCAAGCCAGGGAATCATGGCGGCCCTCGCGTTTAGTCGGGTTCGCGTGGAGCAATCATCGGATGCCGGATGTCGTGGCTGTGCACCTCATACGTATGCAGGACACCCTCGCGCATTTTGACGCGGTCGGCAAAGAACAGTTCCAGCGTTGTGCGAATTGTCGGGAAAGCGAGCTCGTCCCAAGGAATGTCGCGCTCCGAGAACAGCTGCACGTCCAGGCTTTCCTCGCCCGGTGCGAAGTCGAGGTCGAGCAGGCGCGCCAGGTAAAACATGTGCACCTGGTGTACATGGGCGACATTGAGCAGCGAAAACAGCTTGCCGATCTCGATGTGGGCGCCGGCTTCCTCTTCGGTCTCGCGCAGCGCGGCCTCGGAGGTGGTTTCGCCGTTTTCCATGAAGCCGGCCGGCAGCGTCCAGTAGCCATGACGCGGCTCGATCGCGCGCCGGCACAGCAGCACTTGGAGCGTGCCCTCCTGCGCCAAGGCGGGCTCCCATACAGGAATGGACCCGATCACCATTTTCGGGTTCTGGTAATGAATCGTGCCGCACTGCGTGCACACATGGCGCGGCCGGTTATCGCCTGCGGGTATGCTTAGTGCGACCGCATGGCCGCACTCGGAACAAAAGTTCATAGAGGATCGAGAGAATGAATATGCGTCTACTGTACACCCGATTCGGTTGACTGTGCCGCCGGGCCGGCTCGACAGCGGTGCCGCCCCCGCCCCATGCAAAGCGTCAATCGTTGGTGCGGCTGGCATTGGGTTTGCCTAAATGGCTGAACCCGTATATAATTCGTTTCACAGACGCGGGGTGGAGCAGTCTGGCAGCTCGTCGGGCTCATAACCCGAAGGTCACAGGTTCAAATCCTGTCCCCGCAACCAGATTCAAGAAGAAAGCCGGTACTTCCTACAAGGAGTACCGGCTTTCTTCGTTCTGGCGTCCTTGGCGGACTCGACCTGGATCAAGCGGCAGGCGGGTTGCGCGCACTTGTTGGACGCGGGGTTGTCCAACTGGTCAATCGCATTGACGGGTTCGACCATGATTACTGTTGACGACATCAACGACGCCTGGAGCTGGATGGGTTTGCGCGCCGTCGAAATACTCGGGGCCAACGCCTTCGGCAACCTGATCGTGCGCGATGCCGACGGCAGCTACTGGCGCCTGCGTCCGCAAGACCTGTGCTGCGAACCGGTGGCCGACAACCGCGCCGCGCTCGATGCGCTCTCGTACAACCAGGATTTCCTCAACGACTGGTACATGCCCGACCTGGTCGACCTGGCCGAGTCCACGCTCGGCCCCCTCACAGACGACCGCAGCTACTGCCTCAAGATTCCCAGCGCGCTCGGTGGCCATTACGGCAGCGAAAACCTGGCGACCGTGCCCTTGTCCGAGCTGATCCGGTTTTCCGGAGAGGGCGCGCAACAGCTCGAAGGCATGCCGCGCTGGCGCTGAGGTTCACGCGCATGCTCAGGCGGCCGGCTGACTCAAGCTCGCCCACAAATACGCCGCCGCCATCGTCCGGTGCGGGGCGTACCGGGCCAGCCAGGCCTGGGTGCGCGCCTGGTCCGGCTTGCCTGCCTCGCCCAGCAAGCGCCCCAGCGCGCCGCGAACCGCCACATCCCCTTCCAGCGAACAGTCGGCAAAACCGTAACCGCGCAGCAGCGTGTAATTCACGGTCCACGGCCCGATGCCCTTGACCGCCAGCAGCGCCGGCGCCGCACGCGCCGGCTCGTCCTCCTGCGCCAGGTGCAGTTCACCCTCCGTCACCATGCGTGCCACCCGCAGCAGGGTCTCGGCCTTGGCGCGCGAAAACTTGCGGCTGGTCAGCGCGTCGAGGTCGAGCCGGGCCACATCGGCCGCTTCCGGATAGCACCACAGGCCGCCGCTGTGCGCGCGGCCCGCTTGCTCGATGAAGGTGCGGCGCAGGCTGATCGCGAAGGGCAGGTTGATTTGCTGGCCGATGATGGCCCAGGTCAGGGCTTCGAACACGGTCGCGGACTGGACGATGCGCAGTCCCGGCTGGCGCGCCACCAGCGGCGCGAACACGGGATCGTCGCGCACGAAGGCGGCGAAGGGGGCGGGATCGATGCGCAGCGCCAGGATGCTACGCAGGGCCGCATGGGCGAGACTGAGCGTGGCGGCATCGAGTGCGCCGTCGGCCTCGATGCGGCAAGTGGCTTGGTCCGGCGCGAGCGTCACGTCCAGCAGCACCGCCACGCCGCCCAGCAGCACGGCCTTGCGCAGCCGCGCGCCATCGACCTGTTCCGCCACGCCTTGCGCATCGCGCGCATGAAAGGCGAACACGTCGGCGCTGCGGTAGCCGGGCGGCAGCGGGATCGACAGCAGCCGGGTCGTCACGGCTTGCCGGCCAGCGCCGCCGGCCGCTTGATGCGCGGTACGAAGCCCGTCACCAGCGCCGTGCCGACCAGGACCGTCGCCGCGCCGGCCAGCGTATGCCAGCCGACCGCCTCGCCCAGGAACAGCGCGCCCCACAGGATGCCGAACACCGGATTGAGGAAGGTGACGGTGAGCGCCGAGGTCGGGCCGACCTCATCGATCAGGCGGAAATAAATCAGGTAGGCGATGCCGCTGCACACGATGCCGAGCGCCAGCACGGCGGCCCAGACGCCCGGCGTCGGCGTGCCCGGGGATGGAAAGAAAGGCAGGGCCGGCAGCACGAACAGCGTCGCCGCCCACATGGTGCCGTGGGCATTGGCGAAGGGCTCGACCGACTTGCTCGACTTCGCATACAGGCTGGCGATGCTGTAGCAGAGGGCCGCGGCCAGCGCCGCCCCGATCGCCAGGCCGGCACCGGGCAGGCGCGAGACATCGTCGAAACCGACCAGCAAGGCCACGCCGGCCGTCCCCAGCACCAGGCCCAGGCCACTGCGCGGCGTGATCGGCTGGCGTGCCCAGAGCGCGCCGAGCAGCGCGCCCCACATCGGCGCCGTCGCGTTGAGCACCGACAGCACCGAAGCGGTGAGCGTGCGCGCACCATAGGCGAACAGCAGGAAGGGCAGGGCCGAATTGAAGAAGCCCAGCATCAGGTAATGCTTCCAGTTGGCGCGCACATCGAGGCGCTTGCGCAGCACCAGTCCCACGGCGGCCAGGAACAGGGCGGCGAACAGCACCCGGTATTCGATCAGCACGGCCGGGCCGAGCACGGGAGCGCCGATGCGCATGAAGAGGAAGGAGCCGCCCCAGATGGCGGCCAGCAGCAAGAGACGCAGGAAGTTAGCGGTGTTCATGGTCGACTCAAAAGGCGGAAGCGCATGGTGGCGCAAGGCGCGGCGCCGCGCAAGCCGTTTATTGCTCTGGTTACGACAGGCGTATCAGCGTGCGCAGACCTCGGCCGTGGCCGGCTGGGGCGCGGCGGCGTGCGGCACCAGCATCGCCGGCGGCACGCCGTTCTTGATCGCGGTCATTTCGGCCAGGATCGCGATGCCGATTTCGGATGGCGTCTTGCTGCCGATGTAGAGGCCGATCGGGCCGTGCAGGCGGTCGAGCTGCGCATCGCTGAGGTCGAACAATTTCAGGCGCTCGCGCCGGCGCGCATTGTTCAGGCGCGAACCGATCGCGCCGACATAGAAGGCCTCGGACTTGAGCGCCTCCATCAGGGCCAGGTCGTCGAGTTTCGGGTCATGGGTGAGCGCGACGACGGCGCTGCGCGCGTCGAGCTTCGATTCGATCACCAGGTCGTCCGGCATCGTGTGTACCAGTTCGGTGCCGGGCACGTCCCAGTCGGCGCGGTATTCCTCGCGCGGGTCGCAGACGATGACGCGGTAATCCATCGCGCGCGCCACTTGCGCCAGGAAGCGCGACAGGGGACCGGCGCCGATGATGAACAGGCGCCAGCGCGGTCCGTGCACGGTGTGCAGGACTTCGTTTTCCAGGCGCAGCACGGCGCCCGGTGCGGCGTTCGTCAGGCTGACCGCGCCGCTGCCCAGGTCGAGCCGGCGTTCGAGCAGGGCGCCGCCTTCGAGGCGCTGCAACAGGTCGCGCAGGCCGCTGTGGGGTCCGAGCGGCTCGATCGCCAGTTCGATGGTCCCGCCGCAGGGCAGGCCGAAGCGGTGGGCGTCGTCGGCGCTGATGCCGTAGCTGACGACATGCGGGCGCGCATCAAGCGCGATGCCCTTGGCGCGCACGTTTTCGATCAGGTCGTCCTCGATGCAGCCGCCCGAGACCGAGCCGATCACGCGGCCATCGTCGCGTACCGCCAGCGTGGCGCCGATCGGGCGCGGGCTCGAGCCCCAGGTCTTGATGACGGTCACCAGTTCGCAGCGGTGTCCGGCATCGAGCCAGGCGGCTGCGGTCTTGAGTACGTCGAGGTCGAGGCTATCCATGGTCTGCGCGGGCGCTGCTGGTGAGGGATGTCAATGATACAAAAAATGCGCGCGGGACGTCGGCGGGGAGGATCCGCCGACGGACAGAGTCCCTTTACGGCACGATCGGCTTCTTCGCCGACTTCTTCGCGTTGACATCCTCGATCGCCAGCTCCATCGCCGTCAGCCTTGCCGCCGTCGACGGGTGGTTGGCGGTAAAGCCGTTCGCCACGCTGGCCGGATGGGTTGCCGCGAAGCGCTTCCAGAATGCGGGCGCGCCTTCGATGTTGTAGTCGGCGCGGGCCAGCAGGAAGATCGCGAGGCGGTCGGCGGCGGCGTCCAGGTTGGCGGGCATGGCCTTGATGCCGGCGCTGCCGGTCAGCATGCCGGTGTCCGGCGTCATGCGCGTCAGGTTGTCGATCACGCTGTCGAGCGTGGCCTGGTTGCGCTGCGCTTTCGGGTGCTCGAGGATATTGTGCGCCATCGTGCGCGCCAGGACGTAGGCCAGTTCGTCGTCGCTGCGGGCCACCGCCAGCATGCCGCGCGTGACCATGACGCGCGGGCCGTCGGCATAGGCGTTGACGTTGTCGCCGTTACCGAGCTCGATGCCGAAGCCGCAGGCGCGCGTGACCGGGATGCTCAGGTCGCGCGGATTGCCCTCGCGTTCGATCGAGAGCGGCAGTTTCGACTGCGAGGCGACGATCGGGCCGAACACGGCCGCCGCGCCGGCAAGGGCGTTGGGACCGGTCGGCAGCGGCTTGCCGCCGGCCGCGACCAGGTCGTCGCCCAGGCGCAGGCCGGCTTTTGCCGCGCCGCTGCCGGCGAGTACGCCCGTCACCTGCAGCCGTTCGTCCATGCCGAAGGCGACATGCGCCGCTTCGTTGTAGACGCCGGGGTAGGAGTGGCGGTTCTTGGCCGTGAAGCCGAGCAGGTTGCGCGCGTGTTTCGTGCACAGCTCGGCGTTGTCGATCAGGAGGGGCGCGGCCACGCGGTACAGGCGGTCCTGCAGCGCGGCCATTTTCGTCAGTGTATCGGCCGCGGCCGCCATTTGCGGGGTGAGCGGCGTGCCTTCCGGGGTCTCGGTGACCGGGCCGGCCGGAATGCCGGGCTGGCGCAGCGGGGCCTGGGTGCCGCAGGCTGCCAGCAGCAGGGAAACAGCGACGCCCAGCACGGCCGGGCGCAGACGATTAATGCGACTCATGATCCTCCTGTTATTTTTTTTAATGTTTTCCGGTGCTGCCGAACCCTCCGGCGCCCCGTTCGCTCGATGCAAACTCGTCGACGACATTGAAGCCCACCTGCAAGACGGGCACGATCACCAGTTGCGCCAGGCGCTCCAGCGGCTTGAGCGTAAACGCTTCGTTGCCGCGGTTCCAGGTCGATACCATCAACTGGCCCTGGTAATCGGAGTCGATCAAGCCTACCAGATTGCCAAGCACAATGCCGTTCTTATGGCCGAGCCCACTGCGCGGCAGGATCATGGCCGCATAGCCCGGATCGGCCACGTGGATGGCGAGTCCGGTCGGCACCAGCACGGTCTGGCCGGGCGCGATGACGATAGCCGCGTCGATGCAGGCGCGCAGGTCGAGCCCCGCGCTGCCGGGGGTGGCGTAGGCCGGCAGCAGTTCCTTCATGCGCGGGTCGAGGATTTTGACGTCGATGGTTTTCATGGGTGATCAGTCAATCAGGTAAGCAGGGAGCGCTGTTCGAGGCGCTTGCCGATTTCGGAGATGAGCTGGCGCGCCAGCGTCAGCTTGTCGGCGCGCGGCAGCACGGTGTGGCCTTGTTCGTCGAACAGGACGATGGCGTTGTCGTCCTGGCCGAAGGTGTGGTGGCCGATGTTGCCGACCAACAGAGGGATGCCCTTGCGTTCGCGCTTGGCGGCGCCGTATTCGACCAGGTTTTCCGACTCGGCGGCAAAGCCGACGCAATACGGCCAGCCCGACAGCGAGGTGGTGGCCGCGACCGAGGCCAGGATGTCGGCGTTCTGGACAAACTGCAGCTGCGGCGGGCCGCCGCCTTCCTGCTTTTTCAGTTTCTGGTCGCTGGCATTGGCGACGCGCCAGTCCGCCACCGCCGCCACCGCGATGAACACGTGCTGGCCTTCGACGCCCGCCATCACGGCGTCATGCATCTGCTGGGCCGACCGCACGTCGATGCGGCGCACGCCATGCGGCGTGGGCAAGGCGGTGGGGCCGGAGACCAGGGTCACCTCGGCGCCGGCTTCGCGCGCGGCGCGCGCGATCGCATAGCCCATCTTGCCGGACGAAAGATTGGTGATGCCGCGTACCGGATCGATCGCCTCAAAAGTAGGCCCGGCCGTGATCAATACGCGCTTGCCGGCCAGGATCTTGTGCTGGAAGGAGGCGATCAATTCTTCGAGCAGCTGCTCCGGTTCGAGCATGCGCCCGAGGCCCGTTTCGCCGCAGGCCTGCTCGCCGGCACCGGGGCCGAAGATGCCGATGCCATCGTCGCGCAGGGTGGCGACGTTGCGCTGGGTCGCCGGGTTCTGCCACATCTCGACATTCATCGCCGGCGCGACCAGCAACGGCACGCCGTTCGGGCGCGCGACGCACAGCGTCGAGAGCAGGTCGTCGCAGGCGCCGTGCGCGAGTTTGCGCATGAAGTCGGCCGAGCAGGGCGCGACCAGCACGGCGTCGGCGCCGCGCGTGAGGTCGATGTGCGCCATGTTGTTCTGCATGCGCGGATCCCACTGGTCGAGCCAGACGATGTTGCCCGACAGCGCCTGCAGCGTCACCGCGCCGATGAAATGGGTCGCCGCCTCGGTCATCACGACTTGCACCGACGCGCCTTCCTTGATCAGCGCGCGGCACAGTTCCGCCGCCTTGTAGCAGGCGACGCCCCCGGACAGGCCGAGGACGATTTTTTTACCTTGCAGGTCCATGCCGCACTCCTCGCTCAATAGTCAGTGCTTGTTCACGCGCCGCAGTTCATCGACGATGAACAGGAAGGCGCCGACCGAGATGCCGATGTCGGCCACGTTAAAGGCCGGGAAGTGGCCCAGGTTCCGCCAGTAGAAATCGAGGAAGTCGATCACGTGGCCGTAGGCGACGCGGTCGATCACGTTGCCCACCGCGCCGCCCAGGATCAGGGCCAGAGCCCAGCAGAACAGGCGCTGGCCGGCGTGGCGCTTGAGCAGGTACAGGATGAAGCCGATGGCACCGAGGGCGATCGCGGTGAAGAACCAGCGCTGCCAGCCGCCCTGGTTGCCCAGGAAGGAAAAGGCCGCGCCCGGGTTATACACGAGGACCAGGTTGAAAAAGCCGGTCACCGGCAGGGTTTCGCCGTAGGTGAACAGTTTCGAGACGGTGATCTTGGTCAGCTGGTCGACCAGCACGACGAGGAAGGCGATGCCGAGCCAGGCGCCCATGCCGCCGGCACTGGATTTGTGGATGGTCGTGATGCTTGGTTTTTTCTTGGTTGCCATTGGAGTCGAGGTCAGATGGTAAAACCGCCATGCCGCGAGTGCGGCATGGCGGCTGGCGCGGCGGGCCTTACGCGAAGCGGCGTGCTTCGCCGGCGCCGAACAGGTTGCTCACGCAGCGGCCGCACAGGCCCGTGTGCTCGTGATTGTGGCCGACGTCACGGCGGTAGTGCCAGCAGCGTTCGCACTTCGGCGCTTCGGATGCCGTCACCTGCACCGCTTCATCAAGCTCGTTGGCGGCCTTCTCGACGCTGGCCTGCGAGGTGATGAAGACGAACTTCAGGTCGTCGTCCAGGCTCGCCAGCAGATCGTGCTTGGCGCCGGCGGCCTTGATGGTCAGCTCGGCCTGCAGGGACGAACCGATCGCACCCGAGGCGCGCAGTTCTTCGAGCTGCTTGGTGACGCTTGCTCTCACGTCGCGCAAGGCCGCGTACTTGGCCAGCAGGCTTTGCGCATCCGGCAGTTCCGGGAAGGTCCACAGCGTTTGCGTGAAGATGGTCTCGTCACTGTCGGCATAGGTTTGCTGGCCCGCGAACACGGCCCAGGCTTCCTCGGCGGTGAAGGACAGGACCGGCGCCATCACGCGCAGCAGCGCATTGGCGATGTGCCAGAGCGCGGTCTGGGCCGAACGGCGCGCCACCGAATCGACGCCCGTCGTGTACAGGCGGTCCTTCAGGATGTCGAGGTAGAAGCCGCCCAGGTCTTCCGAGCAGTAGTTCAACAGGCGCGCGACGACCGGGTGGAATTCGTAGCGATCGAAGTGCGCGGCCACGTCGCTCTGCAGCGCGGCCATCGAGGCGATCGCATAGCGGTCGATCTCGAGCAGTTGCGCGACCGGGACGGCATGCTTGGCCGGGTCGAAGTCCGAGGTGTTCGCCAGCAGGAAGCGCAGTGTGTTGCGGATGCGGCGATACGATTCGGTGACGCGTTTCAGGATCTCTTCGCTGATCGAGAGCTCGCCCGTGTAGTCGGTCGAGGCCACCCACAGACGCAGGATGTCGGCGCCGAGGTTATCCGAGATCTTTTGCGGCGCCATTGTGTTACCGAGCGACTTGCTCATCTTCTTGCCATGCTCGTCGACCGTGAAGCCGTGGGTCAGCAGCGCCTTGTACGGCGGCGTCCCGTTCAGCATCGAGGAGGTGAGCAGGGACGAGTGGAACCAGCCGCGGTGCTGGTCCGAGCCTTCCAGGTACAGATCGGCCGGGAAGGTCGACTGCTGGGCGTGCGAGCCGCGCAGCACGGTCTGGTGGGTGGCGCCGGAATCGAACCAGACGTCCAGCGTGTCCTTGTTCTTTTCGTAGGTGTCGGCGTCGTCGCCCAGCAGTTCGCGCGGGTCGAGCGCCTGCCAGGCGTCGATGCCGTTCGCTTCGATCAGCTTGGCCACTTGCTCCAGCAACTCAGGCGTGCGCGGGTGCAGCGCGCCGGTTTCCTTGTGGATGAAGAAGGCCATCGGCACGCCCCACTGGCGCTGGCGCGACAGGGTCCAGTCCGGACGGTTCTCGATCATGCCGTGCAGGCGCGCCTGGCCCCAGTCCGGGAAGAACTGGGTCTTGGCGATGCCGGCCAGCGCGCTTTCGCGCAGGGTCGGGCCGCCGTCCTTCGGCGTGATGTCCATGCCGGCGAACCACTGGGAAGTCGCCCGGTAGACGATCGGGGTCTTGTGGCGCCAGCAGTGCATGTAGCTATGGTCGAACATCTTGAGTTCGAACAGGGCGCCGGCGGCCGTCAGGGCGGCGCAGATCGGCTTCGAGGCTTCCCAGATCGTCAGGCCGCCGAACAGCGGCAGCGAGCTGGCGAAGCGGCCGTCGCCCATCACCGGTTTCAGGATCTCGTCATCCTTCATGCCGTGCGCCTTGCACGAGATGAAGTCGTCCAGGCCGTAGGCCGGGGCCGAGTGGACCACGCCGGTACCGCTCTCGGTAGTAACGTAGTCGGCCAGGTACATCGGCGACAGGCGGTCGTAGAACGGATCGGCGGCGTGCAGCGGGTGCTTGAAGTGCATCCCCGCCAGGTTGGCGCCGAGGGTGGTGGCGATGACCGTGCCTTCGAGCTTGTAGCGCGCCAGGCAGGACTCGACCAGGTCTTGCGCCAGGATCAGCAGCAGCGGCTGGCCGTCGCGCTCGGTCTGCACCAGCGCGTAGCTCACTTCCGGATTCACGTTCAGTGCCTGGTTCGACGGGATCGTCCACGGGGTCGTGGTCCAGATCACGATGAAACCGTTCATGGTCGGCAGTGCCGGCAGGCCGAAGGCGGCGGCCAGTTTTTCTTCTTCCGCGAATGGGAAGCCGACGTCGATCGCCGGGTCGCGCTTGTCCTGGTATTCGACTTCCGCTTCGGCCAGGGCCGAGCCGCAATCGAAGCACCAGTTGACGGGTTTGAGGCCGCGGTACACATAGCCTTTGTCGAGCAGTTTGCCGAGCGCGCGCAGTTCGTCGGCCTCGTTACCGTAGGCCATCGTCATGTACGGGTTTTCCCACTCGCCCAGCACGCCCAGGCGGATGAAGCCGGCGCGCTGGCGGTCGATCTGCTCGAGCGCATAGGCGCGCGCCTTTTGCAGCACCTCGGCGGTCGGCAGATTCTTGCCGTACAGTTTTTCGATCTGGATCTCGATCGGCATGCCGTGGCAATCCCAGCCCGGCACATAAGGCGCATCGAAACCGGCCATGGTGCGCGATTTCACGACCATGTCCTTCAAGATCTTGTTCACGGCATGGCCAAGGTGGATGTCGCCATTCGCGTACGGCGGACCGTCGTGCAGCACGAAGGTCGGACGGCCTTTGGCCGCCTTGCGGATGCGGTGGTAGATCTGTTTGTCTTGCCACTGCTTGACCCAGCCCGGCTCGCGCTTGGCGAGGTCGCCACGCATCGGGAACGGGGTGTCGGTCATGTTGACCGGGTACTTGCTCACTGGCTTGCTGTCAGGCTTCTTCGCTGCTTTCGGAGCAGGCGCATTCTGGACGGGTTTGCTGTTTTCGGACATAAATTTCTTCGGTAAGGGAATGGGGTGGGGCTGCGCGCAATCGCGGGCGCCGCGCGCGACATGGTGTCGCGCGTCAAATTCGGTCTGTGGCGGTCAGGGCGCCGGCGCGTGCCGCGCCGCGCGCATCGTGCTGCGGCCGCTGGCCCGCGAACCAGGCGCGTGCCTGCTGGGCATCTCGCTCGATGGCGGCCGTCAGCGTGTCGAGGTCGACATACTTTTCCTCGTCACGCAGCTTTTCCAGGAACTCGACGCGCACCAGTTTGCCGTAGCACGGGCGGTCATAGTCGAAGATGTGCACTTCCAGCAGCATCCGTCCGGCATCCTCGACCGTGGGGCGCACGCCGAGACTGGCGACCGCCGGCAGCGGCCGCTCGGCCAGGCCGTGCACCTGGACCACGAAGATGCCTTGCAGGGCAGGGCGGTGCATGACGCGCAGATTCAGCGTCGGGAAACCCAGGGTGCGGCCCAGCTTGGCGCCGTGGATCACGTGGCCGGACATGGCGTAGGGATGGCCGAGCAGGGCACCGGTCGCCACCAGGTCGCCGTCGGCCAGGGCCGCGCGCACCAGCGAGGACGAAATGCGCTGGTCGCCGGCGCGCACCGTGGGCAGGGTTTCGACCGCGAAGCCGTGCCGGCGCCCGGCCTCCTTGAGCATCTCGACATTGCCGGCGCGCTTGGCGCCGTAGCAGAAGTCGTCGCCCACCATCAGCCATTTGACGTGCAGGCCGTCGACCAGCACGCGCTGGGTAAAGTCTTCCGGCGAGATGGAGGCGAACTGTTCGTTGAAATGCTCGACGATGACGCGGTCGATGCCGGCGGTGGCCAGGTCTTCCAGCTTGTCGCGCAGGTTGGCGATGCGCGCCGGTGCGCGCGCGAGGTCGCCGCTACGGCGGGCAAAGTATTCGCGCGGATGCGGCTCGAACGTCATCACCGCCGCTTCCAGTCCCAGTGCCTGGCTGGCTGCCCGTACGCGCGCCAGCAACGCCTGGTGTCCACGATGGACACCATCGAAATTGCCGATCGTGAGGGCACACGGTGCGCGCGCCGCGTCGTTGGGAAGTCCGCGAAATACCTTCATTGGTGGTTCCAGAGTGCCCGGCATGCCTGCCACGCAGATCGTGGCGGGGTTGCCCCAGGGCGAAACCTTGATTATACGGTATAGGCTTGCCTGCGTAGGGTGGTCGGCTATACCCGGCGGGGGGGGCGGCCACGCGGCGTGCGCGCCGCCCACGCGTCCAGCCGATGCATGCCAACCCGCGCTTCGAAAGACGCCGTGCCTTGGACGCGTGGCCGGCGCCTACGCTATCGCCATGCAAAGGCCCGGGCTGAGGCGGCTACCCGCCGCGGGGACGGACGAAAAAAAACGCCGCCTGCGAACAGGCGGCGTTTCATGCGGTTCGAGCCGCGCTGTGCTTAACCGGCCAGTGGCTTGTTGATGGCCATGATCCAGTAGCGTGCCAGGTCGGCGGTGCCTTCCTTGCCGCTGACGGTGCGCAGGGTGCTGATGGCTTGCTGCTTCTTGCCGGCCGCGGCATAGGCTTCGCCCAGGCGCAGCTTGGCTTCGTCGGCATAGCGCAGGCCGCCGGCCTTGATCGCCGATTCCATCATCTTCAGACCCTTGTCGGTCTGTCCTGCCTGCACCAGGCTGTAGCCCAGGGCGACCAGGCCGTCGTTGTCCTTGGCCGCCGTAAATTCGGCTTCCGTGGCGGCAGCATCCTTATTGCGTTCGGCCAGGCTCTTCTCGGCCAAGTCCTTCAAGCGCTGGTGGCGGGCAGCGTCAGGGCCAGTGCCCAGGGCGCCGGCTTTATAGCCTTTGTCGATGATCTTCAGCGCTTCGGCCGGTGCGCGCGCCTGCAGGACGAGCTGGCCCATTTCCATGAACTCGCTCGGCTTTTTCAGCAGGCCATTGGCCAGCTTCAGGCGATATACGTCGACCGCCAGGCGGCTCGAGAAGCCAGGCTTGCCCTGCACGCGGTTCAGCAGGTCGTTCCAGTACTGGGCTTTCGGGTAGCTGGCGGCCAGCTTTTCGATAGTGTTGACGTAGCCGGCCTTGTCGTTCTTCTTGAGCTGGATGTTGGCGAGCATGCCGAGCATGTCTTCGCTCATGCGGCCCGATTTCTCGGCGTTGCGCAGCTCGTTTTCCAGAGCGGCGATATTGCCCTGTTTGTAATAGTTCTGCATCAGGTAACCGCGCAGCTTCGCATCGTCGCCGTTCTTCAACTGGCGCAGGATGGCTTCATTTGCCTTGCCCAGTTCGCCACCGCGCATGTAGATGCCGATCAGGCCTTCCGAGAATTGGGCGCGTTCGTTGGCGGACAGCTTGCCCGACGCGATCAGGGCTTCGAAGGCGTCGGCAGCGGTGCCGTAGTCGCCGGCCGAGGAAGCCGCAGCGGCGCGCACGCGCTCGATCAGATAGGCTTCGTTCGGGGTCTTGCCTGCGACCTTGTCCGCTTCGCGCAGTTTGGCCAGAGCGTCTTTGTGCTTGCCCTGCTTCATCAATGCCTGGGCTGCTTGCAGTGGCTTGCCGATTTCAGGGCGCAGGGATTCCGCCGCATGGGCAGGTGCGACGCCGAGGATTGGCGCAGCTGCGGTGAAACCAAGGGCGGCCAGTGCGAGGCCGAGGTGTGCGAGACGGAGTTTGCTCATCGTGGAAAATCCTCTTTGAAAATGGACACGGCAGGGAAACCCTGCCGTGTTGGTCAAGCGTGATGCGATTACTGGAACTGCTCGTTACCGACCATGCCGATCTTCGTGACGCCGAGACGTTGGGCCGTTGCCATGACACCGGCAACAACCTTGTACTCGACCAGCTTGTTCGGACGCAGGTGCACTTCCGGCTGGTCTGGTTGCGAAGACACTTCGTTCATCTTCGCTTCCAGCGTCGCGCGGTCAGGCACTACCTGGCCGTCCCAGCTGATGGTGCCGTCGAAGTCGACGTCGATGGTGACGACGCGTGGTTCGCTGGTCTGCGGCGGCGGTTTGCCGACCGGCATGTTCAGATTGACCGCATGGTTTTGCTTCGGAATCGTGATAATCAACATGATGATCAAGACCAACAGAACGTCGATCAAGGGTGTCATGTTCATTTCCATCATCGGTTCCGGATCGGCGCTTTTGGCGCCTGAACCTACGTTCATACCCATAATGTTTCCTTATTTAATGACTGGTGCAAGATGCGGCGCCCAGGTTTCCCAGGGCACCGCGGCTGACATTACATCTTGTCAGGTGGTTCGAGCACGAAGCCGACTTTTTGCACACCAGCACGTTGTGCCGTGTAGATCACCCGACCGATCGATTCGTAGCGGGTAGCCTGGTCGCCACGCACTTTGACTGCAGGCTGCGGCACTTTCACCGACTGCTCCGCGAAGAACTTGAACAATTCGTCCGTGTTCGCGATGCGGCGCTGGTTCCAGTACATTTCGCCGTCTTTGTTGACGGTGATGTTGATGTCTTCCGGCTTGGTCTTGGCGACCTCGTTCGTTTCCGCCGGCAGAGCAACCTTTTGCAGTTGCAGGACCACTGGGCTGGTGATCAGGAAGATGATCAGGAGAACCAACATGATGTCGACAAGCGGCGTCGTGTTGATCTCTGACATCACGGCATCTTCATCTCCGCTATCGGAGCCGACACTCATTGACATGATTTATCCAATCTTCTTAGCGCCGGTAGCAGCACGGGCAGCTTCCGAGGTCGACATCGCGCCCGACACCAGGACCGAGTGCACGTCGGCGCTGAACGAACGGACATCTTCCATTGCCGACTTGTTGCGGCGAACCAGCCAGTTGTAACCCAGGACGGCAGGAACAGCGACGAACAGACCGAAGGCGGTCATGATCAGCGCTTCACCGACTGGACCTGCAACCTTGTCGATCGATGCGTTACCCGACATGCCGATGGCGGTCAGTGCGTTGTAGATGCCCCAGACGGTACCGAACAGACCGATGAACGGCGAGGTCGAACCGACGGTTGCCAGGAACGACAGGCCATCTTGCAGACGCGACTGAACACGGTCAACAGCGCGCTGGACTTGCATCGTGACCCAGGTCGACAGGTCGATCTGCTCGAGCAGGGCGCCATCGTGGTGCTGGGTTGCCTTGGTGCCGGTTTCAGCGATGAAGCGGAATGGCGAACCTTCTTTCAGCGCGGCCGAACCGGCAGCGATCGAGTTGGCTTTCCAGAACTTGGCCGAAACTTCTTTCGACTGGCGCATGATCTTCGACTGGTCGATCAGCTTGGTGATGATGATGTACCACGAACCCATCGACATCAGCGACAGGATGATGATGGTGCCCTTGTTGACGAAGTCGCCTTCTGCCCACATGGCCGAGAAACCGTACGGGTTCTTGACTTCTTCTTTTTCGCCAGCAGCAGCTGCTGGTGCTGGTGCTGCTGCGCCTTCTGCTGCAGGAGCAGCGGCTGCTGCGTCAGCGGCCGGAGCGGCTGCTGCGTCTGCCGGTGCCGCGGCGGCCGGTGCGGCCTCTTTCGGTGCGTCAGCGAAGGCTGGTGCCGAAACCAGGGCCGATGCCGCCGTAACCGAGAACAGGACTGCCGCCAGGACAGCGGACAAACGGGTATTCTTAAACATGCTTCCTCCAGAAATATAAAAATAGACAGTTCGCTGATCTAAAGACAACGAAAATCACAGTTGTGAGACGGTTTGCCGTCTCGGTTATTGTTCCAGCGACCAGACGTACTCGACCGAGGTCCATGCTTGTTCAGGCTGACCGTTGACCATTGCCGGTTTGAAGCGGCATTTGCCGATCGCCGACTGGGCAGCGCGGTCCAGGTCACGTGAACCACTCGATTTCAAGATCTTCGAATCAACCATCCGACCATCGACACCGATCAGGAACTGAATCACCGACTTGCCTTCTTCTTCGTTACGAGCCGAGGCCTTCGGGTATTCCGGTTTTGCACAGGAGCTGAAGTCAGCTACTGCCGCGGTACGGCTAGGACCAGCAGGTGCCGCGGCCGGTGCAGCCGATGGTGGCACCGGCGGTGCCGGAGGAGTCAGGCTGGTCGTCGGCGGCGGCGTATTCGTCGCAGCCGTGATGGTCTGCTGCGGCGGTGGCGGCTGGTTAACCTGCACCTCGACCGGCGGGATGAACGGAGGCGGTGGGGCCTTCATTTCCGGCGGTGGCGGCGGAGGAGGAGTCTCCGGTGGTGGTGGTGGTTTGACCTCTTCGATCAACTTTGTCTCCACTGCTTCCTGCACCTTCGTGATCATCTTCGTACCGAGACCATTGATGATCCCCCAGGCGACCAGGACGTGCAACAGGACCACAATGGTGATACCAGTGAGATTCTTCCCCGGTTCCTTCTCATGTGAAAAATTCATGCCTGCTTTCTCCAATACCAACTCTTTTTGTTGCTACTAAACCCACAAAACACGACGAAATGACAAGGCCGTATCCGGGACATCGGCGAATTATACCTACGAATTCTTTTTTGCACAGGTATTTTTGAGGCAGCAAAATGGGCTTAAATGCCTGTAAAAACAGGCGATCCTGCTCATCCGGATGCACCTTCACCGTGCAAAATCTCGCAGGTATTCCATGAACAAAAATACAAGATAGCAGCCTGATACATACGCACTGTAGAAGATGTGGGGCGAACTGGCTATCTGCCGAATATTGCACGTTGATTTTGCCTATCGGCAAATATCATATAGTGCAATGCTCAGCTTTTCGCGAACTATAGCCAGTTTTTGGAAAGCCGGGCGTACGCCAGCTAACACAATGGAAGGAATTACGGGGCGTGGCGTATGAGGGGAGGTGATGGCTTGCTACTGAGTCGCTATATCTTGACCTGCATCAGTGCAGAGCTTGCCTCCCGGTAGCGTCGCACTGGTGCAGGCGCCAGCGGGAGGAAAATCTTTGTAGTTTGACTACCAAGCGCAAATAATTTTAACGATGACGTTTTTCGCGGCGGCAGTCGAGGAAGCTGACGACATGGCCGCTGGTGTCGACTGTTTCCAGCCGAACATCGAAACCCCACAGGCGGGCCACGTGCTTCAGCACTTCCTGGGCCTGGGCGTTCAGCGGGCGGCGCTGGAACTGGGTGTGGCGCAGGGTGAGCGCCCGGTCGTCGCGGGTGTTGACCTGCCAGACCTGGATGTTCGGCTCGCGGTTGCCGATGTTGTACTGCTCGGCCAACTGCTGGCGTACGTAGCGGTAGCCGGCTTCGTCGTGGATCGCCGAGATGGTGAGCTTGTCGCTGCGGTCGTCGTCGAGCACGGCGAAGAAGTGGAAGTCGCGGATCAGCTTGGGCGACAGGTACTGGGCAATGAAACTCTCGTCCTTGAAATTGCGCATTGCAAAGTCGAGCGTCTTGACCCAGTCGCTGCCGGCCATGTCCGGGAACCAGGCCCGGTCCTCCTCGGTCGGATTCTCGCAGATGCGCCGGATGTCGCTCATCATCGCGAAGCCCAGGGCGTAGGGATTGATACCGCTGTAGTAAGGGCTGGTGGCGGCCGGCTGGTAGACGACGTTCGTATGGCTTTGCAGGAACTCGAGCATGAAGCCGTTGCCGACGATTCCCTCTTTATATAGTTCCTGCAAGATCGTGTAGTGCCAGAAGGTGGCCCAGCCCTCGTTCATGACCTGGGTCTGGCGCTGCGGATAGAAATACTGGGAGATCTTGCGCGTGATGCGCACCAGTTCACGCTGCCAGGGTTCGAGCAGCGGCGCATACTTTTCGATGAAGTACAGCAGGTTTTCCTCGGGTTCGAGCGGGAAGCGCTGCGGCGGCGCATTGCGCTCTTCTTCCTCGCGCCGCGGCACGGTGCGCCACAGGGCATTCACCTGCGACTGGGCGTATTCCTCGCGTTCCTTCTGGCGCGCCGCTTCCTGCGCCACCGACAGCTTGGCCGGCCGCTTGTAGCGGTCGACGCCATAGTTCTGGATCGCGTGGCAGGAGTCGAGCAAGTCCTCGACGGCATCGATGCCATAGCGCTGCTCGCATTCGGCGATGTAATTCTTGGCGAATACCATGTAGTCGACGATGGCCTCGGCATCGGTCCAGGTGCGGAACAGGTAATTGCCCTTGAAGAAGGAGTTGTGGCCGTAGGCGGCGTGGGCGATGACCAGGGCCTGCATCGTCAGGGTGTTTTCCTCCATCAGGTAGGCGATGCAGGGATCGGAATTGATGACGATCTCATAGGCCAGGCCCATCTGGCCACGCTTGTAGCTCTTTTCGGTCGACAGGAAGTGCTTGCCGAAGGACCAGTGGTTATAGGACACCGGCATGCCGACCGAGGTATAGGCATCCATCATTTGCTCGGCGGTAATGATCTCGAGCTGGTTGGGGTAGGTGTCGAGGCCGAATTTCCTGGCCACGCGCCGGATTTCTTCATGCGCCTGCTCGATCAGGTCGAAGGTCCACTCCGACTGTTCGGGCAGGGCGCGGGGATTTTTGATCAGATCGTCTGGCATGGGGTGCCTCTGGATTTACTTGGGCTGCTTCTTGAACAGCTCGCGGAAGACCGGATAAATGTCGGACGGCGACACGATCTTCTGCATCGCGAAGTTGCTGTGGTGCTCGGCAACCTCGGTGTACTGTTCCCACAGGTTCTGCGGCGGCCCGTCGGTGATTTCGACATAGGTGTAGTACTGCACCTTCGGCATGATGCCGTGGTCCAGCAACTGCTTGCACAGCACCGAATCGTTGTCCCAGTTGTCGCCGTCCGATGCCTGGGCGACGTAGGCGTTCCAGTCGGCATTCGAATAGCGCTCGCCGATCACCTTCTGCAGCAGGTGCAGGGCGGAGGAGACGACGGTGCCGCCGGATTCGCGCGAATGGAAGAATTCGTCTTCGTCGACTTCGGCCGCCGCCGTGTGGTGGCGGATGAAGACGACGTCGATGCGTTCGTAGACGCGCTTGAGGAAGAGGTAGAGCAGGATGAAGAAGCGCTTGGCGGTGTCCTTGCGCGTCTCGTCCATCGAACCGGAGACGTCCATGATGCAGAACATCACGGCCTGGGTGCTGGGCTTCGGTACCTTGATGCGGTTGCTGTAGCGCAGGTCGAAGGGGTCGATGAAGGGGATCGCGTTGATGCGCGTGTGCAGGTGGTGAATTTTCTTCCTCAGCTCCAGCACGCGCGGGTCGTCCTCGGGAACCTCGGCCTCGAACAGCGCGTCGATCTCCTCCTGCAGCCCGCTCGCCGCACGCCGGCTGGGGCCGCCCACGGCAATGCGCCGCCCGAGTGCGCCGCGCAGGGAGCGCAGCACGTGGATGTTCGACGGCGTCCCGGAAACGTTGTAGCCGGCGCGCTGGGTCTTGAAGTCGATGGTCTGCGTGAGCTGGGTCTTGACCATGTTCGGCAGCTCGAGGTCTTCGAAGAAATAATTCATGAATTCTTCGCGCGAGAGCTCGAAGATGAAATCGTCCTCGCTGGTCTGGTCGCTGTTGCCGGCGCGCCCGCGCCCTGAACCGCCGCCGCCGCTGCGTGGCCGGTTGAACTGGTCGCCTTTCTGGTATTCGGTATTGCCGGGGTTGACGGTTTCCCACACGCCGCCGTGGGCATGGCCGAAGTGGGGTTCGTTGACGTCCTTGACGGGAATCGAGACTTTCTCGCCGTTCTCGATGTCGGTGATCGAGCGGCCCTTGATCGCGCGGCCGACCGCATCCTTGATTTGCGCCTTGTAGCGGCGCAGGAAGCGTTCGCGGTTGACCGCGGACTTGTTCTTGCCCTGCAAGCGTCGGTCGATGAGGTAAGTCAAAACATGCCTCCTGTTAAAACCGCGGCGGACCACTGCGAACCACTCGCCGCGCGGTCCCCCTATCTTAATACGCAGCCTGCATAAGCGGGAGATGCACGGCTGGCAGGGTGGTCAAAAACGCGCGAAACGCCGACTGGCGGACTGCAAGGCGACGCTTTCGATGCGGACAAGCATGTTCACCCAGTCGAAAGGGCGGCGCATGCTGCCAGCGCCGCCCCGTCCCTTTCCTTACGACGACTTCCTTACGCGCAAATACCATTCGCACAGGAGCCGCACCTGCTTGGCCGTATAGCCTTTTTCGACCATGCGGTTGACGAAATCCGCGTGCTTCGTTGCGTCCTCGGCACTCGCCTTGGCATTGAACGAAATGACCGGCAGAAGTTCCTCGGTGTTCGAGAACATTTTCTTCTCGATGACGGTGCGGAACTTCTCGTAGCTGGTCCAGGCCGGGTTCTTGCCGCCATTGGTTGCCCGGGCGCGCAGGCCGAAGTTGACGATCTCGTTGCGGAAATCCTTCGGGTTCGAAATCCCGGCCGGTTTCTCGATCTTTTCCAGTTCCGCATTGAGCGACTCGCGGTCGAAACTTTCGCCGGTGTCCGGATCGCGGAATTCCTGGTCCTGGATCCAGAAGTCGGCAAAGGTGACGTAACGGTCGAAAATGTTCTGGCCGTATTCCGAATAGCTTTCCAGGTAGGCGGTCTGGATTTCCTTGCCGATGAAGTCGACGTAGCGCTGCGCCAGGTGCTCCTTGATATACGAGTGATAGCGCTGTTCGAGTTCGGGCGGGAATTGCTCGCGCTCGATCTGCTGCTCCAGCACGTACAGCAGGTGCACCGGATTGGCGGCCACTTCGGTGTTGTCGAAGTTGAAGACCTTCGACAGGATCTTGAAGGCGAAGCGCGTCGACAGCCCATTCATGCCTTCGTCCACGCCGGCGTAGTCGACGTATTCGTGCAGCGACTTGGCCTTGGGATCGGTGTCCTTCAGGTTCTCGCCGTCGTAGACCAGCATCTTCGAATAGACGCTGGAATTTTCCGGATCCTTCAGGCGCGACAGGATCGCGAACTGCGCCATCATGCGCAGCGTGCCGGGGGCGCAGGGCGCCTTTTCGAGCGAGGAGTTGCGCACCAGCTTATCGTAGATCTTGATCTCGTCGGAGATGCGCAGGCAATACGGCACCTTCACGATATAGATCCGGTCGAGGAAGGCTTCGTTGTTGCGGTTGTTGCGGAAGGTCTTCCATTCCGACTCGTTCGAGTGGGCCAGGATGATGCCTTCGAAGGGAATCGCGCCGAAGCCTTCGGTGCCCTTGTAATTGCCTTCCTGGGTCGCCGTCAGCAGGGGATGCAGCACCTTGATCGGCGCCTTGAACATCTCGACGAATTCCATCAGGCCCTGGTTGGCCAGGCACAGGCCGCCGGAATAGCTGTAGGCGTCCGGATCGTCCTGCGAATAATCCTCGAGCTTGCGGATGTCGACCTTGCCGACCAGCGAGGAAATGTCCTGGTTGTTTTCGTCGCCCGGCTCGGTCTTCGAAATGGCGATCTGCTTCAGGATCGACGGGTAGCGCTTGACGACGCGGAACTTGTTGATGTCGCCGCCGAACTCGTGCAGGCGCTTGACCGCCCAGGGGCTCGGGATCGAGCGCAGGTAGCGGCGCGGGATGCCGTAGTCTTCTTCCAGGATGACGCCGTCTTCCTCTTCATTGAACAGGCCGAGCGGCGACTCGTTGACGGGCGAACCCTTGATGGCATAGAAGGGGACCTGTTCCATCAAGTGCTTGAGCTTCTCGGCGATCGACGATTTACCGCCGCCGACCGGGCCGAGCAGATACAGGATCTGCTTGCGCTCTTCCAGGCCCTGGGCCGCGTGGCGGAAGTACGAGACCACTTGCTCGATCACTTCCTCCATGCCGTAGAACTCGCGGAAGGCAGGATAAACTTTAATGACCTTGTTGGCGAAGATGCGCGACATGCGCGGATCCTGCCGGGTATCGACGAGTTGCGGCTCTCCGATCGCGGCCAGCATGCGTTCCGGCGCGCTGACGTAAGTCAGCGGATCCTTCTTGCACAAGGCAAGATATTCGGACAGGGAAAACTCTTCTTCACGGGTGCGCTCGTAACGGGCTGCGTAGTTGTCAAAAATGGTCATGTGCATGTCCTTTAGTTTGCAAACAACGATCACTGTCACGACAGGCGGCATGAAGCCGACTGCCCAAAGGCCCGATTTTCTTGGCGTTGTACGGATACCTCGTTAGACCTGCTGCGCGCCGGATCGACCAAGGTTGTTGGTCATGAATCCGTTCGCGACGGTTGCGCGAAGTTCCACCCGTTAGGCGGGTCGTCCTGGTAGCGCCGCGACGTGCGCGGCGGCTCAGGCGGATTGTTCTTTTTGAGCCGGCTTGTGGCCGGATGTCCCGTAGATGAAGGGTCTTTTTTTGTTTCTGAAATTTATTATGTGCCTATTGGTTCTCGAAGTCAAAGCAGTATCGTGACAGTGCTTGTAACACCTGTAAGTGTTTGATTATTAACCAAAAACAATATATTTCGAGATCTTTTTGCGCGCCTTGAAGCGCTTAACCGGTGGAAAATATTTATGCCTGATGTATGGCTATTTCCACAGGTGCAAGCTGGCGGCGCGATGAAAACGATCCAGCCATCCTGCATGATACGACGCGTCGGAAAAGCATGTGCAAGGGCCGCTTTTTTGGGCGTCCATCGAATGAAAAGTGAGCCGGCGCGGCATGCGGTACACTGGCCGGCCTTGCCCTGAATAACCGCCTTTTGACGGAGAACATCCATGCTCAACGAGCAGCTGCGCCAGACCATTGAACAGATGCCGAAGGCCGAATTACACATCCATATCGAGGGCTCGCTCGAGCCCGAGCTGATCTTTGCGTTGGCGCAAAGAAACGCCGTATCGTTACCTTATCCATCGGTCGAGGCGTTGCGCCAGGCCTACGCTTTCAGCGATTTGCAGTCTTTCCTCGACATTTATTACGCCGGCGCCAGTGTCTTGCTGACCGAGCAGGACTTCTACGACATGACGGCCGCCTATCTGGCGCGCGCCGCGGCCGACAACGTGCGCCATACCGAGATCTTCTTCGACCCGCAAACCCACACCGCGCGCGGGGTGCCGTTCGAGACCGTCATCAACGGCATCTGGCGCGCCTGCCAGGAAGGGCCGATCAGCGCCTCGCTGATCATGTGCTTCCTGCGCCATCTGTCCGAAGAAGAAGCCCTGGCCACGCTCGACGAAGCGCTGCCGTATCGCGACAAATTCATCGGCGTCGGCCTCGACTCGTCCGAGGTCGGGCATCCGCCGGAAAAATTCGCCCGTGTCTTCGAGCGTGCGCGCCAGCTCGGCCTGCGCCTGGTCGCCCATGCCGGCGAGGAGGGACCCCCGGCCTATATCGAGAGCGCGCTCGACGTCCTCAATGTCGAACGCATCGACCACGGCGTGCGCTGCCTGGAAAGCGCGGAACTGGTCGAGCGCCTGGTGCGCGAACAGATGGCGCTGACGGTCTGCCCGCTGTCGAACATCAAGCTGCGCGTGTTCGACGTGATGGGTTCGCACAACCTGCGCACCCTGCTCGACAAGGGGCTGGTCGCCACCGTCAACTCGGACGACCCGGCCTATTTCGGCGGCTACATGAACGACAATTTCATCGCCGCCTTCGACGCGCTGCCGCTCGACGCATCGCACGCGCGCCAGCTGGCCCGCAACAGCTTCAGCGCCGCCTTCCTCGCGCCGGAACAAAAGCGCGCCTTCCTGGCCGAGGTCGACGACTTCTTCGCCACCCACGGCAACCATTAAGGAAATCCGTCGATGCTGATGCAGGCCTTCCGCATGACCGCGCGCGACTGGCGCGCCGGTGAACTGCGCTTTCTACTGGTCGCCCTGATCGTCGCCGTCTCGGCCCTGTCATCAAGCGGCTTCTTCATCGACCGCATGCGCGCGGGCCTGGCGCGCGACGCCAACCAGCTGCTCGGCGCCGACCTGCTGGTCAACGCCGACAATCCGATGCCGCCCGCCTGGCGCCAGGAAGCCCTGCGGCGCGGCCTGCTGCTGGCCGATACCGTGACCTTCCCCAGCATGGCCCAGGCCGGGGAGGGCGAGGCCTCGCAGGCCCAGCTGGCCTCGATCAAGGCGGTCTCGCCCGGCTATCCGCTGCGCGGCGTGCTGCGCATCGCCACCGATCCGGTCGACGCCGGCGCGGCGCGCGGCGCGCCCGCCGGTTCGATTCCGGCGCCCGGCACCGTCTGGGTCGACGCCAACCTGCTGCCGGCGCTGAACGTCAAGCTCGGCGACGCCTTGCAGGTGGGCGAACGCAAGTTCACCATTACCCAACTGGTCGCGGCCGAACCGGACCGCGGCGCCTCGTTCGCCAACTTTGCGCCGCGCGTGATGCTGTCGCTGGCCGACCTGAAGTCGACCGCCCTGGTCGACGATGTCGCGCGCGTCACCTTCCGCCTGCTGGTGGCGGCGCCGTCGAACAACGACCTGGCGCGGGTGCGCGGCTTCGAGACCTGGCTGCGCGAGCGCATCAAGCTCGACAACGTCAAGGGCGTGCGCATCGAGACGATCGAAAACGGCCGCCCCGAGATGCAGGCCACGCTCGACCGCGCCGACCGCTTCCTGTCGCTGGTCGGCCTGCTCTCGGCGATGCTGGCGGCGGTCGCCGTCGCCATGGCCGCGCGCCGCTTCATGCAGCGTCACCTCGACGCCTGCGCCATGCTGCGCTGCCTCGGCATGACCCAGAACGGCGTCGGCGCCATGTACTTGATCGAATTCGCGCTGGTCGGCCTGGCCGGCAGCGCGATCGGCGTGCTGGTGGGCTTCGGCGCCCACCTGGTGCTGTTGCAGCTCATTGGCTCGCTGCTCCCGAGCGACCTGCCGCCGGTGTCGCCGCTGCCGGCGCTGCAAGGCATCGCCACCGGCATGCTGCTGCTGGTCGGATTCGCGCTGCCGCCGGTGCTGCAATTGCGTAACGTGCCGCACAACCGCGTGATCCGGCGCGAACAGGCGGCGCCGCAGCCGATGGCGCTGGCGACCTATGGCCTGGGCATCGGCGTGTTCGTCGCGCTGATGCTGTGGCAAGCCGGCGACCCCAAGCTGGCGCTGCTGACCGCCGGCGGCTTCCTCGGCGGCTTCGCACTGTTCGCGCTGGTCGCCTGGCTCGGCCTGAAACTGCTGCGCCGCCTGCGCGGGATCTCGAACCGCCAGAGCTGGCGCTTCGCCGTCACCTCGCTGCAGCGCCGTCCGGGTGCGACCATCGTGCAAGTGGTGTCGCTGGCGCTTGGCCTGATGGCGCTGCTGCTCCTGACCGTGGTGCGCGGCGACCTGGTCGCTGCCTGGCAGCGCGCCACGCCCGAGAACGCGCCGAACCGCTTCGTCATCAACGTCATGCCGGATCAAAAGAACGACGTCGCCGGCCGCATCGCCGCCGCCGGGGTCGAGAAACCCGTGCTGTTCCCGATGATCCGCGGCCGCCTGACGGCGGTGAACGGCAAGCCGCTCACGCCGGAAACGTACGAGAGCGAGGATGCGCGGCGCCTGGCCAACCGCGAATTCAACCTTTCGACCATGACCCAGGCGCCGGAAGGCAACGAGATCGTCGCCGGCCGCTGGTACCGCGACGCGCCCGGTGTCTCGGAAGCCTCGGTCGAGCAGGGCATCGCCAAGACGCTGGGCTTGAAGCTGGGCGACGTGATGCGCTTCGACATGGCCGGCATCGTGGTCGACGCCAAGGTAACGAGCCTGCGCAAGCTCGAATGGGGCTCGATGCGCGCCAACTTCTTCGTCATCATCAATCCGGCCGCCATGGTGAACGCTCCGGCCACTTACATGACGGCCTTCCACTTGCCGCAGCAAGGCGCGGGCCTGGCCAACACGCTGGCGCGCACCTATCCGAACCTGACCGTGATCGATGTCAGCGGCATCATCCGCCAGGTGCAGGAAGTGGTCGACCAGGTCGTGGTCGCGGTCGAGTTCCTGTTCCTGTTCACGCTCGCCTCGGGCGTGCTGGTGTTGTATGCGGCGCTGATGGGATCGACCTCGGAGCGCACGCGCGAAGCGGGCCTGCTGCGCGCGCTGGGCGCCACCCGCACGCAACTGGCGCAGGCGCAGCGCATCGAGTTCATGCTCGTCGGCGGCCTGGCCGGTTTGCTGGCCGCGAGCGGCGCGGCGCTGCTGGGCTGGGCGCTGGCGACTTACCAGTTCAAGTTCCCGTGGACCTTCGAGCCGGGCGTCTGGCTGGCCGGGATCGTGGTCGGCGCCGTCTGCGCGCTGGCCGGCGGCTGGCTGGGCCTGCGCAGCGTGCTGCGCCAACCGCCGCTGCAGACGCTGCGCGAAGCGCTCTGACGGGGCGCCGCGCCACCCATCGGACATGCCGTTACGCTATGATGACGGCATGTCCGAGAACCAAACCCTGTACGAGATTATCGGCGGCGAAACGCGCCTGCGCGAACTGGTCGACCGCTTTTATGACCTGATGGAGCTGGAGCCTGAATTTGCCGGCATCCACGCCCTGCATCCCAAGCCGAACGACAGTTCGCGCGAAAAACTCTTCATGTTCCTGTCCGGCTGGATGGGCGGGCCTGACCTGTTCGCCCTACGCCACGGCCACCCGCGCCTGCGCGCGCGCCACCTGCCGTTCGGGATCGGCACCAGCGAGCGTGACCAATGGCTGCGCGCGATGGCCTGGGCGATGGAAGACATCGGCATGGACGACGACCTGCGCCTGCGCCTGATGCAGTCCTTCTACCAGACCGCCGACTGGATGCGTAACAAGGCCGACTGATGTCCACATTCGAATTCGCTATCTTGCTCGTCGCCCTGGTGGCGGTGATCGTGCTGCAGCTCTTGCTGTTCCTGCGCGCACGGCGCGACGGCAGCGGCCTGGCCTTCGAGCGCCTCGAGCGCGAGGTGCGCCAGGAACTCCAGCACAGCGCCCAGGCCACGCGCCAGGAACTGGCCGGCCACATGATGCAGCACCAGGGCGCGACCGTGCAGCAGTTGGACAGCATGCGCCAGCAGATGCAGCTGCATGCCGCCGGCGGGCGCGAGGAGCAGGCGCGCTCGCTCAAGCGCTTTGCCGACACGCTCCAGCAAACCTTGAGTAACCTCACCGAATCGAACGCCCAGCGCATGCTTGAAGTGCGCGCGACGCTCGAGCACAAGATCCGCGATCTCCAGGTCGACAACGCCAAGCGCCTCGAAGAGATGCGCCAGACGGTCGACGAAAAGCTGCACACGACGCTGGAAACGCGCCTGAGCGAATCGTTCCGCCAGGTGTCCGAGCGCCTGGAAAAGGTGCACCAGGGCCTGGGCGAAATGCAGCAGCTGGCGATCGGCGTGGGCGACCTGAAACGCGTGCTGACGAATGTGAAGACGCGCGGCACCTGGGGCGAAGTCCAGCTCGAGATGCTGCTCGAGCAGCTGCTCACCGTCGACCAGTATGCGAAGAACGTCGAGACCGTGGTGGGCACCAACGCGCGCGTGGAATTCGCGATCAAGCTGCCCGGCGTGAGCGACGGCGGCGCGCCCTTGTGGCTGCCGATCGACGCCAAGTTCCCGAAGGAGCAGTACGAACGCCTGCAGGAAGCGCAAGACCGCGCCGACGCCGAGGGCGTGGCCAGGTACGGCGCTGAACTCGAACGCGCGGTGCGCAGCGAAGCGAAAACCATCTGCGAAAAATACGTCTCGCCGCCGCAGACGACCGATTTCGCGATCCTGTTCCTGCCGACCGAAGGCCTGTACGCCGAAGTCATGCGCCGCCCGGGCCTGGCCGACGACCTGCAGCGCACCCTGCGCGTGACGATCGCCGGCCCGTCGACGCTGTCGGCGCTGCTCAACAGCCTGCAAATGGGCTTCCGCACGCTGGCGCTGGAAAAGCGCTCGTCCGAAGTCTGGCAGGTGCTGGGCGCCGTGAAGACCGAGTTCGGCAAGTTCGGCGACGTGCTCGCCGCGACCAAGCTGACGCTCGAGAAGGCGGCCAAGAACATCGAAAACGCGGAAGTGCGCAGCCGCCAGATGGCGAAGAAGCTCAAATCGGTCGAGGCGCTACCGAGCGAGGCGGCGCAACTGATGCTGGGGCCGGACGCGGAACGCGACGAATGACGGTTGGTGGCCTGTCGCGTTGACCCGTGGGGTCGACGATCAATACCGCGGGATCGTCACACCAAACCTTCGAACATCAGCACGTCGACCATGTCCCCCGCGCCGACATTGCCCTGCCCATCATGCAGCACCACCATGCAGTTCGCTTCCGACATCGAGCGCAAGATGCCCGAGCCTTGCGCGCCGGTGATGGCGACCGTCGGCATGCCGTCCTCGGCCTGTGTCAGGATGCCGCGCTGGTACTCGGTGCGGCCGGGCTTCTTGCGGATGCTGCCCGCCGAGCGCGCGCGCAGCAGGGGCAGGGGAGCGTTCGCGCCCATCATGCGCAGCAGCGCTTCGCGCGCGAAGAAGTAGAACGAGACCATCACGGCGACCGGATTGCCGGGCAGGCCGAACAGAAACGCGTTGTGCCCGTTCGATGCGATCCGTCCGAAGGCCAGCGGGCGCCCCGGCCGCATGCCGATCTTCCAGAAGGTGACGTCGCCCAGGCGCGCCATGATCTGCTTGGTGTAGTCGGCCGCGCCGACCGAGACGCCGCCCGAGGTGACGATGGCGTCGGCGTTCTCGCAGGCGCTGCGCAGCGCCGCTTCCAGTGCGGCCGGGTCGTCGCGCACGATGCCCATGTCGATGATGTCGCAGCCCAGGCGCTGCAGCATGCCGAAGATCGTGTAGCGGTTGCTGTCGTAGACGCTGCCCTCGTCGAGCGGCTGGCCGATCGAGCGCAGCTCGTCGCCGGTCGAGAAGAAGGCCACGCGCAGGCGGCGCCGCACCGGTACCTCGGCGATGCCCAGCGAAGCGGCCAGGCCCAGGTCGGCCGGCCGGATGATCTTGCCTTCGCGGAGCGCCGCGCTGCCCGCCTTCAGGTCTTCGCCGGCGAAGCGCCGGTTGTCGCCCGGTTTCAGCACGCCGGCCGCGATGACGATAGCCGCGTCGCCTTCCAGCGCCACGAATTCCTGCGGGATCACGCTGTCGCAGCCCTGCGGCATGACGCCGCCCGTCATGATGCGCACGCATTCGCCCTGGGCCGGCACCTGCTTGCCCGGTGCGCCCGCGTACACGGTGCCGATGACGGTGAAACGCGCCTCGCCCTCGGCCGGCAGGTCGGCGCCGCGCAACGCATAGCCGTCCATCGCCGAGTTATCGTGGGCCGGCACGTCGATCGGCGAGACGATGTCGCGCGCCAGCACCCGGCCCAGCGCCGAACGCAAGGCCACCTGTTCGACCGCCTGGACCGGCTGCACGAAGGCGCGGATGATGGCTTGCGCGTCCTTGACCGGCAGCGCGTCCGGGTCGTAGCCGGACAGGCAGCTCGTCACGTCCGCCAGGCGCGGCGCCCGCGCCGTGTCCAGGCTGTGCAGCTCGTCGAGCGTGTTGATGTTGCGGAAGGCGTCCGCGTCCTCGAACAGGACTTCGACCGCCTTCAAGCCGAGGTACCAGCCATCCATGCGCCGTCCGCCTTCTTCCAGATAGCTCGACAGGACCGGCAGCAGGCTTGCCTTGACCAGGCAGAACACCGGATGCGGCTGCGGGCGCTGGCCCGGTTCCCGGGTCACGGCGAAGGCCAGGTCCGCATCCTGTGCGCCCAGCGCCGCCAGCAGACGCTCGGCCAGGTCGGGCGGCAGGAAGGGCGAGTCGCACGGCGCGGTGAGCAGGTAGGGCGTCTCGCAGCGCGCCATGCCGGTCGCCATGCCGGCCAGCGGTCCGGCAAATCCCGCCAGGTCGTCCGGCCACACCGGCACGCCGAGCGCGGCATAGGTCTCGAGATTCTGGTTGGCGTTGATCGCCACGCTTGCCACCTGGGCCCTGAGCCGCTCGAGGACGTGCGCGGCCATGGTCTTGCCGCGAAACGGCTGCAGGCCCTTGTCGACCTGGCCCATGCGCGTGCCGCGTCCGCCCGCGAGTATCAGCCCGCTGATCGATGCTTGTTGTGTCATTAGTTTTAACTACCGCTTGGGTTACCCACCGATGTAGGACATTTCGACTTTGCGTGCGCCGCGTTCTTCGCCCGGGGTGGCGAGCGTGCGCGTTTCCGAGTAACGGTCGCTGCGGCCCCGCCACAGGCCGGCAATCGCGCCGCTGAGCGCCAGGTCGTCGTGGCCGGCGCGCAGCAGGGCGCGCAGGTCGTGACCGCGGGTGGCGAACAGGCAGGTGTAGAGCTTGCCCTCGGTGGAAAGGCGCATGCGGCTGCAATCCTTGCAGAAGGCGCCGGTGACGCTCGAGATCACGCCGACTTCGCCGCCGCCGTCGAGATAGCGCCAGCGCGCCGCGGTCTCGCCGCTGTAGTTGGCGGCCAGCGGCACCAGGGGCAGCTCGGCGCCGATGCGGCGCACGACTTCGCCCGAGGGCACGACTTCGTCCATGTTCCAGCCGTTCGAGGCGCCGACATCCATGTATTCGATAAAGCGCAGGATCGTCGGCGAGCCTTTGAAATGGCGCGCCATCGGGACGATCTGGTCGTCGTTGGTGCCGCGCTTGACGACCATGTTGACCTTGACCGGCCCGAGCCCGACGGCATGCGCCGCGTCGATCCCGGCCAGCACGTCGGCCACCGCGAAGTCGACGTCGTTCATGCGCTTGAAGACGGCGTCGTCGAGGGCGTCGAGCGAGACCGTGACCCGGTCCAGGCCCGCGTCCTTCAGCGCGCGCGCCTTGCGTGCCAGGAGCGAACCGTTGGTGGTCAGCGTCAGGTCGAGCGGACGGCCCGAGGGCGTGGGCAGTGCGCGCAGCATGGCCACCAGCTGTTCCAGGTTCTTGCGCAGCAGCGGTTCGCCCCCGGTCAGGCGGATCTTCTCGACGCCATGGTCGATGAACAGCCGCGCCACGCGCGTGATTTCCTCGAACGAGAGCAGGTCGCCATGCGGCAGGTAGGGGTAATCCTTGCCGAACACTTCCTTCGGCATGCAATACACGCAGCGGAAATTGCAGCGGTCGGTGACCGAGATGCGCAGGTCGTGCAAGGGACGCCCCAGCGCATCGGCAAGCATGCCGGTGGGGGCCGCGGGTAGTGCCGGGACGGCCAGCGCGGGCGCGCGCAGGTCGTGGAGCATGATGATTTTTTCGGACATGCCAATACGATAGCACGAGGCCAGCGCACGCACAGGCGCCGGGTACGGGATCGCACCCGCGCAAAAAGAAAGGGAAGCCGAATGAACTGACCCCCAAAAGTTGGACACCAACTTTTGGGGGTTTTTCATGACCAAGTACAACGAGCAATTCAAGCTTGCAGTCGTTAAGGAATATTTGTCGGAGAGCTCCGATGGTTATCTTGCAGTGG
>Ga0213838_1000376_pt1 | contig 36731 bp, 33 predicted proteins | sample SWPATP13_FD_160577 | JGI IMG/M metagenome (GOLD analysis project Ga0213838, IMG submission 160577) | Coastal seawater microbial communities from Marineland, Florida, United States - SWPA TP1 #3 | ecosystem: Environmental > Aquatic > Marine > Coastal | place: USA: Florida | collected 2016-08-06 | reverse complement strand
AGACCAAGAACTTAACCATATGGTGCAGCTTATTCTCAATCGCGTCAAAGTTTAATCTCGAAATCAAACCGTCGCGCCATCAAACTCTCCTTTATGGCGCCTTGCTTCTGGTCTGCACTTGCTTTCTTGTTAAGGCTGTGATGCCATTTCATTGGCTTTATGCCCTAACCGTCTTATTGGCGGCCATTTATGGGCTTTATCGGATCAGCAATAATTATCGTCAGGCATTGCGCCAGCCAAGCAAGCAGCTGGTGATTGAGTCAAGCGGACGGTGTCAATTTGACAATAGAGAAGTTCAGTTATCAGCCAGCAGTCGGGTTGGCCCCATAGGCTGCTGGTTGGTGATAAATGAGCAAGCAAAACAATCAAGGCTAATACCAATGAGTCGTTGCCTGTTTATCTTTCGAGACAGTATGTCGAGTTTGGATTACGCAAGGCTATGTCGGGTTATTCTGGCGTTAAACAGGGTTGACGTTAACCCGACTCCTTAGTTTTTTACGCGCTAAAAGCAGAGGCTAATTTTTTACCGGAGTCAATATTGTTGCCCCGGCATTTTCATCCAGCTCGGGGTAATCCAGCGTATAATGAAGCCCCCGGCTTTCTTTTCGCTCCATGGCGCAACGTATGATTAGTTCGGCCACCTGTACCAGGTTTCTTAGCTCCAGCAGATTATTGCTGACCCTGAAATTGCGATAATATTCATCAATTTCTCTTTGCAGCAACTCTACCCTGTGCAGGGCTCTCTCCAGGCGTTTTGTGGTGCGGACAATACCGACATAATCCCACATAAACAGGCGTAGCTCGTGCCAGTTATGCTGAATAACCACTTCCTCGTCGGAGTCTGTGACCCGGCTTTCATCCCAGGGGGGTAAAGAGATATAGGATTGATATTCATCAAGTGATTCTGTGATCTCTATCGCCGCTGCCCGGGCGAATACCAGGCACTCCAGCAACGAGTTACTTGCCATGCGGTTGGCACCGTGCAAGCCGGTATAGGCGACTTCACCAATGGCATAAAGGTTATCTATGTCTGTCTTGCCCTGCTTGTTGATCATCACGCCACCACAGGTATAGTGTGCGGCAGGCACCACAGGCATCGGCTGCTTGGTAATATCTATCCCCAAGGATTTGGTTTTCTCATAAATAGTGGGAAAGTGCTGCTTGATAAAATCGGCCGGCTTGTGGCTGATATCCAGGTACATGCAATCGGCACCCAGGCGTTTCATTTCATAATCTATTGCCCTGGCGACAATATCCCTGGGGGCCAACTCGGCCCTTTCATCAAAGCTCGGCATAAAGCGGCTGCCATCTGGGCGCCTTAATATGGCGCCTTCACCACGCAAGGCTTCCGTTAAAAGAAAAGTACCGGCATCCGGGTGAAACAAACAGGTGGGATGGAACTGGTTAAATTCCATGTTGGCGACACGGCAACCCGCCCGCCACGCCATGGCGATACCGTCACCGCTGGCAACATCCGGGTTAGAGGTATACTGGTAAACCTTGCTGGCTCCGCCCGTGGCTAAAATGGTCTTTTTGGCCTGTACCCGTTCAACCTTTTCACTGTTCCGGTTCCATATATAGGCGCCAATGCATTTTTTTTCCTTGGCATTTTTATTTGGCTGGCAAATCAGATCAATGGCATTGTATCGTTCAAAGATACGGATGCGGCTATGCTGTTTAACTCTTTCTACCAGCGTCGTCTGGATGGCCTGGCCTGTGGCATCGGCGGCATGGAGAATTCTTCTATGGCTATGGCCGCCTTCCCGGGTCAGGTGGTAGCGGACATCGCCGCCTTGACCTTCTTCCCTATCAAAATCAACCCCCTGGTGAATAAGCCATTCAAGGCAAGCCTTGGCATTTTCAGCCGTATACTCAACAACCTCTTCATCGCATATGCCGGCTCCCGCGATAAGGGTATCGGAAACGTGTGAGGCTATGCTGTCATTCTCGTCAAATACGGCAGCAACGCCACCTTGGGCATAGTAAGTAGAGCCTTCATTGACCGGCCCCTTGCTTAATACAACAACATCGGCATTTTGTGCCAAGTGCAATGCCAGGGATAGTCCGGCTGCACCGCTGCCTATGATTAAAACGTCGCAATTATGTTGCCGATTCATTGTTAGATTAACCTCTGTGCCATACTAATAACCATAGCGTAAAAGAGCCTACCTGTTTATTAGGTTAAAAATTCATGCTGACTAAAGACAGCCAAATGTTTAGCAGAATCTCCACCATGTTTATTTAGCTGATCGGAATGATTCATAAATACATGATTTTCAGGTACTCTATATTGCTGGGCGTGAATATTACCGTTTATTCGTCTTATGGGACAGTAATAAAGATACTATATCCGTAGAATTTCAAATTATTTTTAAACTTTTTAGAACTTTTCTAATAGGGTGTAGTCATACTTATGCGTTTGCCATGAGCCAGATGTTAAGTAGTTAATTGGTTATTAGGAGAAATGGCTCGGATGAGCGAACAGAGCGTCGATCAGAAATTGGTCGAACGGGTACAGAGTGGAGATAAGACCGCGTATAACCTGCTGGTGAGCAAGTATCAGCATAAGGTTGCAAACCTGGTTTCGCGCTATATCAAAAATCACAGTGATGTGCCTGACATAGTGCAAGAAGCCTTTATTAAAGCCTATCGTGCTTTACCCAACTTCAGGGGCGAAAGTGCATTTTATACCTGGCTTTATCGAATTGCGGTTAATTGCGCTAAGAATCACATGGTTGCCAGTGGTCGAAAGCCACCGGGATCCGATGTTGAAATTGAAGATGCAGAGTTTTATGATGGGGGAGAAGCATTAAGAGAGAACGCTTCTCCCGAGAAACTACTGTTAACGACTGAAATAAAGAAAGTAATATTTGATACCATCGAGCAGTTACCCGAAGATTTAAGAACAGCGATAAATTTACGGGAGCTTGAAGGTTTAAGTTACGAAGAGATTGCCGCTATTATGGAGTGTCCCGTTGGCACCGTCAGATCACGGATTTTTAGGGCTCGTGATGCCATAGATAAAAAAGTCAGGCCATTGATTCAACACTAAGTTTAAGGTGTATTTATGAGTGAAAGTAAGTTTGAGACAGTGTCGTCGCTTGTTGATAATTATCAAGCTAATGATGCGATGTTTGATGAAATGATCAAAGATAAGCACTTGTCTGATACTTGGGACCGTTACCATTTGATTGGTGACGTCATGCGAGACGATGCGCCTGCAAGCATTCAATTGGATCTGTCATCTCAGATTGCCGATGCCATTGCCAATGAACCCACTGTTCTGGCCCCCAAGGCTTCAACTTCTACTACACAGAATTTCAAAGCAAAAGTCGTTCAATTGATTAAACCCGTCGGACAGATTGCCATCGCGGCATCAGCGGCCGGTTTAATGGTACTAGGCGTCCAACAGAATGTGGCTGAAAATGAAGTGCTTGCCCCAAGCCAGGTGGTTCAAACCATTCCTTTAGGTGGTATCGCGGATCCGGTCAGCTTTAATTACCAGCAAAATAACCGTGTCTCCCAAAAACAGGCATATATTGAACAACAACGTCGCTTTCAAGCTCTGTTGTCAGATCACCAGCAGCAAATCAAACTAAATAGCGTGAGAGCGGAAGACGCACCAGAAAATAAGGCTGAAGATCTGCCTAAATGAGAACCCTAACATACCTGCTATTGTTGACTGGCATCAGCTTTTCAACAATAGCATCCGAGAATGAGCAAGCCGCCTCCTGGCTTGCACGATTATCCCAGTCGCTGCAAAAACTAAATTTTAGTACTTCCTTTGTTGTCGTTAAAAATAACCATGCCGAACCCTACCACTGGTTTCGCGGTGTTAATGAAGAAGGGATGGAACTGGAAATATTGTCCTTGCTTAATGGCCCTCGCCGGGATGTGCTAAGAAAAGGTGGTGTGGTCAGCTATATTGAGCCGGAAGTGCCGCCTTATTCAGTGCTTTCAAGCCAAATCAGCGGGCCGATACCGGCAATCTTAAGCAATAATATTGAAGACTTGGCCGATAGCTATAATTTTATTTCTGTCGGTCGTAGCAGGGTTCTTGGCAGACCTGCACAACTGGTGCGGATAGTTTCAAAAGATAAGCACAGGTTTGGCCATTGGTTATGGCTGGATCAGGAAACCGGTCTCTTGCTTAAGCTGGCACTGATAACCCGCAAGGGACAGCTATTAGAGCAGGTCCAGTTTACCCACCTGGATATCACGGACACCCCGTCAGAAAGCCTGCTGCAGCTTCACAGTGCCGAATTACCCCAGGTTGTAGAACTGCCTCGCCATCATCAGGAAGATGTTCTAGACTGGCGAGTGAACTGGCTCCCCAAGGGCTTTAAGCAGCTTAACGCCAACCGTCACCGGATTAACGTTACCAATCAAGCGGTTGAATTTATGTTATTCAGTGATGGCCTGGTCGAATTTTCCGTTTATGTCAGCCAGAGTGCGGATAAGCAAAGAGCGGTAGAGTATGTTATGGATGGCGCCACCGTTGTCTTGAATCAGGTGGTTAATGGGGTCGAGGTCAGTGTTGTCGGCAAGATACCATCAAGCACGGCCAAGGCAATAGCAGACTCGGTAGCAATTAAACAAGTCGTGACTCCGTAATGGAAGAAACGGCCAGGGTAGTTGCCGTCAGTGGCCAACTGGTGACGGTAGAGGCGCAAGTGAAATCTTCGTGCACTGGTTGTCAGCAGATAGACACCTGTGGCTCGGGACAGGTCGCCAAGGCCTTTCCGCAAAAGCAAATAAGGTTTACCGCGAAAACCGAACTGGCGGTAAATATTGATGATTGGGTGGTGATCAGCATAGCGGAAAAGCAGCTGTTGGCTACCGCCTGGCAGGTCTACCTGTGGCCCTTGCTGGGATTGATCGCCTTTGCCGGCCTGGGGCAGTGGCTGGTTATGGAAGCAGTCTTTAACAGTGAAATATATGCCATTATCCTAGGCGGAATGGGCGGCTACGCCGGATTTCGCTTTGCCAGATTTTGGCAAAAAATGAACAAAAGCGATGCCCACCTGCAACCCAAAATCCTGAGCAAGGTTGCGAAAACAACTTCTGTTAGACAAATTGACCCTATATCTTAACTAAAGATAGCCCCGACGCGCTAAATTAGCTAAAATCTCGCCACTATTGTATTTACGACTCTCATATTGAATTTCCATTTATGAAACATATCCGAAATTTTTCCATCATTGCCCATATAGATCATGGTAAATCCACGCTTTCCGACCGACTGATCCAACACTGTGGCGGTTTACAAGATCGCGAAATGGAAGCACAGGTGCTGGATTCAATGGATCTGGAGCGTGAGCGTGGCATCACCATCAAGGCACAAAGTGTCACCCTGGACTATAAGGCAAAGGATGGTGAAACCTATCAGCTCAACTTCATCGATACTCCGGGCCATGTAGACTTTTCCTATGAAGTTTCACGTTCCTTGGCTTCATGTGAGGGCGCTTTATTAGTGGTTGATGCCGGACAAGGGGTTGAAGCCCAAACCGTGGCCAACTGTTATACGGCGATTGAAATGGACCTGGAAGTTCTGCCTATTCTAAACAAGATTGACTTGCCGCAGGCCGATCCCGATCGTGTGTGCGAAGAAATCGAGGATATTATCGGCATAGATGCCACCGGCGCCGTGGCTTGCTCGGCTAAAACCGGCCTGGGTATTGAAGATGTGCTGGAAACCATAGTCCAGAATATTCCCGCCCCCGAAGGTGATCCCGATGCTAACCTGCAGGCGCTGATCATAGATTCCTGGTTTGATAACTATCAGGGCGTCGTGTCACTGATACGTGTTATGAACGGTGAGATCAAAAAAGGCGACAAAATGCTGGTAATGTCGACCGGACAAACTCATATCATTGACAAGGTGGGTATTTTTACACCTAAGCAAACAGAAACCGGTATCTTGAAAACCGGTGAAGTAGGCTTTGTCATCGCCGGGATCAAAGAAATTCACGGCGCACCGGTCGGTGATACCATTACCATTGCCAAGAAGGAAGCTGAACATCCGCTTGCCGGCTTTAAGAAGGTACAGCCTCAGGTTTATGCCGGTGTTTTTCCTATCAGTTCCGATGACTATGAAAGCTTCCGTGACGCATTGAATAAACTGAGCCTGAATGATGCCTCACTCTTTTTTGAACCTGAGAACTCTTCCGCGCTTGGCTTTGGTTTCCGCATCGGTTTCCTTGGCATGCTGCATATGGAAATCATCCAGGAGCGTCTTGCCCGTGAATACGACCTGGATTTAATTACCACGGCGCCAACGGTTAATTATGAAATTGCCTGTACCAATGGTGAGGTTCTTTCGATTGACAATCCGGGTGACTTGCCGGCCATCAATAATATCGATGAGATTCGTGAGCCTATCGTTCAGGCCAATATCCTGGTGCCTCAGGAACACCTGGGCAATGTTATTACCCTGTGTATCGAAAAGCGCGGCGTACAAAAAGATATTATCTACCATGGCAATCAGGTGGCAGTTACCTATGAGCTACCTATGGCAGAAGTGGTGATGGACTTCTTCGATAAACTTAAATCCACCAGTCGTGGCTATGCGTCGCTGGATTATCACTTTGTTCGTTTCCAGGCGGCAGATATGGTGCGTGTCGATGTGATGATCAACGGCGACAGGGTAGATGCCCTGGCCATGATCACCCATAGAAGCAACTCGGTTTCTCGTGGCCGCATGCTGGTTGAAAAGCTTAGGGAACTTATCCACCGTCAGATGTTTGATATCGCCATACAGGCGGCCATCGGCAATAACATTATTGCCAGAACCACGGTAAAACAGTTGCGTAAAAATGTAACCGCCAAGTGTTATGGTGGTGACGTTTCGCGTAAGAAGAAGCTGCTGCAAAAGCAAAAAGAAGGTAAAAAGCGCATGAAGCAGGTGGGGAATGTGGAAGTGCCCCAAGAAGCGTTTTTAGCTGTCCTTAAGTTGGAGAAGTAATAGGGAATTTATGGCTGTTTATTTTTCAATATTTTTAGTAATTGTCACCCTTGTCACAGGAATTATCTGGCTGGCAGACAAGTTTTACCTTGCCCCTCAGCGCCAGTTAAAACTGGCTGATGCCCAAAGTCAGTGTGACGGTGATTTGTCGGAAGAGCTTGCTTCCAAGATAACCGAGCCTTCTGCCCTGGTGGACACCTCGGTACAAGTCTTCCCGGTTATTGCCTTTGTTTTGGTACTGCGCTCATTTTTATATGAACCCTTCCAGATTCCTTCCGGCTCCATGATGCCAACCTTGCTGGACGGTGATTTTATCCTGGTCAACAAGTTTAACTATGGCCTGCGCGATCCGGTTGCCAGAAACAAGTTTGTGGAAATAGGCCTGCCTGAGCGTGGTGATGTCGTGGTATTCAAGTACCCAATGGATCCCAATATCGACTATATCAAGCGCGTTATTGGCCTGCCTGGCGATAGAGTGATTTACCGTAATAAGTCCCTGTATATCAAGCCTGTTTGCCAGCCCAGTGACAGTCAGTGTCCCGAGTATGAGCAGGTGGTGCAGGAGTTTCAAAACAAGGGTGAATATTCTGACGGCCATTCGGAATTGACGCGCTATACTTCTGAAATGCCAAACAAGAGCCATGATATTTTGGTGAATAATCAAACCTTGCCTCGTACCCAGCACTATTTTCAGCAGGCGGGTACTCAGCGTGACGAGTTTGTAGTGCCAGAGGGCCACTATTTCGTTATGGGTGACAACAGGGATAACAGCCTGGACGGACGTTTCTGGGGCTTTGTGCCGGAAGAAAACCTGGTGGGGGAAGCCGTTGCCATCTGGATGAGTTTTGACTTTGACCGTGGTGATGACAGCTTCCTACCTGGCTGGATACCGACGGGTGTCCGTTTTTCTCGTTTAGGTGGAATTGAATAAAGGTGAGAAATAACCAACAGGCGATTGCCCGACTGTCGAAAAAAATCGGCTATCAGTTTAAAGACCAGGCCCTGCTGTTACAGGCATTGACCCATAGAAGTGCTAAAGGCGTTCATAATGAACGCCTTGAATTTCTTGGCGACTCCATATTAGGTTTTGTTATTGCCGAGGCCCTGTTTGAAAAATTCCCTAAACATAACGAGGGCGATTTAACCCGCATGCGTTCCAGTTTGGTTAAAGGTGTCACCCTGGCCGAGCTCGGTAGAGGTTTTGATCTTGGTGAACACTTGATCTTGGGCCCGGGCGAGCTAAAAAGTGGCGGTCACAGGCGAGAGTCCATCCTGGAAGATGCGGTTGAAGCGATAATAGGGGCGGTCTATCTGGACTCTAACATTCAAACCTGTAAGACGCTTATTTTAAATTGGTTCGAGAAACGATTAACGGCTATCAAACCGGGCAATGATCAAAAAGATCCCAAGACCCGTTTGCAGGAATACCTGCAGGGAAGAAAAATAGAGCTGCCCCAGTATGAAGTCATTCAGATCACGGGCCAGTCTCATAACCAGGAATTTACCGTCAGGTGTACCACAAGCGTTACCGATAAAGATGTGGTGACCAAGGGCAGCAGTCGACGAAAGGCAGAGCAGGCAGCGGCCGAACAAGTTTTGGAGCTAATACAGAATGACAAGTGATAGCAATTATTGTGGTTTGATCGCCATTGTCGGCAGGCCAAATGTCGGCAAGTCGACCCTGCTCAACAGCTTGCTTGGCCAGAAAATCAGCATCACCTCGCGCAAGCCTCAAACCACCAGGCATCGTATCCTGGGTATTTTGACCGAGGAAAGACATCAGGCGGTACTGGTGGACACCCCGGGGCTGCATAGTGATGAAAAAAAGGCGATCAATCGTTTAATGAACCGTGCCGCCAGCAGTTCCATTGCCGAAGTTGAGTTGGTGGTGTTTTTGGTTGAAGGCACGCACTGGACCAGTGATGACGAACTGGTGCTGAACAAGGTCAAAAAGAGTGGTGTTCCCTGTATTTTGGTGGTGAACAAGATAGACAATGTCCAGGACAAGGAAGACTTGTTGCCACACCTGCAAAAGCTTGGCGTTATGCATGAGTTTCAGGATATAGTGCCCATTTCTGCCGCCAAGGGAGATAATGTCGACAAGATCCGAGATCTTTGTCTGGCCGCCTTGCCGGAAGGGGATTTTTGGTTTCCCGAAGACTATATTACCGACAGATCCAGTCGCTTTATGGCATCCGAGATCATTCGCGAGAAGCTGATCCGCTTTACCGGCGATGAACTGCCATATTCCACCACGGTAGAAATCGAGCAGTTTAAGGCGGATGAAAAAGGGGTTTTGCATATTAATGCCCTGGTCCTGGTTGAGCGAAACAGCCAAAAGAGAATGATCATAGGCAATAAAGGTGAAAAGCTGAAAACTATCGGCCAGGAAGCGAGAAGGGATATGCAGGCCCTGTTCGGGCAGAAGGTGTTTCTGGAAACCTGGGTCAAGGTGAAATCCGGTTGGGCAGATGATGAAAGGGCGCTGAGAAGCCTGGGTTATGGTGATGACTATTCCGGCTAACTCCTGGTCATTGGCGGCAAGTTTTGATGCTTGAAACAGAACAGAGCGCCTTTTTACTGCATAGCCGCCCCTACCGTGAGAACCAGCAAATCCTGGAGTTTTTCACCGAGCACGAGGGTAAGCTTGCTGCGGTTACCTATCTGGGAAAATCAAACAAGTCAGATAAAAAGGGGCTGCTGCAGCCCTTTTTGCCATTAAATATAGTGCTAAAAGGTAAGACTTCACTCAAATCCTTGGCGAGGGTGGAGGCAAGGGCAAAGTCGTACTCCTTAGCGCATCATCACCTCTACAGTGGCTTTTACCTCAATGAACTGTTAGTCAGGCTACTTAGCGAGTCGATTGCCTGCCCTGACTTGTTCAGACGTTATCAGAACAGCTTACAGGCTTTGTCGGAAAATAATGACATAGAGCCGATTCTGCGCAAGTTTGAAATGGGATTACTGGAAGAATTGGGCTTGTCGATTGATTTTTCTCCAGTATTTGAAAAAGAAGCCGACTCGTTCTACTATGTGCCGCAGCAGGGATTTATCCCAGCGGAGCAAGCATTGGCTTTGCCATGTTATGACGGCAAACATATTAAGGCCATTGCCCTCCTGCAGCTCTCTTCACAGCAAGTTTTACAAAGTTTTAAGGTGTTAATGCGGCAAGTGCTGAGCCCTCTATTGGGAAATAAGCCATTAAACAGTCGTAAGTTATTTACTAAACAGGAATTTTAAGTCATGAGTGATATTTTATTGGGTGTAAACGTCGATCATATTGCTACCTTGCGCCAGGCCCGAGGCACCAATTATCCCGATCCTGTCTATGCTGCTTCTGTAGCAGAACATGCCGGGGCAGATGGCATTACCGTTCACTTGCGTGAAGACAGGCGTCATATCCAAGACCGTGATATTTATGTGCTTAAGGAAACCTTGCATACCCGCATGAACCTGGAAATGGCGGTCACGGATGAAATGTTGGCCATTGCCTGTGAAGTGAAACCCGTTTTTTGCTGTCTGGTACCGGAAAAACGAGAAGAGCTAACGACCGAAGGCGGCCTGGATGTTGCCGGTCAGCTGGAAAAAATCACCCAGGCAGTCGCTCAATTGGCGGAGTCAGGGATTCAAACCAGCTTGTTTATTGATGCCGACAAGGAACAAATTGATGCGGCGGTAGCCACCAAAGCCCCTTATATAGAAATTCATACCGGCTGTTATGCCGATGCCCCCAATGAGGCAGCACGGGAAGCCGAGCTTGAAAGGCTTGTCGAAGGAATTAAATATGCGCATGAAAAGGGCCTAAAGGTCAATGCAGGTCATGGGCTAAATTACTTTAATGTTAAGCCTGTAGCGGCAATCAAGGAAATTGTTGAGCTTAACATTGGCCATGCCATTATCGCCCGAGCCGCCATTGATGGCCTGGACAAGGCGGTGCGAGACATGAAGCGCCTAATGATAGAAGCGCGTGGCCTCTAGCCAAAGGAAGTAGCCATGTCTGTGCTTGGTATTGGAACCGATATTGTTGATATTCGCCGGATCGCTAAGATGGCCGAAGGGGCGCGGGAGCGCCTGGCAAAGCGAGTACTGACCGCTAGTGAATATCATAGATACGCCGATATCAAGCAACCGGAAAGGTTTTTGGCAAAGCGCTGGGCGGGTAAAGAAGCGGCGGCCAAGGCATTAGGCAGAGGCATTGCCGATGGCCTTTCCTTTCAGCATTTTGAGATTCAGTCATTGCCAAGCGGTCAGCCGGTGTTGGTGTTGACCGAAAGGGCGTTGGAAATATCACTCCAGCTTGGGGCCAAGAGCTGGCATATTTCTCTGTCGGATGAGGCTTCATATGCCACCGCATTTGTTGTTTTATCCCAATAGTCGCACTGCACTATTTGCTTCATATAAAAGGATAATTTCCTCATCACCATAGGGCTAGGCATGCCTTGTTGATTTTTCGAAATTTCTGGCAACTTTCTTGTCCTTGAATTTGATCTATACTTAAGTGACCACTAGTGCAATTTTATCATTGGAAATGTGTTATGCGGTCACAAAAGCAGCCCATAGTTGAAAGACGCACCGAGCCACCTGAGCAGTCAGTTTGGTGGAGCAAGTTGTCATTGGCGCAGAAGTTTTCGGCAAGTAGTCTAGGGAAGTTCGGTTATGAGTTGGCGTTTGTTCGCAATGAACAGGGACGCAATCTTGCCGTGTTGCTCTGTAACGGTGGTGTCGCAGTGATCACTGAAGATGGTGATATAAATACGTCACCAAAAATTAATATCAGATAAACCGACTAAAATTATTGCTTATAAGCCGTTAAACACCAAGCTTGGCAAACACGTCAGGTGCTTGCGCGATAACATTGTCTATATGTTCGAAAAGCTCAAAAAATTCCGGTTCCAGCTCGTCCAGATTTTGGCCTTTTTTAAGTTGGGTTTCCAGCTCGTGCACAACCTTACCCAGGCTGGGAACACCGGAATAGCAACAGGCGCCATTTAGCTTATGTACCAGGGCTTTAACCTCGTCTACTCCTTGGCAGGTCAATGCTTCACTTATTTTTTGCTTGGTTTCCGGCAGGCTTTTGACCAGGCCTTCCAGCATATCTTTTGCTAAATCTTCTTTTTTTCCCGCCCTTTGCAACGCCAGCGACCAGTCGATTATATTATCTTTGATTTTACCTGGAACTTGTTTGGTTTTCGGTTCGCTGGCGACCGGCTTATTGGTTAGCAGCTCAAGATCACAGTGCTCATATATGGTATGCCTGAGCATGGCTTCATCTATAGGCTTGGTCATGTAAGAATGAAAGCCTTGCTGTAAGAGTTTTTCTTTCTCGCCCTTGAGGGCATGTGCGGTAACCGCAATAATTGGGGTTTCGTCATTAAAGGTGCTGGCCTGGATGACCTTTAATGCCGAGATCCCGTCCATGACCGGCATTTGGATGTCCATGAAAATTAGCGCAAACTTCTCATTTTGACAAAGCTGTACCGCTTCCTGGCCGTTTCTGGCCAGTGTTACTTCGCTGACCTGTTCATCCAGCAGTGCCTTGATCAGTTTCAGGTTGGCCTCGTTATCATCAACCGCCAGTACCTTGACCTGAATCTTCTGGGCATTTTGCCCGGGCAGTGTTTTCTCTTTCGAGGTTATTTGCGGGATCAACACCTTGCTGAGTTTTGTTGGCGTTATCGGTTTGCTCAGACAGCTTGACGCACCGCTGGCGATAAGTGCTTCCTGCAAATTGGGTGAATTCGAATTGATGGCGATATGGATCGATGGCACCTGGGATTTCATTGAGCCGATCAGGGATTTCAAATCACTTAATGCGGTCGGGGTGACATCATGGCTTAACAGGGCAAAATCAAATTTGTTGTCTCTAGACAGGGTATCGCTCAACTCCTCGATATTGGCGACCGGGGTTACCTTCATTTGCCAGGCCGCCATAATTTCACTGGTGGCTATGCGGCTATGGGTGTGAGACTCGTAATAAAGGACATTCTTGCCCGCCAGTTTTTGCGTACTGGGCAGGGTGGCCAGTGGAATAGGGTTAATTTCACACTGGAAGGTAAACCAGAAGGTAGATCCTCTGTTTTCCTCACTCAAAAATCCGATGTCCCCCTGCATTTCAGAGGCCAGCCTTTGCGAGATCACCAGTCCTAAGCCGGTACCACCGTAAAGACGGGTGACACTCTTGTCGGCCTGGCCGAAGGCTTCAAAAATGGTTTTTTGTTGCTCGTTGCTCATGCCGACACCCGTGTCGGTAACGGTAACCTTGATAACGGTAGAATGATGGTCCAGGTGCTGGGGTTCGATATCAATATCCACCGAGCCCTTGTCGGTAAACTTGATGGCATTACTGGCCAGGTTGATTATGACCTGCTTGATGCGCATGGCATCGCCGATAAGCGAGTCAGGTAACTGCTGCGAGACGCGCAGGGACAGTTCGATATTTTTCTTATGGGCACTCGGAGCGAGCAAGGTCAGGGTTTCTTCAACAGACTCCCGGATAGAAAAGGGAATATTCTCGATGACCATCTTGCCGGCATCCAGCTTGGAGAAATCCAGGATGTCATTAATGATGGCCAAGAGATTATTGGCCGAGCGCTCTATGGTTTGTAAGTAATCACGTTGCGTCTCAGTCAAGGGGGTCTTTAGTACCTGTCGGGTAAAACCTATCACGCCGTTAAGTGGGGTCCTCAGCTCATGGCTCATATTGGCCAGAAACTCTGATTTAACCCGGTTGGCATCCTGGGCTTTGCGCTTGGCGATGTCCAGCTCGACGTTTTGGATCTCGAACTGCTCCAGGCTTTCCCTTAAGTCTATGGTTGCCTGGTCAATGCTTCTTTGCATTTCGTCTCTGTAATCACCGAGCGATTGTGCCATGGCATTAATACCGTTTTTCAGGAAATTCAACTCGCCGATCAACTGTCCGCTGACCCGGCTTTCCAGCTTACCTTCTCGTATTCTGTCAACGGCCTGTACCATGGAAGAGACGGGGCGGGTAACATTTTTGATCAGGCGCACGGCAAAAATGGCACTAATGAGGGAGCCGAAAATGACGATGGAAAACGCAATAATGATCTGACTTTGCTGAATGAGCTTTATCGAACTCTTATTGATCTGCATGGCGATATAACCGACATTGGTGTGGTTATCCTCATCCGATGCCAATGTTTCACTGATAATGGGGCTGCGAAAGATCAGGTAGTCATCAATCTCATCCACCGTGGTAGTGTGGGGGATTTCTTCTCCCGCATGCAGGCGCATCAGGTTGGTATCGCCATGGTAGGCACTGGTGACAAATACCTGATTGTCCCTGGTGAAAACGGCAATGCTCTTTACTATGCTGGACTGGCTGCGGTGGGCAAAGCCGATAAGTTTACGCAGCTCCTCACGTTTTTTTTGGCTGATAGGCTCGGCGCTGGCAATTGCCAGGGGTTCGATAATGCTTTGTGAGCGCAAAGTTAGGAAATCATTTAATTCAACATACCTGCTATAGGAAAAATAACCGGCAATACTTAAGCCAATAAGTGTTGTTGGCAGGATAGTAATTAAAATAACCCAGTCTTTGAGACTTATTTTATGCATGCTTTGCTGGACTTTGGTGTAAAATCATTGCTCTGATTATTCTTATCATGTCATATCGTTAGACAAAATTATAGCGGCATGGCAATCGGCACAACAAATCATGGCAAATTTTTTTAAAGCAAGTAGCCCAAAAGCCTTAGTGGGCCAAAATATCGAATTGTTAATTGACCGCTTAGACTTGAATGGCAGCGGTGTCGGCCGTCATCAAAAAAGGCCGGTTTTTGTTCGCGGCGCTCTGCCTGGGGAGCGCATCAAAGCGAAAGTTGTTGAACAAAAAAGCAAGTATTTAAAAGCCAAGCCGAGCGAAATTATTAAAGCGGCCGATGCCAGAGTCGAGCCCAAGTGCCGCCACTACGGCATTTGCGGCGGCTGTGATCTGCAGCATCTAAATAGCCAAGAGCACCTTGCCTTTAAACAGCAAAAAGTTGCCGAGCTTTTTTATCGCAATGATATTAGCCAGGCTTTACCCTGGCAGTGCGCCATCCAGGGTGATTCTTGGCACTATCGCCGTAAGGCGCGCATAGGTGTGCAATACAATAAAAAGGGCCAGGCGATAATAGGTTTTCGCCAGCAAGGCAGCAACAGCCTTACTTCGATTCATTCCTGCCCAGTTTTAGAGGAGTCACTTGCGAAGATATTTACCGAATTGCAAAAAGTGCTTGACGGACTTACCACCAGCAAGTCGATTGGACATATTGAAGCCATTGCCACGGACAAAACAACGCTTGTGATCAGACAGCTGAAAAAACTGACGGCACATGATAAGACGCTATGGCTGAAAGCTGCCGCGACTAATTCGTGGCAGCTGCTTATTGATGACGGGCAGGAAATTGTACCGATAAACGACTATCAACCGCTGAGTTATTCGTTGATAGAGGATATTGAGCTGAGCTTCAGCGCCAAGGACTTTATTCAGGTCAACCACAAGGTAAACCTTGCCATGGTTGAACAAGCGCTGAGCTGGCTCGATCTACAGCCAGAAGATAAGGTATTGGATCTCTTTTGCGGTTTAGGAAATTTTAGTCTGCCTATTGCTAAGCGTACCAATTCCCTCGTTGGGGTAGAGGGAGTACAGGCCATGGTTGACCAAGCGTCAAAGAATGCCGAAACGAATGGCATAGATAATTGTCAGTTTTATCAGGCAGACCTTAATAGCGACTGGCAGGAGCAGGCATGGAGCAAGGTGGGTTTTGGCAAGCTGGTTCTGGATCCGGCCCGGGCCGGGGCATATGAGGCCATAGAACAAATGGCGAAACTTGAGCCGCCACTGGTTCTCTATATCAGTTGCGATCCTGCCACTCTGGCCAGAGACAGCAAACTCCTCATGTCATTAGGATATCAAATTGAAAAAATCGGCCTGATTGATATGTTTTCTCAAACAAAGCATATCGAAACTATGGTATTGTTTAGACGTTATACCAATTGAAATAATAAATTGACCAACTTAGAGCTCATTAGCAAGCTTAGAACAAACAAAATTATTTAAACATAGTCGCTCTATATTTCATTAATTTTGTGAAGTTATCAGCTTGCTAATGAGCTCCCAAAGGGCGAGTTTAAAAGGCTTATATGCTTACGTTTTGATTTTGACAAGGGAGTAACCATTCTCTGCAATCAATGCCTTTCCTCTAAGCCTTTTAACTCTCGCTAAGTGATCAATTAATTAATTCACTTGGTATTAGCAGGGTTATCTTGATAAATAATTTTGGTCAGAGTTAAAGCGTGTTTTAAGTAGGATACTTTCATGGTTTCGGTTCGAAAATCTCACCAGATGTCAGAAACAAATTTTGAGCACTGGCTCTCTTCCATGGAGCTTGATGATACCAAGCGTCAGGCGCTGGATACCTTATGGCAACAAGTCAGGGAAAAGTTTCCCGAACAGCCGGAATGTCAGACCAAGTCAATGGAAATGGTGGAAATACTGGCGGCGCTTAATTTGGACGGTGACTCCCTGTGTGCGGCGTTTTTAAGCCCGCTTTATGAGTACCGCTGCCTGGACATGGAATATATCGAAGAGCATTTTGGCAAGCAGGTCAGGTCATTGTGCAAAGGGGTGAGCCAGATGGAGGCGATTAAGGCACTCCAGCAAACTCAAACCAGCCAGGTGGCCGGGAACCAGATCGACAATATTCGCCGCATGCTGCTGGCCATGGTGGAAGATGTCAGGGCCGTTGTTATCAAGCTGGCCGAGCGGCTTTGCCATTTACGCCTGGTTAAAGATGGCGACGAAGAGACCCGGGTGCTGGCGGCGAAAGAAACCGCCAACATCTATGCGCCGCTGGCCAACCGCCTGGGCATAGGTCAGCTTAAATGGGAATTGGAAGATATTTCCTTTCGATACCTGCACCCGGACGTTTACAAGAAAATTGCCAAGCTACTGGATGAAAAGCGCATCGATCGCGAGCAATATATGGTGGATTTTGTTAACTACCTGGACGATCAGCTAAAAAAAGCCGGCATTAAAGGCACTGTCTACGGGCGGCCCAAGCATATCTACAGCATATGGAAAAAAATGCAGCAAAAGTCCCTCGACTTCGAGCAGCTGTTTGATGTCAGGGCAGTCCGTATCATAGTGGAAGAGCTGCAGGACTGTTATGGTGCCCTTGGCATAGTACATACCAGCTGGAAACACCTGCATAATGAATTTGATGACTATGTTGCCACTCCCAAGCCCAATGGTTACCAGTCCATTCATACCGTGGTGCTGGGCCCTCAGGGCAAGTCGGTGGAAGTTCAGATCAGAACCCAGCAAATGCATGATGACGCCGAGCTTGGCGTGGCGGCCCACTGGCGCTATAAAGAAGGCAGCGCCAGCGGCAAGACCAGTGGTTTTGACGAAAAGGTCAGCTGGCTAAGAAAAATCCTGCAATGGCAGGAGGACGTTACCGAGAGTGGCGAGTTGATTGAAGAGCTGCGCAGCCAGGTGTTTGAAGATCGCATTTATGTGTTTACCCCCAACGGGGATGTTATTGACCTGCCAGCGGGCTCTACGCCATTGGACTTTGCTTACTATATTCACTCTAACGTCGGTCACTGCTGCATTGGCGCCAAGGTTTTTGGCCGTATCGTGCCTTTTACCCATAAACTGCAAACCGGTGATCAGGTGGAAGTACTGACCAGCAAGACACCGAATCCGAGCAGGGACTGGTTAAACCCAAACCTGGGTTATATTCACTCGGCGCGCGCCCGGGCCAAGGTGCAGCACTTTTTCAAGTTGCAGGATAGGGACAAATATATTGCCCAGGGCAAGGAATTGCTTGAAGCTGAACTAAACCGCCATAAGCTTGAACATCTAGATATGGAAGCGGCCATCAAGCGCTTCAATGTCACCAACCTGGATGATCTGTATGCCGCTATTGGCTCAGGCAACGCCAGGCTACAGCAGGTGGTGAACTTCCTGCAGCAACAGGATGAAAAATCCAAGCCTTTGCCAGAAATAGATCCGCAAAGCCTGATCAGGCAGCCAAGCCAGTCTGCCAAAACGACAGCGGATAAGAATGGTATTACCGTCTCCGGAGTCGGTAACTTATTGACCCATATGGCCAAGTGCTGTCAGCCCGTGCCGGGTGATGATATTACCGGCTTTATTACCCAGGGGCGGGGCATTTCCGTTCACCGCAGAGACTGTGAACAACTGGCCAATTCGCTAAACCAGCAGCCCGAGCGTGGAGTTGAGGTACAGTGGGGGGTACAGGACAAGCAAAGCTACCAGGTAGGTGTTCAAATAACCGCCATGGATCGTCACGGTTTACTTCGCGATATCTCCACCATTATTGCCAATGAAAGGGTCAGCATCATAGGCATGGAAAGCCATACCGACAAAACCAACCAAAGCATGCGCATGATGGTACAAATGGAGATAGGCAATAGTGAAATGCTGACCAGAATCTTAGCCAAGCTTAGCCAGCTTGATGATGTTATTGATGCCAAGCGCATGTAGTGAGAGAGACAATGCTAAATAAAGATGCTTCCATGGAAAAATTACGTTGGATCATGGAAAAGTTGCGCGATCCGGAAAATGGTTGTCCCTGGGACATCAAGCAGGACTTTGCTTCCATTGTGCCTTACACCATAGAAGAGGCTTACGAAGTCGCCGATGCCATAGAAAGAGAGGACTTTTCCGAGCTTGAAAAGGAACTGGGAGACCTACTGTTTCAGGTGGTGTTTTACAGCCAGCTGGGCAAAGAAGAACAAAAATTTGATTTTGACAGCGTGGTAGCCGCCATTTGTGAAAAACTTATCCGTCGCCATCCGCACGTTTTTGCGGATTCTGATTTAAACACGGACGCCCAAATCAAGGCGAACTGGGAGAATGAAAAGGCCAGGGAGCGCCAGCAAAAATCCGGGCAGGAAAAGATCAGCATATTGGCGGATATTCCCAATACCTTGCCCGCCTTGTCTCAGGCGGCGAAGATTCAAAAGCGTTGTGCCCATGTCGGCTTTGATTGGCAGGATGTTAACGGTGTCTTTGAAAAGATAGTCGAGGAAGTGGCCGAGGTTAAACAGGAGTTGCATGGCGATCAAGATGCCCTGGCAGAAGAGCTGGGTGATTTATTGTTTGCCGTGGTGAACCTCTGCCGTCATGCCAGGCAGGATCCCGAAGCCCTGTTGCGTCAGGCCAATAAGAAATTTACCAAAAGGTTTCAGGGAGTGGAGCAAATGGTGGAAGCGTCGCACAAGCCCTTTGATGAGCATAATCTTAATACCCTGGATGAATACTGGCGACGGGTCAAGGCGATGGAAAAGTAGACTCGCTGTTAAGGCCGGATCACTATGTCTGGTTGAGTATCTATTTCACCATCATCTGAAATCGTTGTGCTTTGGCCATCCCTGATCAGTACCGCTAGGCTACCTGAACTCGAACTCCTGACAAAGGCCAGGTCATAACCGTATTTGGATAAGTTACTGGCGGAAAACTTTTGTGCCAGTGTCAGCTTGTCCCACCATGCCTGCTGCTCTGCATCCAGGTGTCTTCTTTCGATCAATGGATCCCGATTTGTTACTGCCATGGCCCTTACCCAAGCTCATTAAAAGTGACTCTAGTTAAAGATATCACACAGCATAAAGCATTCCTATTTGTTAATTATATTTTCAATCAACAAGATACGGAGATGTTTGCTGGTGTATTGGTGCCAGGTTAGCAAGATTGTAAAAAACACTGACAATTGTAGGGCTATTGTCTGCCATAAAAGAAATAATAGGCCGGTCGGGTTAAAAATTCACATTGAAGTAAATAACTTGTAGTAAGATAAATTCCAACAATCCTTTGAGTACAGGGACAAAATCATGAGTCAATTGCCTCAATTAGAAGACTGCAAAATATCAGTAGAAAACAAAATCGTTACCCTAACCTTTAATCGCCATGATGTCAGAAATGCCCTGACCGGCACGGCGATAGCGAACGATATAGTGGCGACGGTTGAGTGGATCAATAAAACCGAATCGGTTGCCGTGCTTATTATTACCGGTGAAGGTTCGGCATTTTCATCTGGCGGCAATATCAAGGATATGGCGCAGCGGGGTGGTGACTTTGCCGGTGATGTTCAGGAGCTTGAGCAAAGGTATCGCCAGGGCATACAGCGAATTCCGCTGGCGTTACATAAGCTGGAAGTCCCAGTGATCGCTGCCGTTAATGGCCCGGCAATAGGCGCAGGTTTTGATATTGCCAATATGTGTGATATTCGCATTGCTTCAAACAAGGCAAAGTTTGGAGAGACCTTTGTTAACCTTGGAATCATTCCCGGCGATGGCGGTGCCTGGTTTATGCAACGCCTGATAGGTTATCAACAGGCGGCCGAGCTGACCTTTACCGGACGGGTAATCGGTGCCGATGAGGCAAAAGACATGGGGCTGGTGCTGGATGTAGTGGAAGCGGGCGCCTTAATGAATCGCACTATGTTGCTGGCTAATGAAATGGCCGGTAAGCCGACCGCATCTTTACGCCTGACCAAGCGATTAATGAAACTGGCTCAGCGAACCGAGCTGCCTGATTTTCTCGATATTTGCGCCGTATTTCAGGGTATGTGCCATAACAATCCTGAGCATCTGGTCGCGGTAAACCAGATGCTGGAAAAAATGGCTAAGTAGCCAAGTCGTATTGAGTTTTTGAGTTAAAATATTGGCGATAGCTCCTGCTGTTGTGCCATGGCGGCTTTAAAGCCGGGACGCTCGCTAAGGCGTTTAAGGTAAGCGCTTGTCCCGGGCCCGAATTTTTCATCCAGGCCTATGGCCTGTGCCAGGTGCAGTGCATAACCGACGCAGATATCGGCAATGGTGAACCTATCTGCACACAGGTAGTCACCATGTTCAAGTGCGGCTTCCACGGCCCTCAGGCGGGAGTAGAACCACTTTTTATAGTCATCCACGATTTGCGGCTGCCTTCTCTCTTCCGGCTCATACCTTTGGTATCTCAGCACCAAGGTCTGTGGAAAGGTCAGGGTGGCATCACTGCGCTGCAGCCAGTTAAGGTAATCACCATAATGGGCATGGTCTACATTCACCGCCAGCTCGCTCGGGCCATATTTGTCCACCAGATACTGGCAAATCGCTGTTGATTCCGTCATCACCAGCTCGTTATCGACAAAGGTCGGTACCGTGCCCAGCGGGTTAATTTCCAAGTAACCTTGCTGTTTGAACCTTGGCGGGAAGGGCATATTCACCAAATCATAGTCTAAGCCCAATTCCTCCAGTGTCCAAAGTGGCCTGAGTGAGCGGGCATCGCGGCAGTGGTATAACTTCATTTTTTGTATTTAGGCAATTGATTTGAAACTAGACTCTAACATGTATTGTGGGAGGTACATACCTTAGAGCGGATGGAAACAAAAAAGGCCTATTTTACCTGAGATAAAATAGGCCTTTAATATCTTTACAAATAAGCTTACTGGGTTATTTCTGCATTGTGGTAAACGTTTTGTACGTCTTCACAGTCTTCCAGCATGCCAATAAACTTCTCAAAGTTGGCGATATCGTCTTCACCCGTGATCTCTGTGTAGGTTTGCGGAACCCAGGTGATCTCTTCTACTTCCAGGTCGAATTCTGGCATGGTATCGGCAAATGCCGTCTTGATCTTAAAGAACTCGGTATGCGGGGCATAGACTGTGATGATGCCGTCTTCAAGTTCGACATCGGTAACGTCAATGTCTTCCATCATCAGGTTTTCCAGCACCATTTCATCGTCTTCACCCTTAAAGGCAAACACCGCCTGGTGATTGAACATATGAGAGACGGTACCGGTAGAGCCAATCTTGGAATTGGTTTTGGTAAAACATTGGCGCACGTCTTTAATGGTGCGGTTGCCGTTGTCCGTCAAACAGTCAATGATCACCATGCAGTTGCCCGGACCAAAGCCTTCATAACGGGCTTCGGCATAGTCTTCTCCGCCCGTGCCCTTGGCTTTTTCTATTGCCTTTTCGATAACATGGGTTGGTACCTGATCTTTCTTGGCTTTTTCTATGGTACGGCGCAGCGTTAGGTTACCATCAGGGTCGACACCACCATTTTTGGCAATAACATAGATTTCTTTACCGTATTTTGAATAAAGTTTAGTTTTTTGGCCTGCCGTTTTGGCCATGGATAATTTGCGGTTTTGGTAAGCTCTGCCCATCTTGAATCCGTCTAATGTTCTACTAAAAATTAACTGGTCTAGATTCTACCAGTGTCTATATACCCAAACAACTTCAAAATGCGAGTTTCAGAGCGTCTGGGGCATTTCAATTCTAGGCGCAGCAGCGAAGGAATGGCATCCCCTTTCAAGCAGATGTAACAACGAAGTGGAATGTACCAGGCGCTCCCGCAGGGCGATTTTAAAAACACTTTATGTTTCACCAAATGGCCTCGACGTAGAACAACTATGCCTTCATCCATTTGGCTGGCCTAAATTGTTTTTAATTTTCGCTGAATCCGGCATTTTGAAGTAGTTTGGGTATATACAATTGACCAGTCATCAACTAGATCTTGCGCAATAAAATGAACAACAAAGGCTAAAATATCTCGCTATTTTGTTGGCAATTGATAATGTTTCGCTTGTTATCAAGCTCAAATACCAGGTCCATTGTTTCGGGCAGGCTGGCCAGACAATGTTCCGTCAGGCGTTGAAAGTGCAGAATAAAGTTTCTTATCTCGCTATTACTCATAACGTTAGTTTGATCGGACTTTACGAGTTTGGCCCTAAGTTTTTCTTCCTGTTCCTGTCGCCAACTGTAAACGCAATCAAAGGAAGGGGCCTTGAGCATCAGCCAGGTATCCATCAGTAGGTATAAAGGCAGGTATTTTTGTTTTAGCTGCTGGTTAATGTGTTGGCGCCAGGTTTGGTCTGGATCCTTATTGGCTTCCAGGGTGTTTACCGGTATTTGTAACGCCTTTGATGATTGTGCCGGCACCCCCCAGCACCAGCCCTCCATAATGACAATATCCGGAACTTGCTCTATTTGGGGCCACTCTTCTTTGGGATAGGGGTTGTCGGTGGACTTATCAAACCTTGGCAGCTGGAAGCCGACTTGCCTGTTCTTAAGCTGCATCAGGACTCGTTTGATTTGCTCTGTGTTATGGGTGCCTGGCACGCCCCTGCTGGCGAACAAGGGGTGCACCTTATCGGATACTTGCTTGCGCTCTTCCTGACTAAGGTAAAAGTCATCCAGAGACAGGCTAACCGCTCTTAATCCGTATCCATGGATAAGTCTAGTCGCAAGGTAGTCTGCCAGGGTCGACTTGCCTGAGCCCTGGCAACCATTGATGCCAATAAACAAAGGCTTATTTTCGGCAGTATTTTTGTGCTTGGCGAGATAAGTGAGCAGAGGATCAAACCAGTACTCTGCCTGTGACAGGTAATCCGGCGTAAGCCGGTGTTTGGATAAAAACTCCTTAAGATAATCAAGCATAACAGCAAGTTTGCTCTAGGCTATCAAAGCAGTGGCTAGGAAACCGAGGCATTGACGACTTCCAGTTTACCATCGCGCTTCATTACATGGATAAAAGCCAGGTATTCATCGTCAGACTTGCTATACCACTGCTTCCAAAATACCCTGACATCTTTCTTTTTCTTGAATATGCCGACCAGGACTCTGTCGGTGAAAACCCCCAACCTCTCCTGGTATTCCTGGCACTGCTGGTCAAAGTTCTCTTTGGTGACTATGGCCTTCATATTATCACTAAAGTCTCTGATATGCCTGGCATGATCTCTCTCTGTCGATGCCTGCATCAGGTTATCCATCATGGGAGAGACGATGGCCATGATTTCCTCGTCTGTCATTGCTAACCAGTTCATAGCTATTCCATAGTTAGTTCAGCACTTGGCGTAGAGCTTTCTAATATATTGCTGATTGATGGCCAGGTCGACTGCTTCTTGTGATTATCCGGGTTAGTCAAAATTATTTAGCACCCATGAAGAGAGCAGGGATTTATCCTTGGGAAAGCCGAGGGAATAAATAAAGCGGTTTTCACTGTCTTCAAATATTGACTTGGCAACCCCTAGCAAGATAAAGCCTTCTTCCAGTAGGTGATCGGCATCACTGGCACTTTCCGTTTCAATGATTTTGGTGATCTTTAATAGTATTTCATCGGCTGAGTTTATCGCGTCCATCTGGCCTCCTTGAGCAGACTGGGTGACAAAATTGGCATTGTTATTGATAAATACTAGTTGAAAATTTAGTTTGCACCCAAAACAAGTTGTTAATTATTAAGAAATTTGTATCACTTTTCTGGCCATGTCCGGCTATTTGAACCAAACCTTGCCACCGATAATTTTATAGGCGGGCACACCTCGGATAACGGTTTCACGGGCAAATTCGCTATTGCAATTAGGGCAGGTGCAGGCCTTGAGGGTAAGATCCTGGCTGATTCTTTCTTTGAAGCATTTTACCAGAGCCCCTTTACCGCCTTTCCTGTATTTAAAGAGTTGTGCATTACAGCGTTTACAGTAAATATCGACAGTTTTGCTCGGGCCTTTCTTATTGGGTTTTGCCATTAAGCCGCTCTATGTTTAATTCTGTCAGTGTTTTGGCAATGTCCTTGGCAGCCGTTGCCGGAGAGATATCTTCATCAATATATAAAATACGTCCCTGTTTGGAGACATAGAAGGTCACCCTGCTGGCGACGCGAAAGAAATTTAAGACGTCATAGGCCTTGGCCGCTGCCTTAGTTGGATCGCTTAGCATGGGAAAGTCGGCCTTGGTTTTTCGGGCAAAGTCTCTGTTGTCATCCAGGGGATCGACGCTGGCCATCACATAGCTGACATTAAACTGGCGGATCAAGTGGCCGTCTTCTACCAGCGACTTGCATTCTATGGTGCAGCCACGGGTATTGGCCATTGGGTACCAGGCGATAACCACTGCCTGTTTGCCATTAAAGTCGCTGAGTTGGTAATATTCGCCGTTGGTGGCCTGCAGCCTGAAATCTGGGGCCATATCGCCAATTTTAAGATCTGTCGCCAGGGTTATTGAAGAAAACAGACAACAAATAAAAGCATATAAACGGATCATGGGTGTTCAATCGGGTGGCCAATAATGTGATAAGCTTGATTCTAACATACTTTTATTGAGCCCGATGAAGGAGGTTTACCCCACTTTTTCCACCCGATAATCCATGGGGCTGGAGATGGAGACCCGGTTTCTGCCATTTTCCTTCGACTGGTAAAGCGCCTCGTCGGCTCGACTGATCAGCTGTTTGAGCTTGCCGTCCTTGCTTGTAAATTCTGCTACTCCTATGCTGACCGTGACCTTATGGACAATACCGCCATGGTTAAACAGGTGTGAAGCGATCTTTTTACGAATTTTTTCTGCCACCTTAATGGCATCGAAGGAGCTGGTTTCCGGCAAAAGAACGGCAAACTCTTCGCCACCATAACGACTGATAATATCGTTCACCCTCAGCTGGTTTCTTAACAGGTGTGCGACATCAATCAGGACAATATCGCCAAAGGGGTGGCCAAAGCTGTCGTTGATCTGTTTAAAATGATCTATATCTATCATTAAGCAGCTTAATGGCCTTTTATAGCGTAATGCGTCGGCGATAAAGTAAGCGCCTTTTTCATGTAAGTGTCTTTGATTATAGAGACCCGTCATTTCGTCACGAATGGAAAGCTCATATAACTGGCCATTTTTATTGACCAATTCGGCATGCATATTTTTCACTTCCCGGGTCATATGAACAAATTTCTTTGCCAGCAAACCGAACTCGTCTTTGGATCTGATATTTTCAATTTCGATATCAAATTTTCCGGTAGAAACAGCGTCAATACATTTCATCAGTTTTTCCAACGGCATAACAAAGATATAGGCCAATAGCCAGGATACCAGCAGCACGGCCATAATGGTGAATACCAGCAAGAGGTAAGACTCGATTTTGAGTTTTTCAATGTGTTTAAAGGCATCGGTTATCTCTTTTTCCGCCAGTAGCAGAAATTTAAAATCGTCTATCTCGATGATACTGGAGACACCGACAACGGGTATTCCCAGGTGGTTATCCCAAATGCCGCTGGTGTGGCGGTTATGCTGTTTGGCAAAGTCGACTGGATAGGAGTCGATCTTTATCTGTGACTCCTGAACCAGGTTTTTGGTCGAGCTGGTAACCATATAGCCTTGCTGGTTAACCAGGTAAATGGACTCCGAACTAGACAGTTGACGATAATTGGTGCGAGCCCCCAGCTCCACCACCAGCTGGCCGGAAAACAGCTTCTTCAGTTTATCCATACGGTAGTGATTCACCAGGACGCCTATGGGAATAGCATTTTTTTCATTTGCCTTAAGCGGTACGGCGATGGCACCGGAAAGCTGTTTGTTACTGTTATAGTCGACATCGGAGACATAAATGTTTTGGATGCCCTTTTGAAAAAAGGCCCGGTTGGACTGTAACATGCCAATGCGTTCGGGTTTTGTTGACGCCACTATGGTGCCCTGGGCATCAAGTATGTCGATAAAGAGCAAATCATCTTGTATCGGCAGCTTGTTTTGTTGTAAATGCTTAACCAGGGCATCAATCATACTTGCATCTGAAGCCTGTTTTTTGACAGCATTTTTAATAAAACCGTCGGACGCAAAGTCTCTGGCATTGGTCTTCAGGGTTTCAATGTATAGGTAGACTTCTCCCGCCTTATATTCGGCACTCATATTGAGCCCTGAAAGGGTACTGTCCTTCAAGGCCTTTTCCGCACTTAAAAATGATTTCCAATTAAGGATCAGCAAGGGTAAAAGGGCGACAACAAAGAGCACCAGGGTCAGCTTGGTCCTGATGGAAAATCCTTGTATTTTTCTTTGCTCCGACATTATCCGTTAACCTGAAATTGGGCAATCATCTTGTCCATGTCTCCGGCAAGGCTACCTGCCTGGTTGGCGGCAATGGTAGTTTCACGTGAATTGGCTAATATGTTTTCTCCCGCCGAGTTGATGTTGACTATATTCCGGTTAACTTCCACAGTGGCAATATTTTGTTGCTCTGAAGCAACGGCAATTTGACTGTTGATGGTGCGTATTTCCTTGACGGTTGAGGCGATTGCCGATAAGGAGGTACTGGCACTTGTTGCCACTTGCAGGCAATTTTGTGTTTGATGGTGGCTGTTATTCATCATGGTCACCGCACTGGCGGCACCTGCTTTTAGCCGCTCCAGCATGGCCCTTATTTCTTCTGTTGATTCCTGTGTCCGGGCGGCCAGGGTTCTAACTTCATCGGCAACCACGGCAAAGCCTCGACCTTGCTCTCCGGCCCTGGCAGCCTCAATTGCGGCATTAAGGGCAAGCAGATTGGTTTGCTCGGCAATGGAGCTGATCACGGCGACAATATCGTCAACACTTTCGGTTTCCTGTCCTAATTGGTTAATGGTTTGTGTGGCAGATTCTATATTGACGGCTAAGGCGTCTATGCTTTCCACCGTTTTATTGACCGCAACACGGCCGTTAGCCGAAGCCTGATCGGCTTTTTCCGCTGAACTGGAGGCCTGGACAGAGTTCTGCGCCACCTCCTTGATGGCTTGGCTGATCTGCTCCATGGCAGAGACGACCTGCTCGGTTTCATACTGCTGCTGCTCCATGGAATGATTGGTTTTTTCCGTGGCACCTTTTAGCTGGGTGGCGGCAGAAGAGAGCTCAAAACCTGACAGGCCTATCTCCTTGATCAGGTTTCTCAGGCTTGCCGTCATTTCATTTAAGGCAGAAATTAGCAGGGAAGTCTCGTTCTTGCCCTTTGCCTTGATTGGAGGTGAGGTAAGCTTGCCACCGGCGATTTCCTTGGCGCGTGTCACCACCATTTCAATAGGGCCGGTAATCGACCTGCTGAGTAAAAATGAGACTAAGGCGCCGATAACGAGGGTAGCGATTGTGCCTATCAACAAGGTTAGAGTCAGCTGTTTGTTTTTGGCTATTAAGGCCTGGTTGTCCAGCTCTGATAGAGAGTTTTGCGAAACCTGAATCTCGTCCAATAACTTGGATATGGTTTGGGCTTTTGGCGCTGCCTCGGTTGCCAGCCAGTAATTGGCCAGATTCCAATCATCTTTGTCTCTCAGGGTAAACATACTTTCCGGCAGTGGACTAAATTCTGCCCTCAGTTCTTGGTAGTTTTGCCAGGCCAGTTTTTGTTCAGGTGTAAAGAGGTGCTGTACTTGTCCCAGTTGAGCAAATCGCTGGCTGTTGACTTGCCAGTTTTTTCTAAAGTTATCTTTAAAAGCCATCTCTCCCGAGAGCAGATAGGCCCGGATATTGGCCAGCCCCATGGCAAACGAGCCCCGGCTATCGGCTAGGGTTTTTAATAGCTGCTTTCGTTCCTGAGAGGCACCTTGCTTGGACTCTTCATCAATAAGCCGGGTGATGGTCTTAACAATATCGTTAGCCTTTGGTGCTGCCGTGGTCAGTAGCATATCCAAAGCCGCATTATTTTTGCTTTGGTGGGCAATATCTTCAATTTCCTGCTGAGCACTCCTGAAGCCCGCGATCAGCTGTTTGATCTGATTGAGGTTTTTTATATCTTCGGATTCGTCCCAGAGCTTTGATAACTTGTCCAGCTCTGCCATGGCGTTATCAATTTCCTGCCAGCCCTTGGCGCGCTCTTGCTTAAACAGTACCGCTTTATCCGGAGAACCGCCCAGTATCATATAGCCGCGCAGGCCGGCCAGAGAGTGATTAATGTCGTTTCTTAAATTCTGTCCGTTAAGAACCGTAGGTTGCCTTAGGTTTAGCACCTTGTCTTGAATATCCTTGCTTTGGCTGACTTGATACCAAGTGTTGAGTGATACCAGTATTACCAAAAGAAAAACCGTGGCAAAGGATATAAATAGCTTGTTGCGTATGGTCAGGTTCATGTATTTATATCCCTATGAAATAAGCTGAAATTGTTCGGTTTCCGTTTGTGTTAAAAAGGGACTGTAGCAAAACTGATTGGTATCAAGCAGGGAGGGCTTGGCATAGAGATAACCTTGCACCAGCAGCTTGCCGGTACTGTGATCTGTGATCAGCCTGTGCTGCTGTTCATTTTCAATGCCCTCTACCACAGTTGTAACCCCCATGCGGTGACATAATTGGACCAGAGACAAAAAGGTGTCCAGTTTTCTGGCGTTATATTCTATGCCTGTCACCAGGCTGCGATCTATCTTGATTAAATCTACATCCAGGCTATTGATATAGTCCAGGGTTGAATAGCCTGAGCCAAAGTCATCCAGTGCGATTCTTACCCCCTGTGAACGTATCCAGTGAAAGTGTTTGGTGGCCTGGTTAATGGGCACTGGCATGGAATCCGTTTCCGTTGATTCAAAAATTATTTTCGATCTGTCGATACCATTGTTATCGAGTAAATTAAGCAAGTGTTTGATTAATTTAGAGTTGATAATTTGGGGTAAGTTAAGATTAATGGAAAAGGAGATGCCAGGATAATGGTGTTGCGGCACCTTTAAAAACTGGATGAGTTTATTGATAATGTAGCTGGCGACATTAAATAAATAACCATTTTTACCGGCCAGCTCGATAATCTTAAGCGGGTTGACCTCGCCGTAGGTTTTGTGGGTCCAGCGCAATAGCACTTCGACTATGGCAACTTCTCCCGTTTGCAGATCGAATATCGGCTGTGCGGCCAGGTGCAGCTTGTTGTGATTAAGGGCGTGTTGCAGCTCATCAAACAGCTCACCGTCTATGGATGCCGGAGAGTCATGTTCATCTTCAATGCAATAACATTTCCATTTCAGCTTATGTTTAATGGCAAAGTTAAGCGCTATGTCTGCCCTAAGTAACAATTCGGCACTTTCAGTGACATCTGGGGTGACATCGGCATAGCCCAGGTGCAGCTTGGTGGAGATCAGATCCTGAACAAAGCTGATGGGCTGCTGCAGGTGGGCGTACAGGTTATCAAGGTCATGAGTGTGTCCCGCATGTGTCATCAAAACCACCAGGTGGTCCGTGTTCAGGCGGTAAATATGCTCCTTGCTCTTGTTCCATGAGGACAAGCGCTTGGTCAGCGCATTGAGCAGGCATTGAATATAGGCACTGTCTTTCGCTTCATTGATATTGCTTAGGTTGTCTATTTTTACTATGCACAGGGAAAACTCACCTCCGGACTTTTGATAGCTGGCAATCTGGCTTTCCAGCTCTTTAACCAATAAGTGCCTGTTGCCAAGTCCCGTCACCTCATCGAAAAAGGCCAGCTTTTCGTTGCGCTTGGTTTGTGTGACTAAATGGTTAACATCGACACTGACCGAAAGATAAAAACTGACGTTGCCATTGGAGTCAGTGATCGGGGTGACGGATTGCATGGCCCAGTACTGCTTGCCGTCCCGTTTGGTTTTAAGCATTTGCCCGTGCCAGGTTTCACCGCGTGTGACTGTATTGAGCAATTCATTCTGCTGAGAAGCCGGGTTTTCATTAGAGCTGAGGATTTTGGGCGTGTGACCAACTAATTCTTCCGGCTGGTAACCCGTGATTTCGGTAAAACGCTGATTGACATACTGGATGCGTCCCTTGGCATCCGTCAGCAAGATGGCAGAACCCGAAGTATCTAGCAGGCTGCGCAGCTGAAATTCATCTAGTTTAAACTCTTTTTTCAAAATAAATCCCTCTTTGCCATAGCGATATATCCCACCTAACCGGTCGCTGGAGCGAACTTGGTCAATTCAAGATAATTATTTTTTTTAGGAAAAAAAAGCGCCAAAAGTAAATCGGGAAATACTCCCGATTGCAACTCATAGCAAGTGAATTAATTGAGCAATTTATTATTTCAATTGCTATAACCGTCTAGACCTTGATTAAAATCAAAAATGATAACCATTAATATCTGTAAGCTGGTTCGGATAAATTGGAGACTAGTCTGCTCAGGGCGGTCGGGCAATTTAAAGGACGTTGCTTGCTTGAGTAGTGAAACCACGGAGCCGGTGCAGTTAAGGAATTGTTGTAAGGTGGAGTAGTAGCTTGTCAGTAGCAAACAGTGATCAGCTTGATATCAGTTACAAGTACAAGATTGACCCGGTAGATGTGCAGCCCAAGGCACATAAGATCAAAATATTCCTGCTTTTTGCCCTGCCCTTTATTTTCTTTGTTATAGCTGCCATTGCACATATTGCGCGCCTGACAAGTTATGCCGAGCAACTCACCGAGCTGGATCTCCTCACCAGCCGTGCCATTGAACTGAGCAATCTATTGCATGAATCCCAAAAAGAACGGGGCATGACGGGAATCTATCTGGCCAGTTCAGGCAATAAATTTGTTAACCAACTCAAAAGTCAGCAGCAGTTAACCGATGGCGTTAGCGAACAGGCTTCGCAGCTGATGCTGGAACATAAGGGCGGCGAGTTGAGCCGGGCCTTTCAAGGCTTTAGGGGGGAACTTGACCAGTTGCCGGCCATCCGGGAAAAGGTGAAAAACTTAACAATAAGCACCCGAGAGGCCATCGCCTTTTATTCTCAGCTAAATCTTAAAATACTGAAAATCATCAGTGAGATGGCAAAAGAAAACGTGGAGCCGGAACTCAACAGGAAATTTTTGGTTTATGTTAACTTTCTGAAAAAAAAGGAAATAGTAGGAATAGAACGCGCCCTGCTGAGCGCCGTCTTTACGGAAAACAAGTTTACGCCTGAAAACTATAAGTATTTCGTTAAGTTGGTGACTGAGCAGGAGCTATTGCAGAGGGAGTTTTTAGGGCTGGCCAGCCCAGAGCTAAAGCAGGCGTTTCATCAATTGACCCAAAGCCAGGTATATCAAGAGGTTCAACAATACCGTAACCTTGCCCACGGCAACATGGTCAGTGGCGGCTTTGGTGTCGATGCCAGTGACTGGTTTAGGGTGATCACGGAAAAGATCAACAAACTGAAATGGCTGGAAAATCAGATTGCCGCAGAGCTTATTGCCAAGTCAAAAAATATCAAGGCAGTCAGTGAAAGAGAAAAGCTGTTTTGGCTAATCACCCTGTTGGGCATTACCCTGCTGGCCATGATAGGTGGCCTGTTGCTGATCAGAAACATCAATTTGTCTTTCCTGCGCCGCCTGGAGGCGTATCGACTCTTGTTTGAAAACAGCTCGGCAGGCATGGTGGTGGTCAACAGCAACACTAAAAATATCTTGTATTGCAATACCAGTTTTGCCCGGATGACAGGCTGCGATCAGGATAAGGTTTCCCAGTGCAATATTGTTGATTTTCACCCCAAAGAGTTGAGTGAACATGTGGCTGAACAGTTTGACCGGCTTGTTAAGGGACAAACCAATTTAATCGAGAAACTGATGTTTGAAAATAGGGATGGGCGCCAGTGGTATGCCGAAGTCTCTGCCTTTCCTCTACTGGTTGAAGGGCATAGCTATGTTGCCGCCAATATCAAGGATATCAGTGCCAAAGTGACGGCCGAAGAAAAATTACAGAAATCCGAACAAACTCTGCAGACGGTACTGGACAGTTTAAGCTCAGCGGTCACGGTTATCGATGCCAATGATCATCAAATACTCTATTTAAACAAGAAAGCAAATGAAATTTACCAGGCAAAAGCCGAGGTAGAACCTGTGTGGTCATTGCTGGCGCCGGGTCCGTCACCTAGTTTAAATCCTGAAGAACACCATTTAGGGCTGGAATTTAGCGAGCAGGTTTTTAACAAAAGCCGCAAGCGCTGGTACCAGATCACTAACAAGGTGATTGACTGGTTCGATAACCGGGTAGTGTATTTACGAAAACTTGAAGACATAACCGAACGTTATGAAATAGAGCATAAGAACCAGAATTTGCTGGTGGAAATCAGAAAGCTCTCGTTAAGAAATTACAGCCTGCAGGAAGTTGAGCGCAAGCAGCTGGCGGCCGAGCTTCACGATCAGCTGGGCCAGCTAATGACGGGCATCAGGTTGCAGGCGGACTTTATTCACCAATCCATGCAGGGTAAGCATCAAGAGGTAGAGGCATCGATACAAAGTATCATCAAAACCACGCAGGAGCTGATCACCTCGGTACAAGGGATCACCAATCAGTTGCGTCCGGTTTTACTGGATCAGTTGGATCTTGCGGAGGCGTTAAGGGAGCTTATTCAACAGTGGCAACAGCTTAACAAGGAAATTCGCTTTGATTTTAATGCCGAACCCTGTCCGGACACCTTACCCGATCAGGTTGCCATCAATGTCTATCGCATAGTGCAGGAAAGCCTGACCAATGCCTGCAAGCATGCCAGGGCGAGCCAGGTGACCGTCTCGCTTAAGTTTGAACATATTGGCGAGCAAAACTCTCGGCCTTCACTGGTGTTAAATATCAGTGATGACGGTATCGGCTTTAACGTCAACGATACCCATTACCATGGCATGGGACTGGTGAATATGCGCGAAAGGGTTGAAGCCCTGGGCGGCGTATTTCGCTTATTGACCAAATCGGGTAAGGGCGTAAATACTCATGCCTTTATTCCGCTAAAAGATGATTGCCAGGAACCGATATGCCATTAACAGTAATGATTGTCGATGATCATGCCGTTGTCCGTGACGGTTTAAAGCGCCTGTTAAGTCTTGAAGAATACCAGGTGATAGCTGCTGTCGGCAGCGCGGAGGAACTGTTTTCCCGCTGTCGCAACAGCCTGCCGGATCTTGTGGTGATGGATCTTTCCATGCCCGGCATGGGCGGCGTAGAGGGACTCAGGCGCTTAATGTCTAAATGGCCTGAGCTGAAAGTGATCATATTCAGCATTTACCAAAACCCAAGGCTGGCCAACCGTGTCTTATCACTCGGCGGTAAGGGCTATGTCACTAAAAGCTGTGAAAGTACGGTGATCAACGAAGCCATTAAAACCGTATTGGCTGGCAAGCAATACCTTAGCCCGGATATCAGCAAGGCCTCGAAGGCCAATAGCAATGATCCTTTACACAAACTATCCGCCAGAGAGTTTGATATCTTCCGCTGCATAGCCGATGGCCTGGAAACTAGGCAGATATCGGAGAAGCTCTTCTTGTCGGAAAAAACCGTTGCCAACAATATCAGCATTATCAAGAAAAAGCTGGCGGTGAACAGCCGCAGCGAAATGTACCATCTGGCGATTCGAGAGGGGCTATTACTGACCGATTGTTAGCTGCCTGAAAGGTTCGGCTAAAAGCATTTTGTTCTTTATTCCAGGCATCCTGCCTTCCACCATGAAGGCCAGCATAGCTGTTCAAACTCGTTTCCGACGAGCTTGTGTTGAGCAGTATTTGCTTAGAATAACTAGGCTACACACTGCTCGGTGCGACTAAAACGCTTTTATCTCGAACAAAAATTAACCACGAAAGATAAACAGCCTCTAAGCTGATAAGTCCCTTTTTCATGCCATAAAATAAAAATTCAGCAATAACCAGGTCAAATGCAATCCCCGGATATTGCTGAAAATGGCAACGGCTTGGTTGCCAATCTGGGAGAGCTTATAAATCGGCGCTTAGTTTCACCATGATGGCCCTGCCGGGAGCCAGCAGGGTTTCATTGGCGGGCGAGTATTCCTCGTCGAAAATATTACTAAATTCTACATTGAGCGAATACTGCTGCTTATCACCGATTTGGGTGCCAAACGCCAGGTTCACCGTATGCCAGCTGTCGTAGACATCTTTGGCGCCGTCGGCATAGGCAACATCGGCATCTGTGGCTGCTCGGACATAGGCATCAAGATAGTAGGACTTGAAAAAGCTGCCTTCATTTTGATACTTGACGCCCAGCTTGCCGTACAGGGATGGTGTGCCTGTGTCCTTGGTCGTAAAGCTGCCATAGGTTTCTTCGCGCGATAGCCAGGTAATATTGGCGTAAGGTGAAAATGCCTGATGGTGTGCGTAGCTTAGGCTAAATTCCAGGCCCGAAGTTTTTGCCTTGTCGGCGTTGATATAGACCTTATCCCGTTCCGGATTGACACAGGCCAGCTCTGTACCCTGACAACTGCGGCTAGTAATATAGTCGCTGGCATCGTTATAAAAATAGCTGGTATCCAGCAGCCAGTTATTTGTATACAGGCGGTAACCTATTTCAATATTGTCTGAACTTTCCGGTTTTAGATCCGGGTTGGGATTGATATAGCTGCCGGCGGCCGTGGCGCCGGTGGCAATTTGTAACAGAGTGGGGTAGTGATAGCCCTGGCTAAATACTGCCCTTAGGTTGTTTTGATCATTAAAGGCATAGTTTGCCGCAATCGATGCAATAAAGTGGTCGTCGCTGTTTTCACTGGGTGACAGACCTTCTCGGCTGGATTCATTCAGCTTGGAATCGACCCAGTAGTGTCTGGCACCTGCGGTGATAATTGCCTGCTCGGTTAATCGCCATTCATCCTGAATATAGAGGGCTTTGGTTTCCAGCGTCGCGTCTTCTATGCTGCTGGTGTCTTTTACCTGCGGCATGCTTGGCATGTTAGGAATATTGATCGTGGTACTTGTGCTATTGTCGGTTTGCTTGTTAAGCTCGTCCTTGGTGTATTGCAGGCCCAGGATCAGATAATGCTGGTCGCCCAAGGCAAGATCTAACTGGGTATTAACCCCCTTGGTATCAAGCCTTTCCTGGATATTGGTATCTATTACCATATCCATGCTCATAGGCGGCTGCAAGGGTTTCGTCATTTCCATATGCTGAACAAAATTGCGATCTATGGTTTGATCATAGGCATCGATATGAAACTTTTTAAAGACATCGTCTATGCCGTCAAAGTTGTAAAAGAGTGCGGTTTTGCTTCTGTCTCGTTGTGGCATATTCAGGAAAAAGCCGGGAATACCCGTGGCAATTTCACTGGACAGGTCAAATTTTTCGTAAGTGAAGCCAAGCTGGTGATCTTCAAATTCCTTGGCAAGATAGAGCATGGCACTGTCATTGGCAAAGCTGGTGTCTTCAATATCGCCGGCAGGAGTTGATCTGTCCTTATGATCATTGTCAGCCAGGGATAAACGGTAATCAAATCCCTCGACATGGCCATAAACCGAAGCCGCGTATTGGTGGCCTTGTGTTGCCGAGGAGTAGCCGGCTGAAAGTGAGGCCTGAATAGGTTCACTGCCACCTTTTTTGGTGATAATGTTAATAACACCACCGAGCGCCTTTCCGCCGTATAATACCGAGCTTGTGCCCCGGATCACTTCAACCCTTTCCACCATGGAAGTGTCCAGCAGCAGGGGGGCGCCATAGGTACTATGGTCGGTGATTTCCTGGCCATCTACCAGCACGGCAACACGGAGCGAGCTTTCACCGCGCAATGTGATGCGTTTCATACCGGGCGTGGCGGCATCCGTGATCTGTATACCTGGGATATCTCGTAGAGAATCGGCAATCGAGTCTGCCGAGGAGCGCTGGATATCCTCGGCCGTGACCGTGGCTATGGAAGCCGGGCTCTCCATAAAGGAGCGTTCGGTTCTCGTTGCGGTAATGGTAAATATTTCATCGATAACAGGCGTGATGGCATCTGGTTCGGCCTGCGCCACATTAGAGGTTGCAGCTAGGGCTGCCGTAACAAGTAGAGAGGTTGAAGATAGTTTAAACATGACAGTACTCGGTTCAGATTTTTATAATTACGCTCTAAATGATAACGATTATCATTTAGAGCGTAATTGATTTATATCATGTTTAAGAAAGTTTTTTGAACTATTGTTCTGAAATTTGCCAGATGCTGACCGAGAAAGATCAACAGCCCCTAGCCCAGTCTACGGCTTTTTAAAATGCTTATTCCGAATAGAGGTTATTTAATACCAATTGAAATAATAAATTGACCAACTTAGAGCTTCATTAGCAAGCTTAGAACAAACAAAATTATTTAAACATAGTTATTCTATATTTCATTAAT
>Ga0213838_1000368_pt1 | contig 37560 bp, 34 predicted proteins | sample SWPATP13_FD_160577 | JGI IMG/M metagenome (GOLD analysis project Ga0213838, IMG submission 160577) | Coastal seawater microbial communities from Marineland, Florida, United States - SWPA TP1 #3 | ecosystem: Environmental > Aquatic > Marine > Coastal | place: USA: Florida | collected 2016-08-06 | reverse complement strand
GGATCCAAAGAAAATTGCAACAACTGGACAAAGTAGTCATGGGTGGCATCTTCTCGGGATTGGGCGTCCAATACGTAAATATCTGCATGGCAGGTAAAAGCCAACCCCGCAGAAAAGAGCATCAGAAAAAGGTGATTCAGCATTAGAGCTTGTTACCTGTAGTGATCATCACTTTAACCATATGTGTTATTACTTTTTGGATCAAGGCGTAGCGCTAGCCCCTAATGAACCGCGATACAGGTGTTTTCATTGCTAGCGGGGTAACATAGCTGTTTACCCTTTAATGCGGGAAGAGCCTCTGAGTAGGGATCCCGATAGTCTTGCTCCGAAATCAATGCATCCATGCTGTCCTCCTGACTATTTATCAGCAAACGCAACAGGGACAGGCGGCGGTCAAATTCGATAAGATCATTATTCAAATCCAGGTACTTTGGGGCACTGGTGGCAACCAGGACGCTGCCGATAAAGTTACGATAGTTTATTTCCATATCCTGCCGTTGTGCCGCCTTTTTATTATGGTTTTCCAGTCGTTGAAGCAGCGTCCGTTTGGGGACCAGTCGTACCTGGGCATTAATATGGTGATGCTTGAAAATGGCATTTAAGGTCATGCTTTCTTTATAAAGCAGCCTTAACGGCAGAAAGCTGTATTCCGGATATCCGGCTTTAAAGTCCTGGTAAAGGCTGTCATCGGTCAACAGCGACAGATTGTCGGTAAACAGCTTCATCCAGGTGGTTTGAAAAGAAAATTCTTCGGCGCTTAACGGAAAGAGCACCTTTTCGAGTCGGGCGGTATCAGCTTTATGTTGCTCAACTAGGAGTGTGATAAGGGGCTGGTATAGGGTTTTGATATGAATCAGCGGGAATATTTTAAACTCTACCGTAAAGGCATGAGTCATTAGGGTGCGTTCTATAGCAACCTGACTGGCAAGTAAGTGGTTGGCTTTTTCATAGTCTCGTTGCCAGATGGCAACCAAGGTATCCAGGGCGGCAATGCGCGACAGGGTATTAAAGACAAAATTTGCCTGGGTAAGCTCGGTGTTGATAAAGGAAAAATTAGACAATGATGCCATACGGTGAAATTGTGACAGTAAAGGCTGGTAGTAAGTTACTAAGGCTTCAACTTCTTCCATGTTTTCGCGCAACAGGCTGATGCATTCGGGCTCGTTCAGGTTACATAGCAGGGGATCGGTTTCGGCTTCAGGCAGTATCTGGGGATCTGGATAAGAAAGCTTTTTTGTGAGGTCGATAAAACTGTCTTGATACATGTCTACTTGTTTTTGATATTTTGACAAGCCTGAGCGGAAGGGATCCTTATTGTTGTCGTTGTTTAAGCCGATCAAGTAAATAAAGGCATTATGATCGGTATTGACCTCGGTTTGATAATGCTTAATCCAGTATTCTGCCTTGGGGTTTAATGAATCATCGAACCAGAAATAACCAAATGCCACGGCCAACAATAATAAAGAAAAAAGAAAAAATGCTTTGAAACTTGATGCCATTAAGTATTCCTGTACTTTTAACCCGCTATCCGTCTTTGCTCTGATAAGTTCGATAGGCAAAAGGGAAATCACTATAGTATAAAAAAGGGCATTTATTAATGCCTCAGCGAATAATTTTTCTCACGGCTTAACTGCATCTCTATATTAAGCATGTGACGCCTGTCATTATTAATCACATACTCGGGCGGCATATATAGGGCCTTAATGATTTGGACAATGAGGCATGCGTTTCCCGCAATCAATGCCCGTTAGCCAAACCTTTTAATTTTCACCTAGGGGCTGTTTATCTTTGTTCAATAATTCTGCTGAGAGATAAAATCGCCTTAATCAAGGCGGACATTGTGTCATTTAGTCATCTAAATCAGCAATTTTCAACGTAGAGTAAGGCGATTTTAGCCTCAGCCCTGTGGGCAATGTCTATTTTTAACGCTAGCAGCATTAGAATGTCACTCATTTGGAATAACCAAACGGCGTTCATTCTGCTTTGCTAGCATCAAAAATAGCCTATTGCAGAAAATATGAACAAAGATCAACAGCCCCTAGTAAGCAATTAAATATTCGCCTTGGTATTGCTTGCCTTTATCGTTCATTTTCCCTACAATACGCGACCTTAATTCAGCCCTAATCATTTGTTCCTTGCCTTAATACTGGTGTTGGCTGAGCCAGATAAGAGGCTACAACCGTAAGGAGCTCGTAATGCGTCATTACGAAATCGTATTTATGGTTCACCCTGATCAGAGTGAACAAGTACCTGGTATGATCCAGCGTTATACTGACATGATCACTGCTGCTGAAGGCCAAATCCACCGTCTTGAAGACTGGGGTCGCCGTCAATTAGCATACCCAATCAATAAATTGCACAAAGCACACTATGTTCTTATGAACGTTGAAGCGCCTCAGTCAGTTATTGATGAACTAGAAACTTCTTTCCGTTATAACGATGTTGTTATTCGTAACATGATCATGCGCACTAAAGGCGCGGTAACTGAAGCATCTGCCATGGCTAGTGCTAAAGAAGACCGTCGTGAAGAGCGCCGCGAAGTTAAGAAAGAGGTTGCTGAAGCTCCAGCTGCTGCTGAAAAAACTGAAGAAGCAGCAAGCGAAGAATAAGTAATCCGTGATCAGTAATTGCCTTGTGCTCGCTGGTGAAGTGGTCAAAGTACCTAAGTTTTCAACCAGCCCGGCAGGTATCCAGCATTGTCAGTTTTCTATCGACCACAGGTCGATGCAACAGGAAGCCGGCATGAACAGACAGGCGTTTGTTCGGATACAGGTTGTTGCCACAGGCGAACTGTCACAATTAACTCGTGAGTTAACTGAGGGCTGTAATATTAAGGTGACGGGATTTATTAATCGTCACGAATCGAGAAACGGTAACCCCTTACTCGTATTACATGCTCAACAGATTGAAATGATTAATTAGGAGAAATCCATGTCTCGTTTTTTTAGACGTCGTAAGTTCTGCCGCTTCACAGCGGAAGGTGCTAGCGCAATCGACTATAAAGATATCGCTACACTAAAAAACTATATCACTGAAAGTGGTAAAATCGTTCCTAGCCGTATTACTGGTACAAGTGCTAAATATCAACGTCAACTTGGTCGTGCGATCAAGCGTGCTCGTTACCTAGCATTGTTACCATATACTGATTTACACAAGTAACCTAATAAGGGGTTTTGAAAATGGAAGTAATTCTTCTTGATAAAATCGCCAAATTAGGCGGCCTTGGCGACAAGGTTACAGTTAAGTCTGGTTACGCGCGTAACTACTTACTACCAAAAGGTAAAGCAGTATTCGCTTCTAAAGCTAACGTTGAGCACTTTGAAGCTCGTCGTGCAGAATTGGAAGCTAAACTTGCCGAAGCCCTTGCTGCTGCTGAAGCTCGCGCGGCTAAAGTTGCTGAGCTTGGTGAAGTGACTATCGCCTCTAAAGCGGGTGACGAAGGTAAGCTATTTGGTTCAATCGGTACTCGTGACATTGCTGAAGCAATCACTGAAGCGGGTGTTGAAGTTGCCAAGTCTGAAGTACGTCTACCACTAGGTACTATTCGTGAAACAGGTGAGTTCGATATCGCTATTCACTTGCATAACGACGTAGATACCGCCATTAAAGTTGTCGTAATCGCTGAAGCCTAATCGCCTACAGATTTATACATCTTTATACAAAAACACCGCTTTTCAGCGGTGTTTTTTTTTTGCCCCTAGGCTTACAATTAAGTTATACCAATTGCATTAGTGATTTAGTCAAATTATTAACGCAGTTGGTATTGAATGTTACAAACAAGTTAAAGGATGAAAAATGAGATTATTCGGCAAGGGCGTTTTCGCCATTACTCTGGCCAGCGTATTAATGATAAGTGGCTGTGGCGCTATTCATACCTCGGTTGAAAAAAGCGAACTGGATGTACAAACCAAGATGAGTGCCAGTGTCTTTCTTGACCCTGTTGCTCCGGAGAAACGTGTCGTTTATGTGCGGGTCCGTAACACCTCGGATAAGCCGGGCATACAAATAGAGCAGGCGGTGAAACAGGCGATTATCGCCAATGGTTACCGTATTACCGATAACCCGGATGAAGCCCAGTTTATGCTGCAGGCCAACGTGCTAAAAGCCGGACGGGCCAATGAGCGTGATGATAAGTCAGGTGCCGGCGGCGCATTAACGGGGGCCGCGGTTGGCTCTACCATGGGCGACGGTGATGGCAAGGTGGCCATGGCGGTTGCCGGCGCTTTACTGGGGACCATGATAGACGCCTCGGTTAAAGATATTTACTATACGCTGGTGACGGATCTGAGAATTTCCGAGCGTCCGAAACAAGACGTTACCGTTACCGAGTCCAACCAGTCCACTTTGACTCAGGGCACATCCGGCAAGAATACCCTGTCTTCGGTGGAAGATGTTCAGTGGAAACGTTATCAAACCCGCATCGTTTCCGTGGCCAACAAGGTCAATTTAACCTTTCCCGAGGCAGAGCCGCACCTGATCAACGGCCTGGTGCAAAGCATTTCCAACGTCTTTTAAACTCGACCCTGTGAAGAAAGAGCCGAAAGGCTCTTTTTTTATGCCCTAGCCTAATGGCTACCAATTGAGTTCGATGCCAGAAAAGCATTTATACCAAGTGAATTAATTAATTGATCACTTAGCGAGAGTTAAAAGGCTTAGAGGCAAGGCATTGATTGCAGAGAATGGTTATTCCCTTGTCAAAATCAATAACGCAGCATATAAGCCTTTTAAACTCGCCCTTTGGGAGCTCATTAGCAAACTGATAACTTCACAAAATTAATGAAATATAGAGCGACTATGTTTAAATAATTTTGTTTGTTCTAAGCTTGCTAATGAAGCTCTAAGTTGGTCAATTTATTATTTCAATTGGTATTATTGACTACACTAAATAGCGAACCAAATAAATTTTCCTCTCACGTGCTAGAGGCTGTTGCTCTTTGTTCAATAATTCTGCTGAGAGATAAAATCGCCTTACTCAAGGCGGAAATTGTGTCATTTAGTCATCTAAATCAGCAATTTTCAACGTAGAGTAAGGCGATTTTAGCCTCAGCCCTGTGGGCAATGGCTATTTTTAACGCTAGCAGCATTAGAATGTCACTTATTTGGAATAACCAAACTGCGTTCATTCTGCTTTGCTAGCATCAAAAATAGCCTATTGCAGAAAATATGAACAAAGAGCAACAGCCTCTAGAGAGAGCGGCTATTTAACAGGAAATAATTTTGCCTCAGACAACACAGAGCATCATTAAGAGCTTAAGCGGCTATTTTTATTGGGTTTATGTCGCTCTATTTTTGCTTGCCAGCCTGGCCTTTGTCCTTGGCCAGTATATTAGCTTGCAAGATCCAGAGTTACTAACCTTGTTGGCTGAAACCTTTATCAACCCTTACTTTATTGGCTTTGCCATTATCTATGCTTGTGTTGTCTGCTGGTTACATGGTCGTTTTAAGGCAATTTTAAACAGAGAGCTAACGCTGTTTAGCCAATTGGAAAACTGGGCCAACCTGTCCCGAATCAAGGGTGAAGTGCAGGCCATTGATGGTACAGACAGCATTTCCACGGCCATCATCCGGCTCCAAGGAAAGGTTCATGAAGCGCAGAATAAGGATAGCCACTTTGATCAAATGATCCGCGAACGTGCCCTGCTGGATCCGGAAACCGGTGTGGGCAACCGGGAATTTTTTAGCAACAGACTGGAAGCCCTGCTGTTTGAAGAAGATGCCAGAGGGGTTGTCTTGCTTATTCAGTTTAAGGAGTGTGATCTGGTTCAGGCCTTGTATGGGCATCAGCAAGCGTTGACCATCTTAGAGTCCTGCATTCACAATATTAAGCACAGGCTGCAATATGTCGCCAATTACTTTATTGCCCGTCGCGCCGAGTTCGAGTTGGCGCTGTTACTGCCGGGTTTTCATGCCGATGGTGTTGACAAGCTTTGCCAGCGACTATTGCAAAACCTGCAAGCCGTTTCCTTACCCGTTGGCATTAACAGGGAGGAGTTTGTCCATATTGGTGCCAGCTATTTCAGCGGCAAGCAAAAAATCTATCAAATCATGTCAGAGGCCGATATGGCATTGCGCTCGGCCCAGTTGCAGGGCCCTTCCCAATGGTTTATGTATGAGACAGGCGAAATCGCCCCCGATTTTATTAAAGGCTCACTGAAGTGGCGGACCTTTATCAGCCAGGCGATCAAAAACAATGCGTTTGTGATTTTTTTTCAGCCGGTTATGGCCAGCCATAGCGATAAAATATTGCATCATGAGGCCCTGAGCAAGGTCAGGGATAATGAAGGCAGCCTGATCAGTGCCAGCGTTTTTTTGCCTATGGCGCAAAAATGTGGCCTGGCGGCCGACGTCGATATGCTGGTATTTGACCATGTCTGTCGCCTGGTGCAATACGAGCGTGCACAGCATGATGCCTGTAGTTTAAATTTGTCCATTGATTCGCTGTTGTCGGACAAGTTCAAACTGGCCTTGATCGATAAACTGGAGCAGTCGCCTGATATTGCGCCTCGCCTGATCATTGAAATCAGTGAGTATCACTTGGTCAGCCATCTCGCCGAGCTTTCCACCTTCATTGAAAAACTGCACCGGCTTGGTGTTAAGCTACTGGCGGATAAGGTCGGCCAGTATGTGGTCAGCGCCAACTACCTTAAACTTGCCCCCATCTCCTATATAAAACTGCACCGCAGCATAGTGCTCAATATCCACCAAAAGCCGGAAAACCAGGTGTTTATTCAGAGCCTGAAAACCATGTGTGACAAGCAAGGGGTGGATATATACGCCTTGGGAGTAGAGTCTTTTGAAGAATGGCAAACTCTGGTGCGCATCGGGGTTGGCGGTGGCCAGGGTCACTTTTTTACCGAGCCGGTGGAACAGGTGGCGAAGGCCATTCATCTGCCCTGATAAGCTTCCTTTGTGCCAAACCGCCTAAGCCTTGCAACCCTCCCGTGTGTAACAGGACGATTTTGTGCCCTGGCGGAAAATAGTTTTTTTCTACCAGATCCATTAAAGCCAGGATCATCTTACCTGAATAAACAGGCTCAAAAGGCACATCGGTTTCCTTGATAAAGGATAGTATTTGCTCACTATGCTGGCGGTTGAATCTGCCATAGCCGCCACAGTGGTAATCGGACAGAATTTTCCACTTGTTATAATACTGATGACCCGATGGCAAGAGTCGGTTAACTTCTGTCTGTAAGTAGTCACTTTGCTTTAATGCCGCAACACCCAGGAGCTGGTGGCGATTCTTGTCGGCTACTACCAGGCCCGCCAGGGTGCCGCCACTGCCGACCGGCGTCATTAAGGTATCGAACTGACACTGCTGGTCCAGCTCACTGACGATTTCTCCAACGCCTGGCAGTGCCAGGGCATTGCTGCCTCCTTCGGGCACAATAAAATACTTAGGATACTTAGCTTGCACCCGGTTTAAAAATTCTTTGTCATGCCTAAGGCGGTAGGTTTTACGGTCAACAAATTTTAATTCCATGCCCCATGCTCTGGCCTGGCTCAGGGTGAAGTTGTCTGCATATTCCGGTTCACCCCGGATAATGGCCAGGCTCCTTATTTGCTGAAGGTGGCAGGCATAAGCCAGTGCATGAATATGGTTGGAATAACTGCCGCCAAAGCTGATGATGCCTTGGTAACTGTTTTCTTTGACTTTTTCTATGTTGTATTTGAGCTTGCGCCACTTATTGCCCGAGATAACCGGGTGTAACAAATCATCTCGCTTTATCATTACCCGTACCTTATGCTTGGTGAAGAGAGGATGGTTGAGATTTTGCAGTGATGAAAGGGTATTCATAAAAGTTGATGATTTTCTTCAATTAAAGGTTGAAACTAGGGTGAAAAAACTTGCGCCCGTAGGTGAATAAGGGATAATGAACCAAGGAAAATTCGCTGTCATAAATAATAATATCGATAAAAGCCTTTTACTATGCCTCTAAGCAAATTATTTTCCAAAAAGGAATCTAACCACAAGTTAGGTATAACTTTGCGTCAAAACTCATTGACCTATTGTTATATGCCCGAGCAAGAACCCGGTGTATGTGAAAAAGTGGAATTGGTGGCCGGCAACTATATCACCAGCCTGTCTTCGCTAAAATCCCTGCATGGCCTCGAAGAGGGGCAATGTCACCTGGTGTTATCGGCCCAGCAGTCGCAAATCGTCCAAATAGAAAAGCCTAAGGTGCCCGAAGCCGAAATGCATGCGGCCTTGAAATGGCAGGTAAAAGATCTGGTTAACTATTCCCCTGATAATATGGTGCTTGACTATTATGATGGACCGGCCTCGGCGACAGGCCCTGAAAAAATCAATGTGGTTTGTGCCGCCAAGTCTGACCTGAAAGACATGGTGGAACAGCTCATGAACGATGACTTTTCGGTAAAGTCTATCGTGACAGAAGAGTTTGCCTTTGCCGGCTTGTTACCTGTGCAGGAAGCGGCCTGCCTGCTGATTTGCCAGCAACCCAATGAGGAAATTCTGCTGCTGATCGTCAAGCAGGGGCAGCTATATTTTTTCCGTCGCTTGCGAGGCTTTATGCAAATTGGCGCTAAAAGCGAACAAGAGTTAACCATGGGGATTATTGACGCCTTGAGCCTAGAGGTGCAAAGGTCAACGGATTATTTCGAGCGCCAGCTAAAACAGGCACCAATACAAAGCATTCAAATCATAGTGCCGATTAACAACGAAGCCTTTTTAGCGCGCAAACTGGCAGAAAATACCAATGTGCCGGTTGAGCTCTTGTCCCTGCCTGAGGGCTTTGAAACTCAACGAGAGTTTGCCGCCGCCATTGGGGCAACAAGGCTGGATCTTGCGGAGCAGAATTCATGACCGGCAAACATACAATAAACTTATTACAGGCCGAACTGCTACCAGAGGTTCCTTTTTGGTCCTTGTCCCGGGTTGTTGCTTTGTGGGGCCTTGCCTTAATACTGATGCTGGTCTGGGTCTTTATCAGCCAATTCCAGTTACAGCAATTGCAGTCGGAAAAAGCGCTATTAAGGGCCACTCAGCAAGAGCAGCAAACCAGGTTGAGCCAGTTGGAAACTGAGCTTGCAGCCAAAAAGCCGGATCCGGCCTTGATATCGAGACTGGAAATATTAAAGCTGGTGATGGTGAACAAGCAAGGTTTGCATGCACAGTTAACCGATACCACCAGGGCCTCGGTTGCCGGTTTTGCATCCGCCATGACAGAGCTTTCTCAGCTGCACCACAGAGGTATTAGCTTACATAGGGTAAATATCAGCAATGACGATATGACTTTTTCCGGACTGGCCAAGGTACCGGAAGCCGTACCCGAGTGGCTGGCGGGCTTTGAAGATTCGCAGTTATTATCCGGAAAGTCCTTTATCAATTTCAAGCTTCAGGAAAATGAAGATAAATTGACCGAGTTTGTGGTCAGCTCCAAATATGATGCGGAGGCCGAATAAGCATGCAGTTATGGCGTACCTATTCCGAAAAGTTCCTGGCCATTAGCCAAAGAGAGCAAATCCTGATACTTGTTAGCGGCTTGGTGGTGATTATTTTTGGCTTTTTTAACCTGTCGATAGATGGCAATTTAGTTGCTATTGCCCAGGATAAAAAGCAGGTAAGGCAGCTGTCCTCCGCCAATCGTTCCATGGAAAATTCGATACAGACCTTGCAACAATCCCTGATGCAAGATCCCAATGCCGCGCTGAACAGGCAAATCGAGCAGTACGAGCATAAGCTGGCAAAAGTCGATCAGGCCTTGTTGACCCTGACCTCGGATCTTATCGATCCCATCCAGATGCGCCATGCCCTGGTGGAATTGCTGAAAGTACAAAAAGGTGTTTCTCTGGCATCATTTCAGCTTATCGGCGCTACTCCCATGGCCATGGGCTCTTCCCGGACGGCTGATGAAAAGAGTGGGCAAGCGCAGGAAAAAGCACCTGACAAGGCCGAAGATGCGAAGGCCGAGGTAGAGTCTTTGGTGCTCTACCGCCATGGCATAAAAATCAAGCTGCAGGGCAGTTATTTCCAGTTGAGAGACTATCTGACTCAGCTGGAAAGTTTGCAGTGGAAGTTCTTTTGGCAGGAGTTTCATTACCAGCTTAAGGAGTACCCGATAAGCGAGTTGGATATTGAAATTTACAGCTTGAGCACAAGACAGGAGTTTATCGGTGTATAGAAATATCGGTTTGGTATGCGCGCTCGCGTGTATGGCGTTTCCTGCATCGGCGGAAAGAGGGATAGATCCAACACGCCCCTTATCCGGCGTAACAACAGCTCAAAGTAAAGTGGCAAAAAATCGCCTGGTGTTGCAGTCTATTGTTGAGAATGAACATTCGCGAAAAGCCATTATTAACGGAAAAATTTTAAAGGTCGGTGATAGCATAGGTCAATATGAATTGGTCGCAATCAATGCCAGAACTGTAGTGTTAAATTCCTTGCAGAAAGAGATGGAACTCTCACTGTTTTCAGCGACAGTAGCTAAATCATTATGAAAAGAATAACTAATATGAAAAAGCCCCAAATTTCCATTTATTTATGTTCGGCTCTTCTCGCCCTGGTGGGGTGTAAGACTGTGCCTGAAGCCCCGGCCGAGGTTAACCAGGCGCTGGACGAGGCGATATTGGCATCGGAAAAAACCAAAAAGCCCAAGCCGTTAACCCAGGTGCCCAACGCGGTGCAACAAGAGCTGATGCAAAGAAGTATGCAAAGCGCCAAGCAGAGCCTGTTGGCTGAAAAGCGCTTGGAAATTGCCGCCAGTGATGTTGATGCGAAAAACTTTTTTGCCGCCTTGGTTGAGGATTCTCCGTACAGCATCGCCGTGCATCCAGACGTCGAGGGTACAATCACCCTGAACCTGAAAGACGTTACCCTAAGCGAAGTGCTTGATGTGGTTGAAGAACTGTTTGGCTATGAAGTTCGCCGCTATGGTGAAATTATTCAGATCTACCCGGCCGGGATACGCACAGAAACCATCTCGCTGGACTACCTGTTTGTTAAACGCATGGGCACATCCAGCACCAGCATCAACTCAGGCGGTGTCTCTGAAAACGACCCCAATAGTGGCAACTCTAACAACAATAACTACAGCAATAACCGTAATAACTCGAACCGAAACAACAATAATGGCAATAATCTGAACAACCAGAATATTACCAGTGGTACCAATATTTATACCGAAAACGAATCGGACTTTTGGCGCGATTTAAAAGAAACCCTTAAGGTACTTATCGGTGAAGAGGAAGGCCGTTCCGTGGTTATATCTCCGCAAGCCGGCCTGGTTACCGTTCGCGCCCTGCCAAGGGAGATTGATGCGGTTAAGCGATTCCTGAAGGATACCCAGGAGCATTTGCGCCGCCAGGTCATTATCGAAGCCAAGATCATGGAAGTCACCCTGAACGACGACTACCAACAGGGCATAGAGTGGAGTAATGTCCTGGGCCATGTCGGTAGCACAGACATTACCTTTGCCACCAATGGCACCATAGTAGGCAATGCCATCTCTTCAGCGATAGGTGGCGTCACCGGGATCAGTTTTCAAAATGCCGATTTTGCCGGTGTTATCACCCTGCTTTCCACCCAGGGCAATGTCCAGGTGCTGTCCAGCCCGAGAATAACCGCCACCAATAACCAGAAGGCGGTGATCAAGGTCGGGGAAGACGAGTACTTTGTTACCGAGGTGTCCAGCACCACAACCACTGGCACGGCAACCACTACGACGCCGGAAGTGGAGTTAACGCCATTTTTCTCCGGAATCGCCTTGGATGTTACGCCGCAAATCGACTCTGATGGGGAAGTAATATTGCATGTGCATCCGTCAGTGACCTTAACCGACGAACAGGTCAAGACGATTCGTATTGGCGATGATGACTTTACCCTGCCGCTGGCGCAAAGCAGTGTCCGCGAATCGGATACCATTATTCGCGCCAAGACGGGGGAAATAGTGGTGATTGGTGGCCTGATTGAAACCACCAATGTCGACCTGGAGTCCAAAACGCCATTGCTGGGAGATATTCCATTGGTGGGCGAACTGTTCAAGAGCAAGAGTGCCAAGACCCAGAAAAAAGAGCTGGTTATCATGCTTAAGCCGATAGTGATCGGACAAGATACCTGGAAAAACCAGCTGCAAGATGCTCGTGCCATGCTAAAGCAGTGGTTTCCCGGCGAAGCCATGCAGGAAAATAACGACTAAACAGAACTGAACATGTACCTTTATCACTTTGGCTTAAGGGAATTGCCTTTTACCTTAACGCCCAATACCTGTTTTTATCTTGGCTTAGAGCCTCACAACGAGGCCTTGGCTGTGTTGCTAACGGCGCTGAAAACGGGAGAAGGATTTATCAAGGTGATAGGTGAAGTGGGGACGGGGAAAACCTTGCTGTGCCGCAAGATACTCAATGAGATCTCCGAGCATTTTGTCACCGCCTATATTCCTAACCCCTATTTAAAGCCGGATGAACTCAGGCGTGCGGTCGCCATTGAGCTGGGGGTCAAGCAGGCGCAGCGCATGTCGGTACAGCTGTTAACCCAGCGTATTCAACAAAGATTATTGGAGCTGCACCAGAAAGGCCATTCTGTGGTCTTGATCCTAGATGAAGCACAGGCCTTGCCGGCGGAGAGCCTGGAAGCGTTAAGGCTGTTTACCAACTTGGAAACGGAAACCCGCAAGCTGTTACAGGTGGTATTGTTTGCCCAACCCGAGCTGGATCAGCGTTTGAGTGAAAACCAGTTTCGCCAGCTCAGGCAGAGGATAACCTTTTCTTATCAGCTCAGGGCCATGACGGCGCAAGAGGTTGAACATTATATACAGCATAGGTTACAGGTCGCAGGCTATAAGGGGGCGGCGCTGTTTTCATCGTCGCTTTGTAAGAAAATAGCCAAGGCAAGCAAAGGGATACCCAGGTTGGTGAATATTCTCTGCCACAAGATGATGATGCTAAGCTATGGCCAGGGCGGCTATCAGATAAGCAATCAGCATTTAAAGGCCGCAATCAGGGATACGGAGGATACCCAAGCCGTAACTAGCCCTTACCTGAGGGTAGCCGCCGGTATTCTGGCGGCCCTTGTTTCCCTGCTGGTCTATTATCGATTTGGAGTGCAGGTTTGAGCGTTATTAATCAGATGCTAAAAGATTTGGAACAGCGTAGTGGTGACAAGCCAGAGGTAAACACCTCTGCCGTGCCCGTGCCTGTAGCCAAATCGTCGAATAAGAAGCTGGTGATAACCACGGCTGCCGTCCTGACACTTATCAATATCATTGCTTTTTGGGTGTGGCAGCTGTACCAGGAAAACCAGTCCCTAAAATCCAGCCAATTAGATTCCCCCGTAGTCCTGTCTGCAAACAAGGTTGAACCTGGCTCGACTACCGCTAAGGCGCCGTCCCCCATATCGAGCAAGTCAAATCATCAAGGGGCCGAAGAAAATGCGCTTATTGAAAAAAACATTGTGCCTACCGATAAAAAACAAACATTTGTCGATGGCAAGGACGAGATTGCTAACAATACGCCTGGTAATAGCCAAAGACAGGAACAAAAAGTCAGCGCTGCCAGGGTAAATACCGCTCAGGTTGAACCGACACCTGCTCCAGTTAAAACAGAGCGGCTTGCTCAAAAAGAAGTTTCCAAATCTTCACAGCCTGCTTTAGATACCCTGCAAGACAAGAAAGCTCCCGCGCCGGTGGAAAAATCTCACCTGGCAATCAAGCGGCGTCAGCTTACGGCCGAAGAGTTAGTCCAGCAAAAAATGTCTCAGGCGGAGCAGGCAATAGTGAATAACAATGCGGCCAAGGCCGAAGCCCTGTTTGAAGAAGTTTTGCTGCTTAAACCCGAGCAGAAGGAAGCCCGTAAACAACTGGCGGCATTATGGTTTGGACGCCAAGCCTATCAGGGGGCGATTAATTTGCTGGCGCAGGGGCTGGCCCTTGCTCCCAATAACAGGGACTTTAGGTTAATGCAGGCGCGTCTCTACCTGTCGCAAGGAAATAAAGAGCAGGCTTACCGGGTACTTAAGGCCATGCCTGATACGGTTAACAGCGAATACCAGTTGGCTTTGGCTAATACCGCACAACAATTGGGAAAATTTGATGCCGCCATTTATGCTTACAAGATACTGGTGCAACTGCAGCCACAAAATGCAAGGTGGTGGCTAGGCCTTGGCGTGGCCCATGACAGCAATGGACAATTTAACCGGGCGGCCCAAGCTTACCAGTCGGCGCTCGGGCAGGGTGGATTATCGGAAAGTGCGGCGAATTTTGCCAGGCAGCGCATCACGGAATTGGGAGAATAATAATGGCGGCACCTAAATTAAAAATGCGGCTGGGGGACCTCTTGGTACATGAGCATATCATTACCAATGAGCAATTGATGCAGGCGCTAAATAGCCAGAAAAGCACTGGCCGCAAGCTGGGTGATACCCTGATTGAACTGGGTTATATAGGCGAGCGCCAATTACTGGAATTCTTGGCCCAGCAGCTTAATGTACCATTTTTGGATATTAGCCAGCGCCGAATACCCAGCGAAGTGGCGACACTTTTGCCTGAGGTCCATGCGCGTCGCCTTAGGGTTCTGGTGATCGAAGATCAGGGGGATTCCGTTCTGCTAGGCATGAGTGACCCGGCCGATCTGAGCGCCCTGGATCAACTCGAACGCATGCTGGCTCCCAAGACGCTGAAACTGTCTGTGGTGATGGAATCCCAGCTGTTTGAGGCCTTTGATGGCTTGTATCGCCGAACGGCAGATATCGAATCCTTCGCCAGCCAGCTGGAAGAAGAATACGAAGAAAGCACGGAATTTGATCTGTCCGGCTCCTTTGACGATGGTGGTGATGCCACGGTCGGTAAGCTTTTGCAATCCGTCTTTGAAGATGCGGTACAAATGCGGGCATCGGATGTTCATATTGAGCCGGATGAAAACCAGCTGAGGATCCGCCAGCGTATCGACGGCGTATTACAGGAAAATATCCTTAAAGAAAACAAGATTGCCGCCGCCTTGGCACTACGCCTGAAACTGATGGCAGGCCTGGATATCTCGGAAAAACGCTTGCCGCAGGATGGACGTTTTAATCTCCAGATCAAGGGGCACAATATAGATGTCCGTATGTCGACCATGCCGGTCCAATACGGTGAGTCCGTGGTTATGCGTTTACTGGATCAGTCTGCCGGCCTGTTATCCTTTGACGAAACCGGGATGCCAAAGCATTTAATTGCCCGCTTGCGCCACCAGATCTCACGTCCTCATGGCATGGTCTTGGTAACCGGACCCACGGGTAGCGGTAAAACCACTACCCTGTACGCTGCCTTGAGTGAGCTGAACCAGTCGAGCCAGAAAATTATTACCGTTGAAGACCCGGTGGAATATCGCCTGCCCAGGATCAATCAGGTTCAGGTTAACAGCAAGATAGATTTAACCTTTTCCAGCGTACTAAGAACTGCGCTTCGTCAGGATCCCGATATTATCATGGTCGGTGAGATGCGGGATCAGGAAACCGTTGAAATAGGCTTGCGGGGCGCCTTAACCGGTCATATGGTACTGTCGACTTTGCATACCAATGATGCAATAACCAGTGCGCTCAGGTTGGTGGATATGGGCGCGGCCGGCTTTTTGGTGGGCAGTTCACTGCGTGCCGTGCTGGCGCAAAGGCTGGTGCGCAGGGTTTGCGAACACTGCAGCGAAGACTATCAGCCGGATGCCCAGGAAACCATGTGGCTAACCCATTTGGCCGGTGAACAGGCAAAACAGGTGGCGTTCAAGCATGGAATCGGCTGTCAAAGCTGTCAATATACTGGCTATCGAGGCCGGATCGGTGTGTTTGAGCTGCTGGAAATTAATGAAGCCATGATGGCGGCGCTTAAGCGCGATGATGCCGAGGGTTTTACCCAGCAGGCAAAAGCAGACCCTAACTTTAAACCCCTGGCGATGGCGGCATATGACTATGCGACAGAAGGAATCACCAGTGTCGAGGAAGTGCTGCGCCTGGTAGAAGCCGTGGACGTGGCAGGATAAGGTAACCGATTATGGCGGCATATAACTATGTAGGGCGCAATGCCAGTGGCAACCAGGTTAAGGGCAAGCTCGAGGGGGTGAATACCGCATCTATTGCCGAGCAGCTGTCTCGCCAGCAGATTATTCCCGTTTCCATAGAGCTGGCAAAGGGAGACAAGTCCTCTGAGCTTGACGTCAACAATATCAATATCGGTGAACTGCTGGGCTTATCGCCGGTGTCGCTGGATGATTTAATTGTACTTTGCCGGCAAATGTATGCCCTGATGCGCTCGGGTGTGCCTATTCTAAGGGCAATCCACGGTTTGGCGGAATCCGCGACTTCTCCGAAATTGAAACAGGCACTCTCTGAAGTGGCGACTCAGCTGGAAGGCGGCTATGCCTTGTCTTCGGCACTGAATCAGCACCCGAGAATTTTTTCACCGCTATTTGTATCTTTGGTGCATGTCGGGGAGAACACGGGTCAGTTGGACGGTTCTTTCCTGAAATTAGCCATATATTTTGAACGAGAGCAGGAAACCCGCAAGCGCATCAAGGCCGCCTTGCGTTACCCCAGCTTTGTTATCATCGCAATCGTTGTAGCCATAGTCATTCTGAATATCTTTGTTATTCCCACCTTTGCCAATATGTTTGCCAAGCTGGGGGCAGATTTACCCCTGGCCACCAAAATGCTTATTGCCAGCTCCAACTTCTTTTTAAATTACTGGCCACATTTGTTGATATCGGTTGTGGTGGGCTTTTTCGGCATCAGGGCTTATTTGAAAACCAAGGACGGCCAGTTTCGCTGGGATCGCCGTAAGATAAGGCTGCCCATTGTCGGCAGTATTATCGAGCGCTCCGTTTTGTCCCGCTTTACCCATAGTTTCGCCATAGTATTAAAGGCCGGCGTTCCCATGACATCCGGGCTCAGCCTGGTTGCCGATGCTGTCGATAACACCTATATGCGGGAAAAGATTATCGCTATGCGCTCGGGTATTGAAAGTGGTGAAAGCTTACTGCGTACCGCGATTGCCAGTAATCTTTTTACTTCCCTGGTATTGCAGATGATTGCCGTAGGTGAGGAAACCGGTCGGGTGGACGAACTATTGGAAGAAGTGGCCGATTATTATGAACGGGAAGTAGACTATGATCTAGGTACCCTGACGGCGCGAATTGAGCCAGTATTATTGGTGGTGGTGGCTGTGATGGTATTGATACTGGCACTGGGCATATTTACACCAATGTGGGATATGGCTTCGGCATTCCAGGGCAAATAGCAAAAATACGGGGCAATCCGGGCAGGGTAAAATAATGTCGCAACAGGCGGTGACAGAAAAACGTGAAAAAACCTTGGCCGAGCAGATCATGGTGGTGGTATTGTTTGCTCTGATGATGGCGGGTTTTATTGCTTATTTTTTTAAGCAGGAAGCACAAATCACCCAAACCGGGTTTAAGGCGCTGGCCAATAGTTTTTCTACCAAGTTAATTGCCGTTCGCAGTCAATGGTTTATGGATAAAAAGCCCAGCACGTTTGTTATCCAAACCAATACGGCCTCTCAAGAAGGGGACGGAGAAAAACTGTTGGTTTCGGTAAATGGCAACGGCTGGATAGACGTAACCGAAGATACCTTGGCCTGTGAGAAAATATGGCAGTTGACCATGAATTTACCCCTGGAATTTATCCAGTCACCGATAGCGGCGGTTGAGGTAAAAAAAACGGCTTCAGGGCCGGGACGAATTTGCCGATACAGTATTCATTCGGGGGAATATTTTGAATACCACTCTGCCAGCGGAAAGGTTATTCAAAAGAGTATTGAATAAGTGACAAGTTAAAAACTGTAATTTAAGCTAGTAAATAAGTGACTTAACCGGGTAATCGTTGTTAGAATCATGTTAATAGAGAAGTGATTGAGGTTGTTATGAAAAAGCAGTCAGGTTTTACACTCATAGAGTTGGTGATTGTGGTCGTGATACTGGGCTTTTTAGCCGTCACGGCAATTCCCAAGTTTTTGGATTTGACGGATCAAGCTCAACAGGCAAATATTGAAGGCATGGCAGGTGGCTTTGCTACCGGTGTCTCTTTGGCTCGTGCCCAATGGGAAGCAGAAGGGCGCCCGCAAAATGCCAGTAATATAAATTTAGTGGACTATGATGGTACAACTTTTTATCTAACAAGCGAAGTGGCCGGATCGGTACGCCCTGGTTACCCTGTGGGGACTGATTCTGATGATACTTTGGCAAATTTGGATGCCAGTGATTGCATACAGATCTGGCAAAACATCCTTCAACAACCCCCTGGTGTCACCAGTAATATTACGACGCTAAATGACGAAGATGTCATGTCCTACTTTGTTAGTCAGTCCAGTTCTGGGGCGACCGCCTTGTGTCACTATTACCTAAAAGAAACCCTGGCTCGTGATGGCAGCGGCAACTTTGTTGCGCCAACAACGGGAGCGACAGATGTTGGCAACAGTTTCGTATATCAAGCATCGAACAGCTCGGTGATTGTTTATATAAATAACTAATCTTTTAACAATAAATAATACTAATAATTTAATTTTATAGGCGCTAATATGAAAGTTTTATCAACACAAAATATCAAGAAACAGGCGGGTTTTACCCTAATTGAGCTTGTTGTGGTTATTGTAATTTTGGGAATCCTCGCGGCAACCGCTGCACCTAAGTTTATTGATTTGCAGGATGATGCTAAAACGGCAACATTAGATGCTATAAAGGCTTCAATGCAAAGTGCATCGACCTTAGTGCATAGTAAGTCGTTGATTGCTGGTAATGAAAGTGATGCGACAGATACGGTGATGGTAAATGATGTATCGTTAGATATCGCATATGGTTATCCTAGATCTGACGACAAAACTGATTGGGACAAGTTATTGGACGTTGAATCTGATGAATTTTCAATTGCGTCTATTTCATCTATTATTTATGTTGTTCCAGGAGATACTGCACCTACAGTAGCACCGACAAAGTGCTTTGCTTCCTACAAAGAGGTTACAGACCCATCTGCTAAGGATACACCAACGGTTGCGGTAACTGATTGCTAGTTTGCTAAAGTTAATATTAACTAGTGTAGTTATTAAGAATAAGGAGAGCCATGCTCTCCTTTTTATTTAAGAGATGATGAACAGAGTTTCCGGTTTTACCTTGGTTGAAATGATCACTGTGATTATTATCATAGGGATTTTGTCCGTGGTGATCTTACCCAAATTTACTGGCAGCGACAGTTTTGAAGCCCATCCCTTCCGTGCCCAGCTGATTTCCGCCTTACGCCTGACCCAGCAAAGGGCCATGCAGCAAACCAATCCTTCGGATAACTATTGCCATCAGATCGTTATTGATGATGACCGCTATGGTGTTGAAAATAGGGTGAGTGCAAGCTGCGGTACAGAGACCAACTTGTCTTCGCTGGATCCTGATTTAAGCGGCCATATAGTCGATTCCCGCTACGATATCGAGTTTTCCGTTAAGAACAAATCCAACCCCAGTATTATTGGCTTTGACTCCATGGGGCGGCCCTTGGCTGATTGCAGTGGCGGCTGTGAAATCTTAATCAAGCAAACAGATATTGATGAAACCCTAAGCATTAAAATAGAATCAGAAGGTTATATACATGCGATATAGCTCGTTAAGAAACCACAAGGCGTCCGGCTTTACCCTGATTGAAATCATTGTCGGCATAGTCGCCTTCTCTATTGCACTGTCCATAGTCTCCCAGCTAATTACGCCTACCGAAGAGCAGAGTGCAGATCAAATCCATCAGATCAAGGCCGCCGAGCTTGGTCAGGCGTTAATGGACGAAATTTTAGGTCGCGCCTTTGACGAAAATTCTGATATGGCAGGTAGCAAAGACAGGTGTGATGAAACTGGACAACCAGCATGTTCGTTGAAAGCCTCCTTTGGTGGCGGAGAAGAAGGTAACGATAGGGCCCTGTTTGACGATGTTGATGATTATGATGGTTACTCCGCTCATGAAACTTCAACTGGAAGCTCGCTAGATGATGGTTATGGCAGTTTCCAAATTAATGTTGTGGTTAATTATGATGGTGCAACCCTTGGCTTGGCCAATGGCCTGGCCAAACGAATTTCAATAACTGTCACCACCCCGCTAGGTACAGATATTGAATTTGCCGCCTATAAGGCGAATTTCTGATGACTTTGCTAAAGATGAAAAAGCAGCGAAATCCTAGCAAGGGCTTTACTTTGTTAGAGCTGGTCATTGTTATGGTGCTTTTGGGCGTGATGGCGGTCGGTATTACCAGCTTTGTTTCCTTGACGACCCAGACCTATGTCAATGTTACGGCTCGGGATGAAATTATTGCCAGTGCCCGTTTTGCCATAGAACGTCTTAACCGGGAAATCCGTAATGCAGTGCCAAATAGTATTCGGGTGGCTAATGTCGGCCCAATTCAATGCATCGAGTTTGTGCCTATTGTTGCCAGTACGGTTTATACTGATATTCCAGTCAGCCCCGAAACGGCGGCTTCATCAATTGCAGTGATCCCTTTTGAAAATGATGACGGCAGTAATTATCAATGCTCTGGATGTGATGATAAGGTAATTGTTTACCCGCTAACCAATGCTGAAGTTTACGATACCAACACAGATGCGACGGGAAAAGTCTTTAGTCTTGGTAATTTCACCCCGCCGGGTGTACCAACAACGCCATGGACACTCCCAATTGCCAATGGTAATGTGCTTTTCGATGCCGATTCACCCACAAATAGGCTATATATTGCCAATGAACAGATCAGTTACTGTGTATTGGCGTCAAACCTAATTCGTTACAATAACTCCATAGGTGGGAATCAGCCTCTACCGCCTTCCTCGGCACCTTATTTGATGGCCCAGTACCTTGCTCCTATTGATGCTGCTGATTTACCGTTTACCTTTTCTCCAGCGACATTGCGTCGTAATGCTTCGGTCAAAGTTAAGCTGCACTTTATCAATAATGGTGAAGATTATGTTTTTGATAATGAAATACATATCAACAATGTACCATAAGGTGTCAGTTTACTTTACAATAGACTAAGGCTTAGCAAACAGAGTTGGTAAAAGGCTTTTTATTTCAATGTGTTAGAGTTTGTGGTTTGTTTCTTGCTAAATATGGGCCGCTAGCCTGTTGTCTCATTAATTGGAAGTTGTATGATGTTGAAGTTGCTTAAAATAATAACTATATCTGTTTTTTTGTTGAGTTCCATTTCTTCACGAGCAGGTGTTATTGAAACTCCACTATCAGAAGATTCATATATTAGTTATCAAGGTCTTGACTGGGCATGGGCCTCTTCGGTCAACGTGCAGATTTATTTCGATTTGATCACTGGGGATCACAACGAACTCAAAGCCCCAGAATTCCATGATGGTTGGCGTTTTGCAACTGCGGCAGAGTTGAATATTTTAGTTAATGAATTAACCGTTAGTGCATTTCGTCGTGCTGATAACAGCTATATCATTGCCACAGCCTATTGGAATACCATGTTCACCGGCGTAAATGCTAGTGATTTTGAGATCGGGCATGTTGGCAGTTATTGGGAGCTGGGTTCAGAAGTAGATTTTAAAAATTATACCGGTATTCCAGCCAACTATTGGTATGAAACCTTTTATGTTCGCGATTCTCAACAGACACCAGCTGAGCCCGTTCCTGAGCCTTCAACCATATTAATTTTTTCACTTGGCCTTATCGGTTTAGGTTTAAGAAAAAGAATACTATAATAATAAGGACTTCTAACACATTTTACAGCCTCGCGAAAGCGGGGCTTTTTATTGCTTATTTAACCACTTAGGGTTACCTTTAACTTATTCTTTGTGATTCTTTTACATCTACAGTTATGATGACTAACGACTTTCATTTGATTAATAAACTCTATCCACGAAGGGCTCAACGAGGTAGTGCTTTGATGATGGCTATATTTATCATGGTAGTGTTGATGTTATTAGGCACAGCGTTAATGAAAATGCTATCAAGCAGCAGTGAAGCGGTTGCTCAGGAAGTCATCGGCACTCGCGCACTGGCGGCGGCCAACTCTGGTATGCAAGGGCAGTTGCAAAAACTTTTCCCGCTTGATGGCGTAGGTGCAGTTTGCCCAGCGTCGACCGATTATAATAATCTTGCTAATATCACGGGCCTTTATCACTGTTCGGCAACTGTGACATGCAGTAACTATGTCAATCATGATGGCGTCAACTATTACAGGCTAGAAAGTACGGGTAAATGTGGCAGTGGTGACATTTCCGCTAATAACAGGGCCGTGTTAAGCAGCCGCACAGTACAGGTAGAAGCAAGGAGTTTGAATTAGTGCTTGCTCGACTCTCTGCCACAATTATCCTAGCATTGCTTTGGTTCACGCAGGCCAATGCCACAACTACCACGTATGACTACGGTAACCGCACGCCGGGCACTAATATTTTTGCTTATGAAGGCGAGCTGGATGATAACTCTGTGCCGCCAGGAAATGCCACTACCCCTAATAGTCAAATTTCTATTATCGAGTATGGGTTAATAGCTACAAATGACAGTTTATATGACTTCTATAGTGTGGGACAAAATGGCCGTCGCGCAACGCAGCGCTATGTATTCCAAATAGAGGAAGTTGAAGCTTCGGTCAGCCAGATTGATATTTTATGGAATGGTGCCGGTCAAAATGGCCACCATCCACGAACCGACGGTGTTGAGCTTTTTATATGGAATTATACCAGTGGTAGTTATGAATCGATTGCCAACTCTGGTGATACCGAATCCGTTGTAAATTTAACCCCGAGTATTTCGAGCAACATAACAAACTATATTGGTGGTGCAAGTAATAATGAGATAACACTTTTTTCGACCTCTAATGATAAACGAACGGGTAATCGGTCCAATATTCTATGGTTAGACTTTATCAAGGTGGATATTACCGCAGCGGCTACGCCCAGTATTCACCACTATGAAATAGAACATGATGGTACGGGTTCTACCTGTGCAACCGAAAGCGTCACCATCAAAGCCTGTGAAAATGCTGCCTGTACTGTATTGTCGACTCAATCGGTATCCCTTAACCTCCAGGTTGACGGCAGTATGGTTGCCAGCCCTACCTTTACCGGCAGCACAACGGTGAACTACAATCACCTGGTGTCAGAAACCGTGGCTCTGTCTATCGATAGTCCTAGCATAACCCCTGATAATTCGCTGGTTTGTGATAATACCAGTGGGGGTTCCAGCTGTAACCAAGCATTCACCAATACCGGGTGTGCAGCTTGCTTGGCGAGTTTCCCAAGTGGCTTGGCAAGTGCCGGAAATAACCGTATTGTCATTTCAGGAAATCCAACCATAGATGATAATACCGGCGGTATTTTAACCACAACCAACTTACTGGTCAGTGGCAACCCCGATTGCCTGGATGGTGTCGGCCAAAACTGTACGCAGAGTGGCACGAGTGCGAGCAGCATAACCCTACAGGCGAACTCCTCTACAACCGCTTTAACGACAAGTACCAATTTTACTGCGGGAGATCATTACTACGGAACCATGACCTTGGCGGGCGGAGATAATTTAACCGTTTCTGGCGGCGGCACGACCCGCTTGCATTTTAATGGTGATGTTAACCTCAACGGCAATAGCAATATCAATGCTTCTGGCACCCCTGAGCAACTGGTGATCTATGTTGATGGCAACCTTAATATGCCGGGCAATGGCACCTATAATGCGATTTTCTATGTTACTGGCCATGTCAGTATCAGTGGTAGCTTTACCTTAAATGGAGCCCTGACGGCGGAAGGGGAAATTGCCATAAGCGGTAGCCCTAATATTAACTATAGTAGCAGCTATATCAGTAGTGCGGACTTAGGGACTAACTGTGCGGGAGAGCCGTCACTTTCGGTTCACCATTACTTGATCGAACATGATGGCAGCGGTCTTACCTGCTCGCCGGAATCTGTTACCATCAAAGCCTGTATGAACAGTGACTGTTCAGTGTTAAGTACGACGCCTGTGTCATTGGATTTTCAGGGGGGGGGCAATACCTTTAGCTCACCTAATTTTACTGGTAGTACTACGGTTAGTTTCAATCACACCACCGCAGAGGTGTTGACATTAGCGGTGGCCAATGCCTCTGTACCAGCGACTAATTCAATCGTTTGTGACAGTGGCGGCAGTAGCTGTGATATTGAATTTTTTGATAGCGGCTTTGTCTTTGATGTATTAACTCAGACCTCCTGCGAAGCATCGAGTGAAATTGTTATCAGTGCAGTAAAAAAAGATGACGTCACGCAAAAGTGTGTGCCTGGCTTTAGCAATGTCAGCAAAACATTGAAATTTTGGACTGATTACGTCAACCCTAATACCGGTAATAAAAAGGTCTCCTTAACTCAAGGAGGAAACGATTATGAGTTGGCTACCAGTAAGGGAACGGATGTCTCTGTCGGCTTTGATGTCGATGGTGAGGCGAAATTTACAGTGAGCTACCCTGATGCTGGCCAACTGCGGCTTAATGCCAGTTATGATGGTAGTGGTGATGATGCAGGTCTAAGCATGGCGGGGGAGGACCTATTTGTTACCGTGCCGGCCAAACTGGTTGTTACTAGCCCGGATGCCAATGCTACTTGCGGCGTTAATGATATCACTTGTTCGGTATTTAAAGCTGCCGGGGATAGTTTTAACCTTAATATTGAAGCTCAATGTGATGGTGGTACGCCAACTCCTAATTATCAACCTCAGGCAAATAACCGGCTAGAATTGTCAGTGCAACAGGAGGCGCCAACTGTCGCATTAGGCGCTTTGACTATAGCCAGTTCGGGAGTTGTTATTGATGCGACAAATAACACAACAACTATTGGCAAAGATGTTGAAGTATCAAATTTATCTTTGGCTGTTAACTATAGTGAAGTGGGCATTATCAATATTGCCGCAAGAGATACTGATTATCTGGGGACGCCAATAAACTTTAGTAGTTATACAACTATTGGCCGTTTTATCCCGGATCATTTTGAATTGGCTGAAATTGAAGGTGGCAGCCTGACCAGTATTTGCGAGTCGGTAACGCCTAATATTGCCATGCCATTTGTTTATAATGGTCAAATGCAAATTGCCAGTCCTACGCGTGGGGCGATTCGTTACGGTGCGGCCTTGTTACCAGAATTCACCATTACTGCAAAATCTGCGCTATGCCCTGGAGGTAACTGCTCAACTACGCAAAATTATACTGGTGACTATATGCGCCTGTTACCAGCTGGTGTGATAAGAGTGGTGCCAACAAGTGACGTGACCACCAATGGCAAGGATGGTGCCACTAAACTCAATCTTACCGCTCAACTTAATGACGTTACGTTAAGCGAGGCATCTGGCATAGTGAATTATCAGTTTGATGGCAATGATAATTTTGTATATACCAAAGAAGCCAATGCTGAACGCGCTCCCGTAGTAGAATCAGATATCGATTTGGTAATTACCTCGGTGACCGATCAGGATAGTGTCACCGCCAATGATACCAATGGTGCCGGTATTGACGGCGTGTTGACATTAGAACCAACAGGAATAGAAGTACGTTTTGGCCGAATTACCCTGGAAAATGCCTATGGTCCGGAAACCAGCCCCTTACCTGTTCCTATGATGGTTCAATATTTTGATGGTACTCATTATGTTAACAATGTTGATGATACCTGTACCATTCCTGGCCTGACTGATAAAGAGGCCGGTGCCATTCATAGCGGTGGCCTGGATTTATGGGATTACCGCCTGGTGGATCTGGACGCAACTGATACCTTGGAGGTAATTGAAACCAGCGGCAGCATTTCCGGCGGTTTTGAGGACGGAGTTAACAGGAATTTTATTTTTGGTAGCCCTGGCCAAGGTAACCAGGGCGGATTGCAACTTGAGTACCAGGTGCCCTCCTGGCTGCAATATGACTGGGTAACGCCGGACAGTTTTACCGCCAACCCAACGGCTATACTGTCTTTTGGCCTATACCGCGGCAATGATCGCATTATCTACTGGCGGGAAGTGAACAATTAATCATCACTGCCAGCAGATCTTTCCTGACAAGTTTGTCGTTTTTGCCCGTTTGGTGAAAAAATTGTAACTTTTTAGCTGTTTTTTCAAAAATGGGCATCACATCTTCACCAGACTCGGGTATGATTAACCGATCAAAGAGAATAATTATCACTACTCTGGCCTGATGGTATTTAAAGGCGGGGGTAAATAAGCCACCCAAGGTCGGCTGAACAAATTTACAGGGCATTTCGATTATATGTTTAAGAAATTACGCGGCATGTTTTCCAATGATTTATCAATCGATTTGGGAACAGCAAATACACTGATTTATGTAAAAGACCAGGGCATAGTCCTTAACGAGCCTTCGGTTGTGGCCATTCGCCAGGATCGTGCCGGCGGCTCTAAAAGTGTTGCTGCGGTAGGTTCGGCGGCGAAGCAGATGTTGGGCCGTACGCCAGGCAATATCGAAGCCATTCGTCCGATGAAGGACGGTGTTATTGCCAACTTCTTTGTTACCGAAAAAATGCTGCAGTATTTCATCAAGCAAGTGCACAGCAATAACTTTTTACGCCCGAGCCCGCGGGTATTGGTTTGCGTGCCTTGTGGTTCAACTCAGGTTGAACGCCGTGCCATTCGTGAGTCTGCCATGGGGGCAGGAGCGCGTGAGGTGTATTTGATCGATGAGCCTATGGCGGCAGCCATTGGTGCCGGTATGCCGGTATCGGAAGCAACGGGTTCCATGGTAGTTGATATCGGTGGTGGTACCACGGAAGTCGGTATTATCTCATTGAATGGTGTCGTTTATTCTTCTTCTGTTCGCATTGGCGGTGATAAGTTTGATGAAGCCATTATCAACTATGTTCGTCGTAATTTTGGCAGCCTGATTGGTGAAGCCACGGCAGAGCGCATCAAGCATGAAATCGGCTCTGCCTACCCGGGTGAAGAGCTGGTGGAAATTGAAGTACGCGGCCGCAACTTGGCGGAAGGGGTACCAAGAAGCTTTACATTAAATAGTAACGAGATTTTGGAAGCCCTGCAGGAGCCGTTAACCGGTATTGTCAGTGCCATTATGGTGGCGCTGGAGCAATCTCCGCCAGAACTTGCCTCGGATATTTCCGAGCGAGGCATGGTGCTCACCGGCGGTGGCGCCCTGTTAAAAGACCTGGATCGCCTGTTAATGGAAGAAACCGGTATTCCGGTTGTGGTCGCCGATGATCCCCTGACCTGTGTTGCGCGCGGTGGCGGTAAGGCATTGGAAATGATAGATATGCATGGGGGCGATTTATTCTCCTACGAATAAAATTGATATTTATTCTTTGTTATTTAATCCAATAACAGCGTTAAAAGTACTCATTGGCTAGCGTCAACTCCGTGCTTTCGTCTTGTTCTTGAAATAAATTCCAGCGAATAAATTACCAATTTATTAAGAGAATAGAGATAAATAGAAATTACAATTATAAGCTTGTAACTGGTTTTTTATGAACCCAATTTTTAAACATGGACCCTCCCCACAGCACCGGCTCGTCCTGGTGCTGTTTTGTTCTATTCTGTTGATTTTTTTCGATCACAAAATGAATAGCTTCGAGAATGTTCGCGGCTATCTGCAGTCTTTGGTCAGCCCCTTGCAGTATATGGCCAATACTCCTAAGCAGATGATGACCTGGGCGGCAGAAAACCTGGTCACCCGCAAACAGCTGATAGAAGAAAACCAGAAGCTGCGCATAGATGAGTTGCGGCTGCATGAACAGTTGTTACAGCTGGAGCATATCAAGCAGGAAAATGACCGCCTGCGCTCACTATTGGCTTCGCCGTTAAGGGTGGAAGCCAAAAAAATGGTGGCGGAAATCCTCTCTGTTGACAGCGACCCCTATATCCATCAGATAGTGATCAACCGTGGCGCCAATGATGGCGTTTATGAGGGCCAGCCGGTACTGGATGACAAGGGGATTGTTGGCCAGATCCTGCATGTCGGTACCACCAGTAGCCGGGTGATACTGATCACGGATGTTACTCATGCCGTGCCTGTGCGTATTAGCCGCAACGGTATTCGCATGATAGCCTCAGGTACGGGACGCATCGACAGGCTGACCCAAAACCATGTCCCCCACAGTACGGATGTCGTCAGTGGTGACTTACTGGTAACGTCCGGCCTAGGGGGCAAGTATCCGGAGGGCTACCCGGTGGCACGTGTTACCTTGGTCAGTCAGGACGAGTCGCGCCCCTTTGCCAAAGTCTTTAGCCAACCGGTGGCACAAATCGACAGGCTCAGGTACTTGCTGCTGTTGTGGCCGGCCAAGACCAGCACCATTTTTGCGCCCAAGTCCCAAACTCCAGTTGTTAAGGAAGCTGACAATGCTGGCTCATAACGGGATTATCATCATTTTTTCTTTATTGCTGGCACTTATCGCCAGCATTATCCCTTTACCCCTGAGTGTTGATGCCTTCAGGCCAGATTGGGTGCTGGTGGTGCTTTTATATTGGTCATTGGCCTTGCCGAACCGGGTCAATGTGGTAACTGCCTGGTTTATGGGTTTTTTGCTGGATGTTTTGCTGGGCACAGTGTTGGGAATTCACGCAGCCGCGATGGCACTTGCTGTGTACATTGCCGCAGAAAATTATCAAAAGATACGTAACTTTTCTCTGTGGCAGCAGGCCTTGATAGTGGGGGTGCTGGTGGCACTGTATCACTTGGTAGTATTTTGGCTGCAGCGTTTTTTAACTGATGTGGTGTTTCTAACCAGCTATTTGTATCCAGTGATCACTAACGTAATTTTATGGCCCTGGATATTTTTATTGTTGCGCAAGGTGCGCCGCCATTTTTTGATCAGATAACAGGCTCGCTTTCACGGGGTGAAAGCAACTAGCTAATTGGCCAACTCGAATAAACTATGAATAAGCAATTGATTCTGGCGTCAAAATCGCCAAGAAGAAAAGAACTATTAGCCCAGCTGGGTTACCAATTTACTTGCCAGAGCGCCAATATTGATGAGTCGGTGCATGAAAATGAGGCACCTGCTACTTATGTGGAACGACTGGCGCGTGAAAAGGCCGAATATATAGCGCAGGGACAAAATAACCAGGCGTTAATCTTGGGTTCAGATACGGCGGTTATAATCGGCGATAAGATTCTGGGCAAACCCAAAAATAAGCAGGAAGCCGTTGATATGCTAACAGCTTTATCAGGCGTAAAGCATCAAGTGGTAACAGGGATAGCGGTTGCCTGTGGTAATCGGCTTGAAAGCCTTGTGGTTTCTACCGATGTCTTTTTCAAGGTATTATCTGAACATGAAATTGATAACTACTGGCAGACCGGCGAACCACAGGACAAGGCCGGTGCCTATGGCATTCAGGGCATAGGCGGACAATTTGTGAAACAAATACAGGGTAGTTATTCTTCGGTAGTTGGGCTACCGTTATATGAGACAGCGCAGTTATTGACCGAGTTTGGGCTGCCAAACCCGGTTCAGGCTGTAAAATAGGATGTAATATGAGCGGTGAATTACTCATTAATGTTACGCCGAGTGAAACCCGGGTGGCATTGATAGAAAATGGTGTTTTACAGGAAGTCCATGTTGAGCGAGAGGCGCGTCGTGGCCTGGTCGGTAACATCTATCTGGGCAAAGTGATCCGCGTCCTTCCTGGCATGCAGGCCGCCTTTGTCGACATTAGCCTGGACAAGGCCGCCTTCCTCCATGCTTCAGACATTAATTCTCGCTTGATCACCAACCAGGAAGATAATGGCTCGGATCAGGTCCCCGATATCCGGACCCTGGTGCACGAAGGCCAATATATTATGGTGCAGGTGGTCAAGGATCCGCTTGGCACCAAGGGCGCCAGGCTCACGACAGATATCACCATAGCTTCACGCTATCTGGTCTTAATGCCCAATGCCAGTCATGCCGGTGTTTCGCAGCGCATAGAGGATGCGGAAGAAAGAGGGCGCTTAAAGGATATTGTTGCGCCATGTTGTGACGAGGAGCATGGCTTTATTGTCCGTACGGCGGCAGAGGGGGCCGGTGAACAGGAACTCAGGCATGATGCCGACTTCTTGCGCCGGGTTTGGCGTAAGGTCAAGGAGCGCAAGGAGCGCAAACAAACAAAAACCGCGATTTTCCAGGATCTTTCCCTGGCATTCAGGGTATTAAGGGATTTTGTCGGCATTGAGCTGGAGCGTATTCGTATCGACTCAAAACTGACTTACGAACAGCTGGTAGAGTTTACCCAGGAATTTGTCCCTGAATTAACCCCTGTGCTGGAATATTATCCGGGCGAAAGGCCCATTTTTGACCTGTTCGATGTTGAAACAGAGATACAGCGGGCCCTGCACAGAAAGATAGAGCTTAAATCCGGCGGTTATCTGATCATAGATCAGACCGAGGCCATGACCACCATAGATATCAATACCGGCGCCTTTGTCGGCCACAGAAATCTTGAAGAGACAATTTTCAATACCAATATCGAGGCCACTCAGTCGATTGCCCGTCAGCTTCGCTTAAGAAACCTTGGCGGTATCATCATTATCGACTTTATCGATATGACCAATGAAGATCATAAACGCCGCGTTCTACATAGCCTGGAAACGGCTCTGGCAAAAGATAATGTCAAGTTTAGCGTCAGCGGCTTTTCCGCGTTAGGCCTGGTTGAAATGACCCGCAAGCGCACCCGGGAAAGCCTTGAGCATATCCTATGTGGTGAGTGCTCGGTATGCTCCGGGCGAGGCATTTTAAAAACCGTGGAAACCGTTTGTTTTGAAATCCTCAGGGAAATTGTCAGGGTTAACCGGGCCTATGATGCCGACAAGTTTATTGTTTATGCGTCCTCGGCGGTCAGCGAGTCCTTGATCAATGATGAATATCATAACCTGGCCGAACTAGAGGTGTTTATCGGCAAGCAGATTAAGATACAAACCGAGCCCATGTATAATCAGGAACAGTTTGATGTTGTTATGATGTAAAATCAGGCAATGTGTAGCAAGTAAGTGCATACTATAGCTGTATGTACTCAGTATTTAAGGTGTAGTTGAAGTTAAATGAGCATATCACGCGTATCAAATCGCTGGTTAAACCGGGTATACAAGAGCATGGCAATCATGCTGGTGTTGCTGGCGGTGTTTATCAGCGCCCTGCGCCTGTTTTTACCCTATGCCCATAACTACCGGCAGGAATTTCAAGACTATATCAACGACACTTACCAAAGCAATATCATTATTGGCAGCCTGAGCATGGGCTGGCAAAAAGACGGCCCGACCCTGGTGACGGAAAATGTCAGCCTGTTGCATACGGATACCACGGAAATCTTTATTGAAAAAATCGACTTGCATCTCGATTTTTGGCGCAGTATCAAAGACAGGCGCCTGGTGACCAAAGACTTCACCATGGATGGCGCCAAGGTCTTGGTGGACAAAACCGAAATCGCCCAGGGCAATGTGACCCCCAGGGATGCCTCTTTAATCGAAGGGATCTCTGACTTATTCTTGCAGCAAATCGGTCGTTTTTCACTGAGAGATAGCCAGGTTATTTTCCGGACCGAAGATAAACGCAGAACCTTGCTGATAGAGCGGCTGGCCTGGCTAAATAATGACAACAGGCATCAGGCCCAGGGGGATGTTATTTTTGATGGCTTATCTTCCAATAACCTCAAACTGCTAATGGATCTGGAAGGTGCCACGATAGGAGAGATGCAGGGACAGGTTTATCTGCAGGCCAATAACCTGAATATCACCCCCTGGCTCGATAAGATTTTGGCCATCGAGGATGATAAAACCGCCTCCCAGATCAACTTTGATGCCTGGCTGACGATAGAAAATGGCCAGCCAGAACAGTTTCAGCTGGAATTTGGTGAAAATGAGGTTAGCTGGCAACATCAAGGCCAGACAAGAAATATCGGCTTAAATGCCGGGCAAATATTGGTTAAAAATGACGACAAGCTCAGATTATCCCGGCTATATAGCTCACCGCTGACCTTTAAAATTAACCAGGAAGTATTAGCGCCCGTTTCGCTGCAGTTTAATAAACACAATAAGGTCTTTTCCGGCTATCTGTCCGCGATAGATATAGCAGGAACGGCAGAGATCTTGCCGCTCTTTGTCAAAGATGAACAACTAAAAAACTTGATCGCCGAGCTGTCTCCCTCGGGAAAACTCGCTGATATCTTTATTAATAAGGATAAGGATGCAGTTTGGTTGGCTGCTGATTTTTCAGGAGTCAGCACTCAGTTCAGCCATGGCATTCCCGGCATAGAGCAGGTTGCAGGCAGCCTGGTTTTGGCTGAACAGCAATTGCAAGTCAAGTTAACGGCAGAAAATGGTGCGCTGGATTTTGACAAGCATTTTATCCGGCCTATTCCTTACAATAGCTTGTCGACAACCCTTAACCTTGCGTGGTGGCAAGAAGGGTGGCGCCTTAATGCCGACGAGGTGGAGTTAGTGTCCGATGAGTTGCAGCTATCGGCTGCCGCCGGGGTTAATGCTCCCAAAGATGCCTTAGCAGAAATGTCATTGCTGGCCTCAGTGTCCGGTGCCGATGCCAAGCTTGCCCGCTACTACTATCCACAGCTGTTAATGGGGGAAAACCTGGTCGACTATTTAAATGGTTCGATACTGTCAGGAGAAATTGACCAGGCTCAGGTGCTGTTTAATGGCCCACTGGCCCGCTTCCCCTTTAATGACCATGAAGGTATTTTTGTCGTCGATGCCGAGCTGAGCAAGTCAGAATTTCAATTTGATCCTAAGTGGCCTGCAATCAAGGACTTTGCCGCCAATTTGAATTTCACCAACAACGGCATGTTGATAACGGGCCGTGAAGGCGAGCTTTCGGGCCTGGATGTCTCCGGGGTGACGGCGGCAATAGAGAGTTTATCGAAAGAGCAGGTTTTGGTGGTTGATGCCGACATTCAGCCGACTCAAGCACAAACTGTGGCGGGACTCATGCAGCAAAGTCCACTTGCCGGCTCTGTGGGCAAGGTACTGGAGCAGGTTGCGATATCAGACGCCATTACCGGCGAGTTTAGCCTGACTTTACCCTTGAAGGATACCGAGAGCGTCGTTGCCAAGGGCAAGGTCAACTTTACCGACAATGCCATTGCCTTGCAGGCCCCCGAAATGAATTTTACCCGGGTCAATGGCCAGCTGAATTTTCGCAACGACATCATTACTGTCAATGGTTTATCCCTGAACTGGCGAGACTTGCCCCTGGTATTGACAGTTAAAGGGGCTGACAAAAATGATTATTATGAGACAGGCATACACCTAGATGCCAATTGGCAGGATTCCGGCTGGCAAGAGCAAGTGCCTGACCTATTGAAAAAATATGGCAAGGGAGCATTAGCCTGGCAGGGAGATCTGGCCCTATATAATCATAGGGATGGCGGTTTTTCCTATCAGCTAGACATTGGTTCCGAGCTTTATGATGTCAACCTTGACCTGCCCTTGCCCTATAAAAAGGTCCCCTATGAGAACCTGGCCTTCAAGGCGGAGGTTTCGGGGCAGCTTAACCAGTCAACCATTAATGCCAGTTTGGGAGAACAGCTTAGCTTTTATGGCGTGCTCAATCACCGGGAGGTGCAGTTTTCCCGTGCACACCTGGTGCTGGGTGATGAGAAAATGCTGCTACCCATGGATGGTTTCCATATCACGGCCAAGCTTGAGCAGGCAGATTTTGCCCAGTGGCAGCCCTTTATCAAGGATATTATTGATACGGTTGAAGCCGACCAAGAAATGACTCAGGTGCCGGGCGCCAATACTCAGCATTTGATTGCCAGGCCAGAACGTATTCGTGGCACTTTGGGGGAGATGAACATCTTTGGCCAAAGCCTGAGCAATGTTTCATTTAACTTGCTGGATAAGCAAGCCTGGTGGTTACTGCAGCTTAATGCCAAAGAGGCAAGAAGCCAGATCAAGTTCTATCCTGACTGGCTTGAACAAGGCGTTGATATCAATGCCGACTTTTTACATTTTGCCAGCAAAACAGAAGCAGTCACCGCCGAAACTGCTGATGAGACGGTAAGCCTCGCCAGTGGAAATAGCGCAGAGGTGCCGGCAACAGACTCTCCCTTGCTCAATGATGATGTGGTTTTTGCCAATATTCCTCCGATGCGCGTACATTGCGATAGCTGCCGTTTTGGCATGTTGGATCTGGGCACAGTCGATTTTGAAATTCAGCGTACCCAGGACAGTGTTATTGACCTGAAACGATTTACCGCCAAGCGGGGGAAAACACAGCTGAGCTTTGATGCTTACTGGCTATACGATGAGAATGGTTCAAACACCCAAATAGAGGGAGAGTTTTCCGCCAAGGATGTTGAACAGGAAATTGAACGCTTAGGTTATGCTTCGATAATTAAGGACAGTGGCATTAAAGCCACCTTTGACGCTAACTGGCAGGGCGGCCCTCATGATTTTTCTGTCGATGGACTCAATGGCAGAGTAAGTAGCAGGCTGGATGATGGCTACCTGGCCGACGTCAGTGATAAAGGCGCCCGCATTTTTTCTGTGCTTAGTCTGCAATCCCTGGTCCGCAAGCTCACCCTGGATTTTAGGGATATTTTTAGCGACGGCATGTTCTATAGCAACATTAAGGGGGACTTTAATGTTAAAGACGGTATCTTGTATACGGACAATACCAAAATGAAGGGAGCCGCCGGTGATCTGACCATAAAGGGCAATACCGAACTGGGACAGGGGCTTTTGGACTACCGCATGTCGTACAAGCCCAATCTGACCTCAAGCCTGCCGGTTTTGGCCTGGATTGCCACCCTGCAACCCGCCGTGTTTTTAGCCGGCGTTGCCATAGATCAGGTCTTTACCGCCAAAGTGGTTTCCGAGTTTACCTTTGAACTAACCGGCACGGTAGATGAACCTAACCTGGTACAGGTTGATCGTAAAAGCAAGGATGTCAGTGTCGGCCGTTCTACCCCACCTCAAATCGTCGACAACGCTCCGCCGTCTGAGCCGATAGAAGAATCAAAAGGCTCGGGAACTGAACCCGTTAAACTTAAAACCGATAAACAGGCAGATGATGCCGATGGCTAAATTAAGCGCTATTCAACTTTGCTCCAGGCCCGATGTTACGGAAAACCTCACCCTAATCGATCAGCTGCTCAGTGACCTTGTTAAGGACGAAGAGCATTTGGTGCTACTGCCAGAGTGCTGCTTGTTTTTTGGTGGCAGAGATGCCGAGCAGTTAAGCTTGGCCAAACAGACGGCGGCTAACAGCTCTCTGGAACAAGAGCTAAAGGCTCTGGCTGCCAAGCACCAGGTATACCTGGTTGGCGGCACCATACCCCTGCTCAGTGCCAATGGTGATAAGTTTACCAACAGCAGTTGTGTTTTTACCCCTGAGGGAAACAAAGTTGCGCAATATGATAAAATCCACCTGTTTGACGTTAATGTTGAAGATAGTGAAAAGCGCTATTACGAGTCCAAGTATACTCAGGCTGGGCGTACTACCCAGGTAGTGGGCACCAATTTTGCCCAACTGGGTCTGTCGGTTTGTTATGATATCCGCTTTCCCGAACTATACAGGCAGCTGCGCCAGCAGGGGGCTGATATTATTACCGTACCCAGCGCCTTTACCCGGGTAACGGGAAAAGCCCACTGGCAGGCCTTGTTGCAGGCAAGAGCCATAGAAAATCAGGTCTATATTATTGCCGCAGCGCAGGAAGGCGTACATGCCAATGGCCGGGAAACCTGGGGACACAGCATGATCATTAGCCCCTGGGGAGAAATCCTGGCCTGCCTGGAACAAGGGGCAGGCGTTATAAGTGCCGAATTTTGCAAAACTCAAGTTGATCGGGTGCGTACTAGTATGCCGGTTTTGGAACATAATCAATTTAAAACAGAGCTAATATCGTATGAATAGTGTTGAGCGCGAGCTCCTGGCAGACAGTCAGATAGATGAGAGTTTTTTAAATAAAACCCTGGCAGGCATATATCAGCGCCAGATTGACTTGGCTGATCTTTATTTTCAGTCCAGCTGCCATGAATCCTGGATGCTGGAAGACGGCATAGTAAAAGAAGGTTCATACAATATTGAACGTGGCGTTGGTGTCAGGGCGATATCGGGTGAGAAGACAGGTTTTGCCTATTCCGACGATATATCTCCCGACGCACTCACCAAGGCTGCGGATGCCGCCAAGGGCATAGCCCATGCCGGTAAATCGGGCCAGGTTCAGGCGTTTAAGTCTAGCACGCCGGCTGATATCTATCAGGCGGTGGATCCGCTGGCCAGCCTGCCACAAGAGCAAAAGATCAAGCTGTTACACGAGGTTGAAGCACACGCGAGATCACAGGACAAGCGCGTCACTCAGGTCATCGTCAGCCTATCCGGGGTCTATGAAAAGGTGTTGGTTGCCGCCAGTGACGGCACCTATGCCACAGATATCAGGCCCCTGGTCAGGTTGAATTGCTCGGTATTGGTGGAAGATAACGGCAAAAGAGAAAGGGGCAGTGCCGGTGGAGGTGCCCGTACCGATTACAGCTACTTTTTTGAGCCGGAAGCGGGGAAAGCCAGATACCTGGCCTATGCCGAGGAAGCGGTCAGACAGGCACTGGTCAACCTGGTGGCGATAGATGCACCGGCCGGCTTATTGCCTGTGGTACTAGGGGCAGGGTGGCCTGGAGTGCTACTGCATGAAGCAGTCGGTCATGGCCTGGAAGGGGATTTTAACCGTAAGGGTTCATCGGCTTTTTCCGGCAAGATCGGCCAAAAGGTCACCTCAGAGCATTGTACTATCGTGGATGATGGCACCCTGGCAAACCGCCGCGGCTCGTTAAATATCGATGATGAAGGCACGCCGGCACAATACAATGTTTTGATAGAAAAAGGTGTTTTGAAAGGTTATATGCAGGATAAGCATAATGCAGCCTTGATGGGCGTTGCGCCTACGGGTAATGGTCGCAGGGAATCCTACGCCCATCTACCCATGCCTCGCATGACCAACACCTATATGCTGCCGGGAGAGCACAGCCCGGAAGATATTATCAAGTCGGTTAAAAAAGGCATCTATGCCCCGCACTTTGCCGGTGGCCAGGTGGATATCACCTCAGGGAAGTTTGTTTTTACCAGCTCCGAGGCCTATTTGATTGAAAATGGGGAAATCACTTCACCGGTCAAGGGGGCGACCTTGATTGGCAGTGGCCCGGAAGCCATGCAGAAAGTCAGCATGGTGGGTAATGATCTGGAGCTGGATGCCGGTGTTGGCGTCTGCGGTAAGGACGGCCAGAGTGTGCCTGTCGGGGTCGGACAGCCAACCCTGAAGGTTGATGAAATGACCATAGGTGGTACTCAGTAATTCAGGCTGAATTGGCACTGGTTGAGAAAGGCGTCTTAGGCGCCTTTTTATTTGACTAATGTTTGAGAGTTTGTCCCGTTATTTACTGCTCTAATCAGTCAAATTATTAATGTGATTGTGTAATTGTAACCTTTTGTTTCATCCTGTAAATTCACCGCAAATAAAATACCCTTTATCCCAAGCTTTGTTACCCTAGCGTCCATAAATTCTATAATTTGATCAGTTCATACCAATTGAAATAATAAATTGACCAACTTAGAGCTTCATTAGCGAGCTTAGAACAAACAAAATTATTTAAACATAGTCGCTCTATATTTCATTAATTTTGTGAAGTTATCAGCTTGCTAATGAGC
>Ga0213838_1000338_pt1 | contig 41125 bp, 59 predicted proteins | sample SWPATP13_FD_160577 | JGI IMG/M metagenome (GOLD analysis project Ga0213838, IMG submission 160577) | Coastal seawater microbial communities from Marineland, Florida, United States - SWPA TP1 #3 | ecosystem: Environmental > Aquatic > Marine > Coastal | place: USA: Florida | collected 2016-08-06 | reverse complement strand
TAACTCGCTCGGTTACAAAGACGACGTATCCACCAAGGGCGTGGATGAAGGCATGATCAAATACATGCGCATGGCAAACCAAATCAACACGATTGCCAACGATACGGATAACGTCGAGGCGCGGGATTTACTCGGGGTAATGAGCCGCCAAGGGGCAACGCTCATCAACTCCGGTTTTAGTAATGACCAAGCGCTTGCGCTCTCCGGCGGCCTTTTGTCTAAGGGCGCGACCGAAGAACAGGCCGCCACCGCGGCGAAAAACATTTCGAAAGCATTAACTCGCGGATTCTCCGCCAGTGATGCTCAAAAAGACGTGTTTCGCATGATTGGCATGAGTGCCGGCACGGTGGCGCAATCGACGCAAGACGACGCAATGGGCACCTTGCTCGATGTGTTGGACGGCGTCAAAGACCTAAACGCCGAAGACCAAGCCGCTGCGCTGAATGTGCTTTTCGGTGATGAAGCCGTGGGGCATGTTCAAAAGCTTTTAAATGATACCGATTCGCTAAGAGCGATTGAGTTACGCGCCCAAAAAGCCCGAAACGATTCGGTTAAAGCGGAATATGAACTTGTGGCAAGTTCCAACGCGGCCAAGTACGAAGAAACCGCCAACGCCTTAAACAATTTCGCCATTGTCATGGGGGATCGCCTTTTGCCGATTGTTGAGCCGTTACGAGCCGGCTTAACGGACGGCGTTATGGCGCTAACCGAATTCATGGCGGCGAATGAATGGGCGGGAACCGCCATTGCGACCGCCTCGGCGGCTGTGGTGGGGGGGATCGCGGTTTATAAAGCCTATCACGCGCTTAAATTTGCCAAGGGCTTGATTGGTATTGCCAAGGAAACCGCGGCACTCAATAAGGCCGCCAACGCGCGCGAGCGTTACACCCGTTCATTAAATCGTGAAGCCGTTGCCAATGAAAGCGGAGGGCGTCGAGGTGGCCGCGGTGGTCGCCGTCGTGGTCGTCGTGGCCGTGGTCGGGGTTTGTTGAAAGTCGGAACGGGATTGCTTGCCGGTGGTTTTGCGAGCTCAGCGTTTGCCGGTGATTCTATGGATGTGGCCGCCGATGGTGTGGGCGCTGTGGGGGATTTACTCGAAAACGCCCCGAAAGCCGGCGGCATGGTGAAAGGGTTAGCAAAAGGTGTTAGGCCGCTCGCCATGATTATGGATGGCGTCAGCGCTGCGGGGAGCTTAATCGACGGGGATTATCGCAGCGCGGCCGAAACGGGCGGCGGTTTCCTCGGTGGTATGGGCGGCGCCGCCGCGGGGGCGGCATTAGGCACAATGATATTCCCAGGCGTGGGAACCGCGGTCGGCGCGGGGCTTGGTGGTTTGCTTGGAGACAATCTCGGCGCGGACTTATTCGCCGGCGCGTTTGATTGGTTTTCCTCCGAAGAGGTGCCCGACCATTCAGAGCAAATCATGATTGCTCAACAAAAAGAAGCGACCGCAAGACAAACGCCAGCAAGAAACGAGACGTTTGCCCCGCAAGTCATTTTGCAAGGGGGCGCAAGCTCAGAGCAAGACATGGAACTGCTTTTAGCCACATTGCGCGAGAAGTGGGACGAGTGGAACGCCGAGCGTGACGCCGAATTGAATCAAGATCTTAAACATTCAATGGTGAGCTAATGAGTGAGCTTTTATTGATTGACGATCACATCTTTAACCCTGTGACCTCTCGAAACCCTGTAGAGGGTATCGAGAGGACAACAGACGGCGGCTGGACAACGGTTGATACCATTCAGAACCCCAAACAAATCAAAAGCGCTCGCAAGCTCGATACGGGAAAAATTGATGTAGTGGCGTATAAGGGCGATGGCATGGAAGAGGCGCGCGCGCTTCGATTGATGGCTGATACCGATCAGCCCGTCATGATCACGCTTGGAACGGGAGAAAGTTGGGGGCAATGGACGATTAAAACCGTAACGACCAAGTACACCAAAATTAAAGAGCGGGGCATTTCTCAAGTGTTGAAAATTTCAATTTCAATAGAGGAGTATCGCCAGAATGCGCATTCAAGCACAAGGTAACGACACGGTAAACGACTTGCTTTTTCGTGAGTTAGGCACCGACGATGACCAAACCGAAGAGGCGTTTTATTTGTTAAATCCGACGATTAACACGCCGTTTCTTGAGCCGTTGCAATGGGTGAACCTACCCGAAAAACAAACCCCGTCGGAAACCGCCGACGATAAGCATGTGATCGAGGTGTGGGAATGATTGAACTTTCGGGCGTTTCCGCCGCGGTCATTATGGAAAACTTGATCCGGTGGCGCCTTTCTGATGAAAGCGGCATGAGTGCCGACCGGCTTTCCCTCACGATTAACGCCGATGACATGAAATCACCGCCTTTAAAGGGCGGGGATGAAATCAAGGTGATATTAGGGGGAGAGAAACGAGGGGCGTTTAAGGCTTCGACGGTGTCGCTTAGCTTAAAGCCGGCGCGTGAGTGGGTAATTCAACTCTCGCCGGCTACGTTTCAACGTACCGACCCGCAAGGATGGCGAGAAAAACGCAAACGCACCTTTCCACCGGCCACGGTGGGCGATGTGGTGAAATCGGTCATGGTCAAACATGGCTACACCGTCCGAGTTGAGCCGGCACTCGCCGCCCTGCCAACCGATCACCTCAACCAAAACGAAGAAACCGACAAAGCATTTATTAGCCGCTTGGCGGAGGAATTCGACGCTATCGCCAAGCCAATCAATGGTTTGTTTGTCTTTGGCACCAAAGGCAGCTTACAAAGTTTGTCAGGGGAAGCAAAAAAGCCGGTCACAATCACGCTTGATGATTTGAAAACCGGCACCGTGGACTTTCCGACCGATGATAATTTTAAAGGAGTGAAAGCCAGTTGGAGAGAATCGGCGACGGGGCGAAATGGCGAAACCGTTATTGGTGGCGCCCCTTTTAGCCGCATGAAACAAACTTTTGCCAATGAAGCCGAGGCCGAGCGCAAAGCCGAGGCGGAATTAAAAAAAATATCCCGACATGGGCAAGTGTTCACCGGCTCGCTGAAAGGGCGCGCCGGCTTCTTTGCTGAATCGGTTTTAACCTTTGATGAGCCCGACGAAACGTTATTACTTGGCGCTTGGTCGCTCGATAAGGTGACGCATTCAGGAACGCGAACGGCGCACACCATACAATTCACAGCAACGAGGCCGAAAGGCTAAACAGATGGAGGGGGCGAAAGCCTCTTTTTTTATGGCTAAAACTCGACTTTTTATTGGCGTTTTAATCGGAGTTATCGCGGCTTTTTACGTGGCTAGAGGGGAAAAGTTAACCGCAACACTGGGAGGAATTACAGCATTTATGAGCGCAGTTTCTATCAATGAATGGGGCGTGATTGTGGGCATGGTTTCGGTGCCGATCTCGCTAGGCTTACAGTTCTATTTTAAGAAAAAAGATAGTGATGCGTTTCAAAAGGCGCTAGAGGGTGGCTTATCGCCGGAAATGGCTTTGAAAGCTAAGGATTCGAGCCTATGAGTCGCTTAAAAAAAATGGTGTGTTCGGTCGGGGCAATCATTGCGATTGTGACCGGTGGCGCCGTGGTTTCAACGGACGGCTACCCGCCGCCCGTTGGTGCGGTGGTTATCGATGGTGAGCATATTGGAGATTTAAAGATCTCCAAACGCGCGCTTGAGGTAATTGGCAACGCGGAGGGATGCCGGCGCAATCCTTACCAATGCCCCGCGGGATTGCTAACCGATGGCATAGGCAACACGCACGGCGTGACCGGTCAGGTTAAAACGGACAATCAAATTGCGGCCGATTGGGTGCGTAATATCCTCGCCGCTCAAGCGTGTTTAGCCAAGGAAACCGCCCTCAATTCACTCAGGCAAGGCGAAATTGATTCGTTGGTGTCTTTCATCTTTAACACCGGTTGCACCACGTACCGGCGCAATAAGGACGGCTCAAGCACTCGCATTGCAAAGTATGTGCGCGCCGGTGATATGACCGCCGCGTGTAATGAGTTTCAGTTTTGGGTGTACGCCGCCGGAAAACGTCTTGCGGGATTAGTGACGCGCCGTCACCTCGAATTTGAAATGTGTATAGGGAAAGTTTGATGTTTCAGAAATACAAAGCGCTGCCCTTGATTGGCGCAATCGCCGGCTTGGCTTATTTAAGTTATGACTACGGCCACACGTCCGCGGTGGAGCAGTACCAAGCGGAAAAAATCGAGCTTCAAGCGGCAAAAGATAAGCTCTTGGATAAACTCGCCGACAAAAACGACGAGGCGTATTTATTGGCGTTCCGTCTCGCGACCCAAAGCGAGAGGGTACGAACGGAAGTCAAAGAAATAGAGAAAGAGGTCATTAAATATGTACAAGAAAACCCTGATAATCAGTGTGTTGTTAATGATGGTGAATGGCTGCGCATCCGAGCCGCCGCCTTGCGAGCGTATAATCGAGCGGTCAGTGTTCACGAACCCACCGCCGCACTTGATGACGCCCCCGACTGAGTTAGAGCAACAAGCCGCTTATCAATCCGATGCGGAATTGTTCGCCGAAGATGCGCGGAACCTGAAAGCGGCCACCAATGACGTGTTGCGTTTTGGTGAGTTGCAAGACTGGATTCGAAAGCAAATCCGGTTGTCGGTCGGTGGTGAGAATACGACCAAAGTCACGCAATAACCCCACCAATAAGAAAGGGCGCACATTGGCGCCCTTTGATTCCTTTCCTTATCCCCTTTCTTAATTTTCCGTCAATACGATTCCGTTTTCTGTCTCGATTGCACCGGTGATAACTTGGCCGGTTTCCGTCCGAACGAGTCCGAATTGCTCCGCCTCTTGAATCGCCTGTCTGAGAGTTTCTAGCGCTTGTTTCATTTCTTGAGTCATACATTCCCCTTTTTTATTGAAAACCAACAAAGTTTTGTTGCTCTTACCATCGATTGAAAAGCCTTTTTAGCTCTCTAAGAGCTGAATTTAGCTCGTTAATTTCATTTTCTCGTTTAAACATTAAGTCGGTGCTTTTCTCACTAAAAGCATCATCAATACGCTTGTGTTTCTTGTTGAGCTCGTTAAGGTACTTTTCTACCTCCTTTTTAGTGGCACCAGTGGAAATCGACAGATCAACTTCTGTTCGGCCTATCTCCATCATAAGTTCCATTCTCGCCGTCCAATCACACGATAATGTTTCTAGCTCTTTTTGTTCATCTAGCTTTTTTCTACGGGTGGCTATGCCTTTTTCAATGGCTGATATCGCCGCGGAATATGGGTTAAATGCTTGAGGCATATTTTTTTACTCCTCTCTAAATCATGTCAATTTTGGATTGGTGGCCATCATAGATAAATGCGTCTATGTCTGTTCGAGCATGGCGGATAAAATGGCGAGTTGTTCGCCGGCTTCCATGGCTTGAAAATTTTTCGCCCATCGTTCCGCCTTTCTTCCTATTCTTTGCCGGTCGGTGAAGTTTTTCCCCGCGTACGTTGTCCAGTAGGCACTATCCGCCGCGTAATTCATCCAAAGCCTTTCCGTTCGTACTCCGCCGCGCGTCATAACGTTAAACGTGTACGTTCGCCACCCTTTCAAAATCTGGTCATAAAGCTTAGAGGGATAGCCCGAAATCATGATTTTTACACCGGATTCTGACAGCGTGTTAAACCGGTCAAGTAGTGCGATATGGTCGTCGATATCGAACTCTTTTCGATAGCGCTTCGATGAGGTGCGCGTTTCCGGCAAATAAGGCGGATCAGCATAAATTAAAGTGTGCTCGCTATCGGTAAACTCGAACTCGTCGAGAAAGCGAAAAAAGCATTGGTTAAACACCTCAATAGAATGAGCCGGCTTGAAATCGCTCAACGTGATTTCGTCGAGCTCTACCCCGATAGAGTGTTGCGCCGGAGGTTTTTTATTAAACACGACGCCCGTTCCCAAAAATGCCTCAATGTAAATTCGATGATTGGGCATATTGGCAATGATGGCCTGATAGGCGCCGCTTGCCCCTTTTGAACCTAAATAGCTCATAAAATCCAACCCGCTGCAGCATAGTTAAAAGTGTCTATACTCGAGCGATAGTTTAACGGCGGAAACCGTCTCGCTATCACCACCCTTTGCGATATTTCACGCCGTCAATCATTAGCAATAATTGCTTGTGTTTCTCTGAGTTGTTAAACCAGTTATTGAGCGATTTTAATTTCACGCCTGAAATGTCGGAAAACTCGTTTCTGGTCATGCCTATCTTTGCTTTTAGCAAGCTAGATAACGACTCGTACTTATCTATATCCATAATTACCTTTTAGAAAAATTCGGGCGCGTAGCCACTTTCGATAGGGTGATAAAGCACGCCTTTTTGTTCGGCAAGCGTGATTTTTATGTATGTCTCGCCGCAGTGTGGGCAGTGGGCGACCGTGTCCCAATCTTCGGGCGTTGGATTGCTGCGAGTTTGTAGGGTTTCACCGCAACAATTGGCCGTGTAATCGGTCATAGGAACGCCGGCTTTAACAAGGGCGCTAATGTGCGTTTGATAGTTTTGTGTAATTTCTTGATTCATTGTGTTGTGCTCCGGTGCGAGTGGGGGCGGCTATGCCCCCAATGCCACAAGTCATTAATCGATAGATAGCTTGGTGAAAAATGGCGGTAAGCCGGCGATTGTCCCGCACCGGTTGATGAGTTGGCGAACAAGTGTCACCGCGTTTTTATGGGTAAAGCCAAGTTTCAATAGTTGTGATTGAATCGGCGCAAAGCGAATGTTTAGCTCGTTGGCTGACTGAATATCACCAAGGTTTTTGAAAATGTCCATTGCGTCATCTTCCAAGCGTTTCACTAAGAACTCCGCCCCTTCGAGCATTTCCTCTTGAGTTGGTTGTGGGGCGTTTTCCGCTTCAAATTTGGTTAGTGCCGCGTCGATAACATCAAGGTTTGCACTTTGAACCCCAAGAAATCGGCGAGTGATAGGGTTGAAAATCGTGATTTCGTCGTTTGCTTTCATTTCCAAACCTAGCGCCTTGGCTTTGGCTTCGATGCGCTCGTATTGCTCCGCGCTGTCAAGACGAACAACAAATGAATCCATAAAGTAGTATTTGCCACGCACATAAAAAGCGATGGCTTGGCCGTCAGTGTTGTAAATCGCCTCAAGGTTAACGCCGTCGTGATATTCCGCTTTGATGAAATCTAAAACATCTTGTGCGGTGGCGGCTTCTTTGTGCGAGTCGAAAGAATCGTCTTGCTGTGAGGTTTGCACGGTGCGAGTGATGCGCGTTGCATTCGCTAAGAACGTAGCAATCATTTTTGGGGTATACGGATTAAAGTGAGTATTGATTAAACTTTATACTAATCAATACTCTACATCTCTTATTTCTTCTTGTGTGTATTTGGATGATTTATGTGCTGTTCAAATAGAGTCCTAACCATGTCATGTCTGAACCCGTGAAAGGACATTTCAGGCTCATCAATCAAGATCATTTCGTTAGGCTCTGGACGAGGCTGGTTAAGTGAATCAATGGTGGTTTCCAGCCCGCCTTTTGTGTAAAGCAATTTAGCCCGAAGCACTTCAAAGCTGTATCCCCTACCGTTTCTGAAAGTGCCTTTTATGGAATTGTTCAGACTCTCAGTTACAGCGTTAGTGTATGGATAATCCCACCAATTGAAGATTTCCTCATGCCAGTTATCTATCGCACGAATAGCATCACTAAAGTATTTACGGACTGTTGGAGTTGCTACACTTTTCCAGTTCTCCCAGTAGTCCTCTGCTTCCTTTCTGGTAGGCATATCCCACATACCCAAGAAGCCTTCTTTAGCGTTGTAGACTTCCATTAACTGGGGATATTCATTAGTCCAGAATTCAAAAGAAGCCAACTCATTTAATCCCTTGATATTGTCTCTGCGTTTGAGAAGAATTTTACGGTCATTCTTGAGCTTCTTACGCTCTTTTACTGTCAACTCCGCACGAACAGCTTTGCGGGCTTTCTCCATAGCCTCACCTGCCATTTTCGCAACATGAAATCGGTCTACTACAACTACTGTATTAGGTATGAGCTGCTTAACTGCACGGTGGTATGGTCGCCACATATCAATACAAACGATCTCTATGTTCTTCCATCCACGAAGACGCATGATCGCCTTTTGAGTGGCGTCTTGAGATCTATCTTTACGCATATCGAGAAGAGTTCTCTTCTCGATATCAGTCATTACAAGGTGCATTTTCTGGCTAAAGTGCGTCTCATCGATACCAAGAACTCGTGGTGCTTGCCAGTCATGTTTGTTTTCGATAGCAGTGACGTAGTTAGCGAACACATTTCTAATCGTCTTCTCATCAACACCAAGCTCACTGGCTACGCTCAAAAACGGAACCTTAGCAGCACGCTTAACTATGTAGTCAACAGTGCGCTTTGGCATCCTGAAGTCTTCGTGAAGCCACTCCAAAGGTTCGAAATACGTCTTACCACAGGGCTTACACTTCAGGCGTTTTCTGGTGAAGCTGATACGGACGGTCTTAGCGTGCATCTGAGTATCAACATAACGTTGAACTCTCTTACCGATAACAACTGAGTCGGCTGAACGGCATTCAGGGCAATCACGAACAATAACTACCGACTCAGCGTGGATAACATAGCTATCCTCGTGCTCCTCCAGTTGGAGCACGGATACATTTCGTAAATTAAGCAAAATCAAGCACTCACGCCATACAATCTAGGCAGACACCTTTATCGTGTTTTGCAAACATGTCAAGCTGACAAATTGGAATATCGGCTCTCAGTGCTTTAACCGTTTCTTTTGCGTCATACCAGAACTTAGATGGTGTTACATGCTCAGTAGGTTCGATACCTGCTTTCTTCATGTCTTCGAACAATGACTCTTTATCTTCCAAGTAGACAGGGCCAAACTCATCCTTGTGGATTGCGTAACCTATTTCATCCTCGGCAACTTTAGCATCCTCCCAAATATCAGGGCGCTCACAATAGACTATGTACCAATGTTGCCAGCCAGCTTTTAAGCAACCAATGCAATTCGCATGCTTGAATCGGTTGTAAGTCATCGGTGGGGCTATGCCTATCTCGTTTGTAACGGCGATAGTCTTTTCCTAGCTTATCATTGGAAATTCAGTTTTATAGCCGTCAAGTCCCATGATCTGTGCACGACGTTGTGCTCGCTCACGTTCTCTGGTAGAGGCATCAAATCCGTAGATATATGTGTTCTGCTTGTCTGGGTCATTTGTCGTCAGCCAGCGCTTGAACGGTGCTGTTTTTAATCTATTGGTACAAAGTATTTGACCATTACCAACTTTCCACGCCCCAGCATCAACACAAACATCTATTGGCGTGGCGGTATCCCACTGTTCGTGATTTGCATAAGTAATAGGCAGACCTAGATAGTCAGCGACTTCTTGTTTAAATCGCTTAATGTCAGCATCTTCCACTTTCGGAGTGATGTCATGATTTAAGAGAATCACGTTTTCCTTGCCGTGTAATCTTACGGCTTCAATTGCACATAAGGCTGAGCTATGCCCACCTGAATAACACACTACGTACATAAACACCTCATACTCACTATAATCCGAATTTAACACTTGTGATTATACAAGTAGGTCATTTATTCGTACACACTTAAATCCGAATACCCCATTTTTGTGGCGTTTTTACGGATTGGTTTTCTAAGTGTGTTCATTGCGTATTCTCCGGTGGTGGTAGGCTTGATTGCCTCGGATTTTACGGCGGTCATCGCCTTGGTTGGCTTTAACTATATGGGTAATAGTTGCCTAAGTAAAATGCAAAATGAGAAATAATTACTCACATGTGATTCATTTATCATTTTTCCCTTTTTGGAAAAAAATTATTTGACTCGGCTTTGATGTGTTCCCATAATGGGAAAAAAGAGGGAGAGATATGCGAGTTTTATCAAAAGCCACGTTGCGCGAGTTTTGGGAACAATCGAAATATGCGGATAGCGAAATGTCGCTTAGAGCATGGTATGACGAAGCCAAGATCGCGGACTGGCAGACGCCGCAGGACATTAAAAACCTGTATCGAAATGCGTCTTTCGTTGGTAACAATCGCGTTGTGTTTAATATCCATGGCAACAAGTACCGCCTGATTGCAGCGCTTAACTATAAATATTCAATGGTGTATGTGAGATTTGTCGGCACTCATGCAGAGTATGACAAAGTGGATGCGGCAACCGTTTAAATAGAGGTCAATATGAACATTAAACCAATCAAAACTGACAAAGATTATCGCGCCGCGTTGGCGCGTATTGGTGAGATTTTCGAGGCGGAACCCGACACGCCAGAGGGTGATGAGTTGGACGTTTTAGCGACGTTGGTCGAGGCGTACGAGGAGGTAAATTATCCCATTGCGCCCCCTCATCCTGTTGAAGCGATTAAGTTTCGCATGGAGCAACAAGGATTGGAGCGAAAGGATATGATCAAATATTTGGGCTCTAGTAGCCGCGTTTCGGAAGTCTTAAAGCTTAAGCGTGGGTTAACTATGGATATGGTGCGTAAGTTACACGCCGGCCTGAGAATTCCACTTGAAAGCCTTGTGTCAGAATATCAATTAATTAAGTAAGGGGAAACGCCCTTTCATCAACACATAACATCTAGTATCAACCGTATTTGATACGGTCACAACATATAGGAATTAATAACAATGGAACATTATCAACACCTTATTTTGAAAGGCTTAATCAATGGTGGCGGCAGCTCTAGTGAAACGTATGTTTACCAGTTATTAACTGGTAATGTTTCTGATCAAAGTGGCTCGGTTTCTCGCATGTGGGGATATTTAGATAACCCACTAAAAGAAATGTTAATAGAGATCTTTTCTGATGTTTGCTCGCTAGATTTGACCAATAAAACAGACCGTCAAATCGTACCTTTCTTGATTGATTACATGGCGGAAAAATCAGGTCGAAGTGAGTTCTTTAAAGTGAATGATCGCCGCGAAATTGAACGTATGAGTGATGACGAATACGAAAACGGAATCAATGAGCTAATTCGAGCGAAAAAAGTTCAGTTGTTAGATCGCGAGTAAGCGAGCAAAGCGCCATTTCTTAAACTACTAAAAAATGGAAAGACCAAGGCGGCAGCGTCCAAACTTCCCGCCTTGGGCTGACAGAACGAATGAGGTTCAAACTGTCAGCACATGTATTAAATCAAATAATGAATGAGGATAAAACAATGGCTAAACAATGGTGCTATAGCTTTGACAATGAAAACTATTCAAACGGTACTTTCAAAACTAAAAAGGCCGCACTAGAAGATGCTCAAAAAGAAGGTGTCGCTAGAAATCAAGAGGAAGAGAATAACAACATAAAGTTCATATACGTTTCGGAATGTGAGGTTCCGCAGAATGAGCAAATGTTTCCAGATGCAGAAGTCATCATTGAACACATGGCTTGTCAGGCTGAGGATATTGGTCGAGATTACGCCAATGGTTATCCTGATGTTACCCAAGAACAAGAAGATGACCTTAACCACCAATTGCATGAGCTTCTGAATAACTGGTGTAAAAAGTGTGATGTATCACCATCATTCTTCACAGTTCTAGAGTCAAGAAAATATGACTTAAATACTTTGAAGCTAGTTAAGTAGTATTACTCGATGCGCTCCGATTTGTAGCGCATCCGGTAAAGTTTCTTACTCAAGGGGAAAAGGTAATGGGTAACGCTATTTTACACGCAGTGCTCAACGGTGTTGAAAACACTACTGATTTAGGTGTTCCTCAACAGGAATTTGAAGCAATGAGTGCTATCGAACAGCAACAACTTATCGGCGAATACTTAGCTGATGTCGTTGAAATTTTCGTCAAAGAAGAACAACCAGAGTAAGCGGGGGAAAGTTAATGGAATATGATTATAAGAAAATGCTGATCATGCACCTAGCAGCCGTTCATCAATCTGATGGTCGTAATTTTATTGATGATACTCCGATGTTTGGAGCGACACCAAAAGAAGTTAAAGAGTTGGAAAAGTTAGCCGATGATGCTGAGCGAATGAGAAGAGGGTTGGCCGGTTTACCCTTCATTGGAAACGACAATTAAAGATAAACTTGATCTTTTGGCGGTTTCGATGCAAATCGACCGCCAAATCATACCGATATATTTTACGCTCAAACTTTCGCCTTTTTGAAACAAACTTACAACATCAAAAAGCGCACCTCGATCAGAACTAAACCGTCACTTTTGACGGTTTGACAATTTCAATCCGTCAGAACTGGCGAAACTTGGCCTAAAATCACCTATTTAACATATAGCGCATAATCCGCCCTGCGATTCCTCGCCTCTTTCTTTATTTCCTCATAATGCCGTGTTAGCGGTTTTTGCCCTCATGTTTTGAATCATCAATTTTGTTTTTGGGTTTTAATTTGTGTAAAGTGAATCAAATAGTATTCATTATTTGGTTTTTCGTTATGAGCATTCAAGATTTAATTCATATTCAAGAGACATCAAGCATTGAGAGCCCTTGCTTTGCCTATGGAATGGCAACCGGCGAGGGCTTCTTTTTTTACGATGACCGCACCAAAGAGCAAATTACCTTTGGAATTCAGATCGGCGACGGCTCGCGTTTTGGCTATCGCGTGGACGTGAGAAGTTTATTGATTGGTCAAAAAGAGATAAGCGAAATCCAACAAGCCACAACCAAGCTTTACGAGGACGAAAAAGGCACCTCGATCACTCAGAACGTCGAAGCGCTTCGATTGGCTAAAAGTAACGTGACGTCGTCACTTCTAGCGGCTCATGCATTAAATGGAAACCGCCCAATCGGTGAGATTGTTAAGCCGGCGTTGGGTTTGTCTATTCAATAAAATTTAAAAGGGGTGATTTGTGGGTTTTGTGGTTGTGGCGGGTAAATATGAAGACAACGAATTGAATTGTAAATATTCAAGTGAAGAGCATACAACGCTCGACGCGGCAATTGAGGATTACGACCGTGTGAGCTCTTATCCTTGGTCTTACATTGAGTACAAAGGCCGAATTCTAGAGTTGTGGGCTAAAGGTAACAGCCCGTTTAATTAATCGGAGATAGCGATGAAAGTTTTTTATACGTTGGGCGAATTGAAAAAGGCACTTGATGAGCTTGAAAACCAAGGTTTACCGGCTGATACGAAAATTTATTGTACCGGCGAAAATGGTTTGAAAGTGATGGTTGAAAACGACCGTTTACTTTTTGATGTAGAGGATTTTGAACCCTCACCAAGCGAAATGAACGTCATGTTTTATACGACCTCCGACGGCGACCCGTGGGGGTTGTTTGTTCATGGTCATGTCGATAAATCGGCGGCTCTTGAAGCTATTAATCGTGAGGCGGAAAAACAGGGCTTTGAGTCAATTTCTATTGATAGTGTTCAGCATACTTTTGGCGTGCGTGACTTTAATTCACCAAGCGACTTTAATTTTCATCTCGTAACGCAGTCGTCGGGCGCCGCCCTGCCTATTACGTATGTTGATGGTGATGAATTGGAATATAAAAAGTAACAGGTGTCCGCATGAGTAAATCAATTGCTTTCGGTGGGCGCTTTGGTGCGGCGAAAATTCAGTGTGTTGTGCGTAATGTGGGGTATTTGATGAAGAATGGCCGCTACAGTGGCGAGTCAATCCACGCCGGCACCACGGAGCAAATCGAAGATTATATGAGCCGGCTTTCTCCGGCTCTTTCGGCCAATGGTTTTAAAGTGGAGAGCTTGCAAAGTCGTGAGCTTTCCAAGGATGAAATTAAGGCGTATCGAGATTGCGGCACTGAACCAAGTCAGCAACATTTTGCCGTGAGTCTAGCAGTAACGAGGGCGCCGAATGAGTGATAAAACTGTCGCCGATCATGTTCATGTGACGAATGAGTATGATCACGAAAGGGCGTACGATTCAGGCAAACAAAATGCGTACAATCACGCCTCTTATAGCGCGTGGTTTGCTATCCGTTTGAGCGCTCGAATTTTGCAGCTGTTGGGCTTTATTTTGGGGCTCTTGGTGGCGGCGGGATTGATTAAACACTTTGGCCGCAATGATTGGCTAGACGGTGCGGTGTTTTTCTCCGTCGTCGGCTTGTTGTCGTGGTGGCGTGTATCTGTAAACTCCGCGGAGGTGATACAGGCCACGATTAATCATGATCAGCCTTTTAAAATGCTGCTAGATAGCCGGCTTCGATTTTACTCTCACGTTTGCCGTCTTGCGCTGCTTTTAATGGGTATCTGTTTAATAACTGATGTGTTTTAGGTCGGTTTCCGACGTTAAAGAGCCTTATTTTAAAGGGCTCTTTTTTTTGTTTTAATCAATGTAATTACCAAGTGGCCGGAGTGGGCTTGTGAGCAAAACAGTAGAGCAGCATATTAATAATGCGCGTCACGATATGGAAAAAGTCGTTTGCCCTGAGATAAAAAAGCGAGGCTTAAAAGAAGTGATTTCGCCGGTGTTTGACGATGAGAAAGAGGCGGTAATGGTGGCGCTAGTCTGCAAAAATTATATTGAGGCGCTAGGCTTTCAAACGAAACCGGCGCGCTATTCAAAAGCTAATGGTGGGGTTAAATTTGGCTTTGTGGCCTACAGCGAAAAGCACCTAAAAAGGGCGGCGACGATTAAGCACTGGCAGCGTAAATTGACGGTGTTCTTGCAGTGGTTTTGTGTTGGTTTGGTGGTGTGGTTTTTGTTTCGCTAATCTTTGTTTTTTTGAGCAAAAATAGACAAAAAAAAGCGCACTATTAAAAATGCGCTCTTTTATTTTTCTTTTATAACAATGACTTATCTCATGCTGTCATCGAGATAAACCAGGGGAAAAACCGGATAGTTTCTATCGCTTATATTGGGCGATTTCCCGTCCGTTTTTGTCACTAATGATAAGCTCTATTGGTCGGCCAAAATGCCGGTGAATAAGCTCGGCGAATTCATTAAATTGATACCTGTTAAGCTCACTCGCAAAGCGAAATCGTTTTGCTATTGGCGCAACTTTTTTGACACTTCTATCGCCTCTTGGGCGGTCATGGGCGCGTAATTAATGGTTTGCTTTTCCTCGCGGCTAAAGTGGAGCTCGTTGATATCAACTTTTTGCATGATCAAGGTGTAGGCTTTTAATAGCTCCTCGATGGCGTGTTCAAGGTTGCCATTTGCACCGGCAAGCGCCATTGATACGTTTTTTAATTTATCCAGTCGTGCGGTGGCTTGGTCAAGGCTCATTGCTTGCCCTCCTTGGGTGGGGTTGATTTGCGAAAAAGCGGCATTGTGTCGGCGCATTCTGCATTATAAAAGCGGACGGAATCCGCCGTTACTAATGTGAGACTCCGCGCTTGTGGGTGGGGTAACTTGGTTTCACTGATCGCGACGTCGTTTAGTTGTGCCGGCGGTGATGTGGGATAAAAGCCGTTCTTTGCCATTGTCTCAATGATGTGTTTGGAGGCTTGCATTAGGCGCCCCCCATTAAAGCAAATGCACTTGAAAAAGTGCGCGGTTTCTCTGTGTTTATCTCACCCTCTAGGCCGTTGAATCGGTATTGGTGGCTGTTGTTTTCGTGCTCTTTTCGCGAGAATGAATAGCCGTCTTTCTCTAAGAGTAAAATGATCTCATTGGCTCGTGTGCGCTTTATTTTGCAAGCTTTGGCGACGTCTTCGAGTGAGTAATAATTGTCTAAGTCTTTTTTGAAAAACTCTTTCACTAACTGGATTTTTGATTTGGTTTCTTTGACAGGGACTAAGTAAAAGTTAGCGCCAAGCTCTTTTTTTGTCTTTCGGATTAGATTGCCCACGGTGAGCTCGGAAGTATTAAACTTTTGGGCAATCTTCTTTTGGGTTTCTTCGGGGTGGTAACGCGCAAACTCAATGATAGCCTTGATGGTTTCGCGTGGTAAGGGTTTGTTTCTGGCCTGTTGATTGGACATGGTTTCCGCTCCGGTTGTGTGGTGTTGCTTATAGGCTACCAATACACCGGCAATAAAATCAAATTAATGAATATAATGTGATTCATATAGTGCGACTTTGGTCTTATTGTTGGCCTTGATGGCTTTTTGAGCGTTTGAATTGAGTTGTGTTATAGATTTTGTACATGAAAAGGCGCGTTAAAATACGCCGGTTTCTTGATTTAATCAAATTTAAATATCACATTTGATTCAAAGCTTGATCGTAATCATATTTGCTCTTTAGGGGATTTTGGCGGTTTTCGTCAGTAAATATTGCAAAAATGTACTGTTTATCTTGTGTTAGCTCCGCAAGATATTAAAATAGGTCTTGTGGTGTTACGCCTTTCTTGAATGGGGCGTTGGAGAGATTGAGTTTATTTGATTGGGCGAAATTTCGAAACACAAGGCGGTTTGCTGTGGTGGCATCCGCCGCCAACTCATTTAGAAAAGGCTCGCAACGCGCGAGCCTTTTTTTATGCCTGTTATTTGTAATTCCCCCCGCCGCCGGCCGATCCTTTTTTGCTTGATCCTTTTATTAGTTTTTTGTATTTTGATCCTATATCGACGGATTAACCACCCGTTTTGAATTCAAGACAATCAATCAAAATATGACAGAATCAAAAAAAACTCAGCCAGAGAAGATCTGGCGACCTAACGAATTGGCCGTGCTTGATTTCGAGAAAGACGCTCGAATCATCAAGAAAACGTTTAATATCGTTCTCCCTGATAACTTCACTAATTACCCGCTTGCTAAGCTTGTTCGTAAGTTGTGCGATCATGTTAATGATGGTCACGACCTGAACGGCATCAATCGCCGCACGGATCACCGTTGGAATGTTTATCGCCTGTTGGCCGCTGCGGCACTGAATTACAACTTTAAGCGTAATTTGGTGGTTGGGGCGTTTAAAATCGGCCAACGATGGTTAAAGGCGCCTTGCGATAATAATTACCTGTCTGACAAGGCCGGTATTGCCGAGCGAACAAGAGACAATTGTATTGCCACCTTGAAAGAGGCCGGTTATTGGTGGTCACAAGAGCGCCGAGAAGTGAGCATGGAAGAGGGGTGTTTTGTCTTTTCTGGTAAACACTCCCTGAAGCGTATAAGGCTTGATTCTATCGCTGAGCAACTTGGTGCTGAGTCGGAGCTTTTCCGCGCGCAAATGTGGGACATTGCCAAAGACAAGAAAGCCGATCATGTTAGTGAGGTTGAAAACAAGCGCTTGAAGCAAGCAGCGCAAGCCAAGAGAAAGCGTGAAGCTTTGTATAAGCAAAGAGAAGCGACTAGAGCGGCCAAGGCCGAGCAAAAACTAACCCCCGAGCAGCAAGCGCAATCGCAAGAGCAATTAGAGCGCGCGAATACGCTTCGGGTTAAAGGCTACAGCTGGTCGAAGGTTGAGCAAATCATCAAGCAAGAGTTTGGCTTTGTGCTTGCCTTAATTCGAACCGCTGACCTCTCCCCCTCCTAGATAATCCCTTTATTTTCCTCGTCTTGATTGGCGAGGTTTTCGCACGTCTGAACAAAAATAAACCAGTAAAAACAGAAACATAGCCTTGAATATGGTAAACTATGGCGTGAAATCGAACGTTTTTTGTTCGTTGTACGCTGTGCGGTTTGTTTGCGCCATGTCTCATTTGGCGCGTTGCTTTCCAATACAAAGCGAACCCTCCATTTTCCCCTTTTAACTAATAACCTTCGAAGAATGCCCGCCTCTCAAGCATTTTTAGCAAAGCGCACAAGCATTATTCGAACCGGTGATATTGCTATGTGGGGGCGAAGCCCCCAAACCCCCAAGTCTAGCAGTGTGGCGGGTGGCGAAATCCAAGCATTCGCATCGGCTAACCGCGCCGGCGGGGTTCGGTGCCATGGTTCAGCATTAGGGGGCGGCTTGGTGTTTCGCTTGCACTTCGTGCTTTGCTTATCCCTGCGGGGCTTTGTTTCTCATGCTCGGATAGTTTCGCGGGTGCGCTTCATGGGCGCAAAGTGAATTTGTGCGGTGTGGCCAACATAGACAGATGTATCTATACTCGAGCGCTATGCCTGTCTTTTGATTCAATAAAAAAACAAAAAAAACTTATTGCGGCCGGAGGCCAAGCCTTAAGCGACCCCGATGTTTGTTAGCGGCTGTGCGTAAAGCATGGGGCAACTTGCTTGTCCCTGCTTTTCCACAGTGAGCGCTTGCTGTTTAATGATTCACAAACGATTCAAAGTAGAGATATTCTTGAGATTTGATAACAACCTTAATTAGTTGGTGAACCTATGTCATATCTAAGAGTGAACATCTCGGAGGCGGTTTTGCAAAAGCATGTCGAGGACGAGCACATTACCGAACTGAAAGACCCGCGTTACCCGCTTCGCTTTCGCTATACACGTAACGGCGGTTCGTGGTTTTACGTTCGGGGTGGGAAGTGGAAGAAGATCGGCAACTGGCCGCTTGTTAAGTTCGCGACCGTGATTAAAAAACTGCCTTTGATAGAAATCAATCTTGCAAGCGGCATCGATGAGGAAACCGCACACTCTGATTTCATGGAAACGGTCGGCGATGTGTTGGATTGGCATTTAGTCCGCGTCATGGATTTAGGGACGTTGTCACCAAGGCGGATTGCGACGATAAAGACGGCGGTTAATACCTACCTCAAGCCGCGCATTGGTCAAGATTTCTTGTGTGATGTATCAAAACACTTTGTCGATGAAAAACTCATTCGTGGAATGCGTAAAGCCCGATACAGCGCCGCGACGATAAAGCTTGCTTTTGAGGTGTTCAAAAAGGCATTTTCTCGCGCGGCTGAAATGAAATTGATTGATAAAGACCCAACCGAAAGCATGAAGTTTTCAGATTTCATTGAAGAAGCCATTAAGCCGAAGCCGGCCAAGATTTCCCCGCGTGAGCTTGCGAGTGTGCTCGATACCATCATGCAAACTAAAAGTGACAACGGCCGAATGCTTGCCGCGTTTATGGCGCTGCATGGAACCCGTATCGGTGAAACGTTGCGTTTACGTTGGGACTGGATCGACTTTGAGGCGAAAACGATCTTAATACCGGCGGAAGTGACCAAGTCCACTAGGTCGCTATTGTTGCCGCTCCCAGAGCTTACAGCGCGACTTTTGCGTGAACATAGAGCCAAGCAAGCGAAAAGAGGCTATCGCGGCGTGTACGTGTTTGTAGGGCGTTTTAATAGGCCAATTGATGACAACAAAGCAAGTAAGCTAATTCGTCAGGTCAGCGGCCGAGCGTGGACGTCTCACGATTTGCGGAAAGCCTTTCGCGGCCTGTTGGGGGTGTTAGGGGTGGAATACCTCACGGCGGAAAGGTTAGTTAACCATTCGTTAACAACCCTCGAAAAAACCTACGACCAAGAGATAGACTTAATTCGAAAAGCAGACGCGACCAACAAGGCGCACAACTGGATTTTAGAGCGTGTTAGCCACTTTTAGGCAAGAGACAAGCTTGAGATCGTCCGGTGATCTTCTGATAGGACGGAACCCGACGCAATAAGGTGACGTGACACAAGTCGGGTATTTAAGATAGAAGACTATAATAAACTTGAAAAATGAATCGAAAGGTATTCAAATTGTCTCCGAGGTAAAAACGACGCAAAGCCCATAGTGCCGTGTGGCAAATTAAATCAACGTGTTGGTTTTGAAATAGTGCAAGCCTTGCGCCGTCTAGCCTCCCTCTCTGATAAGTGACTTTAAAATTGCCATTGCTACGACCAAAAGCCCCGTTGATACGGGGCTTTTTTATTGGTTTTTGCTTAAGGTACTTCTGGGGCTTTTGAAGCTTGTCGGTGGGGCAAAGCCTCCGAGTTTGGATACGAGCAAAATTTACTATGCGCGACACCATCGGATCGATTAACTGGCTGATCTTTCTAAAAACTGACCTTTGCGCCGTGTTCAATTTTTGTCGGGGATTTTGAACAGCCGCCATAATTCGCGCTATGTCATAAAAGGGCGGTTTCCGACCGCTTAAAAGTTGCATATCTGATTCATTTGTTATAGTTTTTGTGCAAAAGCCACCACAGCCGGAGATTTAACAAATGAGTGACAAAAATTATCTTGAGCTCAAAGAAGGGTTGCAGAAATCGACCTTTCAGGACATGAATACCAAGTCAATCGCGGACTTGCTCAACTATTCAGAGACGCAAATCAAGAAAGCCAATCGTGAAGCCAAAGCGGGAAATTGGGACATGCCTGGTCGGTTTGATAGGGCGGTGTTGTTTGCGTTAATGCTTGGTCGTCAAAATGGCTTTGAGTCGCTTCATGAGTTCATCCCCAAGTTTTCAAAGGGCAGTGCGAATATAAAGTACACGGCCGAAGAGCAAGCCGTCATTGATGCGCAAATGGACTTGGTCGAGGTCATCGATAGTGCCGAGGGTGGGGCGGAAAACGCCGACCAAAAAACACAAAGTAAGGCGAAAGAGGCCAAGCCAAAGAAAAAGAGAAAGGCGAAAACCGCCGACCAAAAACAAGAAAAGCCGCCTGAGATTGAAATTGATGGTTTATGTTATCCTGCGACAACGGAGCCCGAATTGTTGGAGAGTATCCGAACTCTTAAGCCTGAACGTGAGTTGCTAGAGTACGCCCTCGGTTTTAAAGACAGTTCGCCGCTTGCTATGACTCGATTATTGAAAACGGCTATTGACGAGGCGTCACAGTGAACCCTAAATACCTTGCTTTGATTGAAGCAACCCAAAAGCTAATTGATCACCCTCGGAGTGAAAAGGCGCGCGAGAATGCCCAACGGCTGATCAGTCAAAAGTTTTGCCCGTCGTGCGGCGAATACAAGGACAAAAAGCGCGAATTCACGCCCAACAAGCAAGCCTTTGACGGGTATTGCAACACCTGTAAGTCATGCCGTGCCGAACAAAGTCGCCAACCACGCGATTAGTTATACGGCTTTGATAGGGTAGAGAAATTAGACGGTGCGCTAGTTTCTCTATTTTTTTACTTGATGTATAATTATTTAAAAGTATAAATATATATTTATACAAACATACAAAATAACTTAAGGGTACAGCATGGCGATTTATGTAGTAGCAAACAATAAAGGCGGCTCCAAGAAAACGGCGACCGCTATCAACTTGATCCCGCACTTAGCTTTGGACTTTGTCGCGGATTTGGATAAGTACCACGCGCTTAAAAAAATCTTGGAGCATGGCGAGAACCCTATCGAGGTTCGTATTCCCAAGACGCGCCAAGAGATTTTAGATTGGGCGGATGAAGATAAGAATATTCTGATTGATTGCGGCGGCTTTGATTCGGATTTCACCCAAGCGGCGATCAGTCAGGCCGATGTGGTCATTACGCCATCAAACGACGACCCAACCGAACAGTTAGGATTAAGCGATTTTAATCAGACCATGGCGAACGTGTCGAAAATGGTCGGTGAGAAGCTTGTTGCGAAAGTGGTGATTTCTGGGGTGCATCATTCACGCAGTGATTTTTCGATGATGAAAGAGTTTATTGGTGGATTGTCCCATTTGGAGCTTTTGCCGGTTGTTATCCCTCATTCAAGCAAAATTCCCGCGGCTCAGTTTGAGGGCAAGCCGGTTATGTCGGGAACCATTGCCGCCAAGTTCCACCTTTTAGCAAAAAGTATAAAAGTAGATTAATATCTTTATATGTATATCTATAAATACAAAGATACAAAGATACAAAGATACAAAAGTATAAATATATAATTATATAGGTTTTATGATGGCAAAGAGACAAATAGTAGCAACCACCCAAGCGCCCCTTAAAGACGTAGAGCAAAAGCCGGAAAGCGGCGGGACGTTCAATCTTCCAGTGAACAAGATCCCGAATCATGTTGAAACGGATTTTCTGAAGCTCAAGCAAGCGGCGAAAGCGCAAGGCATCACCAAACTTAAGAATGGGGAACGGTTTTCATTAAGCGGTTACATGAAACAGTGTACTATTGAGCAGTTAGCTAACGACTTGAAAGCACTAGAAAATGGCGAAAGTCCACAGTAATACACCGTGAAATTGATCACAGTTGAAAGTTTTTATAATAAGCGCGTTGTTTATAAGCGTGAGTAATTACTCCAAATAAGCCTATGAAAAGCAAACAGATGATTTTTTGTACATAGGCCGGAACCCTTGAAAACTATGGGTTTCAATGCCTTTTGTTTCATATTTACAGCGTATATGTGAATTTACTAAAGTACGAGCCAAACTATAAAGCCCCGCAAAAGTGGGGCTATTAAATGAATACGTCAATTGGCTCTTTAACATTTCTTGAAATCTTCGATAGTGGCCGCAAGGCTAGGGCGCATAACGGTTTGCGGTGGGCGTCCCTGCTTAGCGGTGAAATCCTTATTACATTGACCATGTCGCGCCGACCACTCGGCCAACAATGCGCGGCTCGTCGATAATGTCGAATTGTTCGTTGTCGGGAATGGCTAAGCCCGTCACGTAACGACGAAAATAATATTGGTTTTTCTTCATAACGATCACCAAATCGCCATCACTGGCGACGGTGGCCGGCTCTACGATTAAATGACTGCCGATAGGAAAACACGCCATATCGCTATTCATGGCGGTGTCTTTGACCTCTAACGCGTAAGCGTGTTCTTTCGCGCCCTTGGTGTAACTAATGAACTTGGTCGGTTTGCGTCGCTTGTAGCGTAGATCGCTAAATTCATAGACGGGTAGGTAAGTATTGGGTTTGTCTTTGGGTGCGCAGTATGCCGCGTAAAACTCGCCAATGGTCACGCCCATTTTATTTAGGCACTTGAACATTTTGTACGCGCTGATTTCCGTCGTGCCGTTTTCAAAACGGTTTAAGGTTGGACGGGAAACAATGCCCTCAAAATCTGACTGATTAAATCCGTGTAATTTGCGCATCTTGGCGAACGGTGCGCCTAAATTCTTAATCATATTTGCCTCATCTCAGAAAGGTTTTTCAATTTTTCTTTTAATATGATTCATTATCGACTATTTCGAGGTGTTTTTTACATGTCACGAATGAGACGGGTGTTAAATGTGACATAAACGATTCATTTAAAATAAATTACTAGAATATGTATCGTATAAGATGCAAATAACCCTTAATATAACAATCAATATTCAGTTGGACGTAATAGGCTTAAACTATGAGAGAAGACGAAATTATCATTCGTGTGACGCGTGATTTCCTTGAGAATAGCCGCTATTCACAAGCGGATTTTGCCGTTGATATGCTCGCCAAAGAGCTAGAGCTTGTCGAGCCCAAAGAGAGCGCCGAGAGCTACACCAAGTATAAAGGCCGCGTAAAGAAAAACGTCAGTCGCATTATGACCGGCTCGCAGCCTTTCCCCGCCAAATGGATCGATTCATGGGTTGCGGCACTGCCGGAGCAGTACGCCAAACAATGCCGTGAACTGATCGCCTCAAAAAATGGTTACATGGATTCGATGCCAGATTTAGCCGGCGCGGATAGCACCAAGGCGGAAACCGCCCTGATGATGAACTTGTTTGCGGATGTGGTCGCGACGAACTCCGCGGCGCACGATGGCGTTTACGATGAAAACGACGACGTGGCCGAGGCGAACGAGAATATCGACGCCAAAATGCGCTTGGTGATGGAGCTCATTAAGGACGTGCGCCGCATTCATGCCGGCACCGGTGCGACGGGTAAGATCTTTGATGTTAGCGGCCTGATCAAGCTGTAAGGGGGCGCGATGGATATCGAAGAGATAAGGGAAAGCATGCGCGCGCGCTTACTCGCCGCGTTTGCGGACTATCACCGGCAAACGAACGGCGCTTATTCGGCGGTCGGGGTGGTCAACACTAACGGATACAAAGCCGTTGCGGCGGCCATGAAAGGCAAGGAAACCCGAGCAAAAGGAAGCTCAAAAATCCTTTGCTCGGATGATGTTTTTGAACACAATCGCCTATTACGTCGTGTAAATGATTTGCCGATATTGTTGAAGTTTTGGGTATTGTATCGTTACACGGAGCAGTTCAGCCCCCGAATCAAGGCCGAATTGATCGAGATTGGCCTCGGCGAGTGCGGTTTGCTTTCCGGTCAAATGCGGGTGGTGACTAAGTTGGAGAAAATCGGCGACCGGTTGATCATGAACCGCCGAGAGTTTGCCAGTTTGTCGGCGTCCGACTTGGCAAAAGTTGCCGGTGTTCACCCTTCCGTCTATGCGAGAACGTACCAAGAAAAGGCCGACATGTTCACCGAGTATTTTGACGAGCTTGATAATCAGGCGCTTGATATTTTATTGACCCCTGAAACCCTTATGGCATAACTAATGCTGATGAATGAATCAAAAAGGATTCATATTAAGTCTTTACAAAATGCAAAGCATAGTGATAGTTTTTCCTACCGTGGGACAAGCACCGCATACAAAGCCACCTCTTGAGGTGGTTTTTTTATGCCTGTTTGCTGCTCAGCTCAGAAAGACCATTTTGCCCTCTCCCCCCTTGGTTGAGGGCTTTTTTATTTTGGAAATCGACGCGCACGACACCGGATTAACGCTTTGCGATCTCGCCGCGTTTACCGCCTTTGATAACGATCAACTTGCGTCGGTTTCCGACCCCTTAAGCGTTGCCGGTTCGAGGTTATTGGCAAGCGCCGCCCGAAGAGAAAGAGAACCCAACACCGGCAACGTTTAACTTTAGGAGGTGAAACAATGCCCTCCAAAAAAGAACAGATTTCGATCCCCGTGAATCAAAAGTATGTCGCCGATTATCTCGGCGTGGCGCGCGGTACGGTGGCGAAAGCCATTAAACAGCACAAAATCGAGCCTATCGGCCGAGAGCGGGGCGCGGACACTTACGAGTTAAAAGAATTGCTCCGAGTGTTGCAAAAGCCGGCAAAGACCGTTCGCGCCGGTCGTGAAACGTTCAACTCTAACGAAATCAAAGTGATTGATAGCATTTACGCGCGATTCGAGACGATGAAAGAATATCTCGCCTATCAACAATCACTGGTCAGCGAGCAAAACCGCAAGAAAGCGGCCGGCTTGCTGATGGAATCTGAGTCGGTGGTCGCCACAATTGGCGCGACCATTTCGCGAGTGCTGCAATTCTCGCAAAAGATGCCCAACGTGGCGCAAGAAATTTGTCCCGATTTTACCAACCAACAAGCAACCAAGTTCGACGAACGAATAGAAACCGAAATGCGAACATTGTTGCTCGATGCGCAAGGAATGATTGACGATGCTAACGAGCGATTACGTGCAGCCGGAGACGGTAGTTAATCAGGCTTTCGCCATTTTTGACTTTGAGAAAATGACCATTGAGCAGTTTCTAGAGTCAGAGCTTTATATTTCGGGCACCTCGGGCGCGGTCAAATATCGCCTTTCTGATGTGCCTTACATGAAAAAACCCATTTACGCCGCGTTTGATCGACGATATCGCGCGGTGATTGTGGTCATGAGCGCACGCTCATCTAAAACCAAATCGATGCTTGAAGCCGTGACGTCGTATCGCATGGTGTATCAGCCGACCAAGATGTTATTTGTGTTTGCGACCGGCACCAAAGCCGAGTCTTACAGCCGGTCGGAATACGCCGAAATGGTGCGTCATACGCCGGCCATTAAAAAGATCAGCGGCCGCGACTCGCACGGCATACAAAACCGCCAGTATTTAAACGGTGTGTTACAAGAGTTTCGCAGTGGTACAAACGACAGCTTATCCGCCCAAGGTTATGGCGTGGTGGTGTTTCCCGATTATGACCGTTCGCCCGATGAGGGCACCGGCGCCGGTGGTAAAGAGGGTTCGAAGTTTGACCGCGGATTGATGCGGACATTATCGGAGGGCTCGACCGGCATTTGTATTGCGGAAAGCTCACCCTCAAGGGTGCCATTGCGTGATCAAGACGATTTAGAGCCGCACGAGTTGCCCCGTGCCGGTGGCATTACCGGTTTGTACAATATGGGGGATCGTCAGTGGTATTACTGGCGGTGTCCTAACATGGCCGGTGAGCACTGGATCAAGGCCGGCTTTGATTTGCTTGTTTACGACTTTGAAAACGGCATCGAGCCGCACGTTAAATGCCCTCATTGCGGCCGTGAGATTCATTTTCATGAACGCGAATCGCTTGTTGGCGACTTTATGTTTCCGCTTGAGGTGGATGAAAACGGCATTCGTGACCCTGATTTTGAGCCTATCCCGAACGATTTCGCGTCCTTTCACGCTGACGGGGTAGTGTCAGCTTGGAACAAGTGGGAACGTCTTGCGCGGGATTTTGAGAAAGCGCAAAAGCATTACAAATCGTCGGGCGACGAATCGTTATTGCAGTCGTTTACAAACACCTCGCTCGGCAAGCCTTACGTGCCGAAGCTTCGCGAAACCAATCTCACGATTGCGCAATTGATGGAGCGCTCGCACGAATACACGTCATTGCGAAAAGGCGAAGTTCCCGAGGATACCCGATTCTTGATCGCAACCGTGGACGTTCAAGGCGGCGCCAACTCGCGCTTTGATTTCCAAGTGGTCGCTGTCAATGAGCGCTTGCAGTGGATGCCAATTGATGGCGGGGAAATCCTGCTAAGTGATTACCGTTTGGACAATGGCGAGCCGCAGCGTATCCGCCCCCACGTTTACCGTGATGATTGGCGCATGATCTACGACCGGATCATGAAACACGAATACATCATTGCCGGCACGAATGGCAAAAAAACCATCATACCGGCGTTGACGTTGTGCGACTCGGGCGGCTCCGACGATGACAACGGCGAGGGGAATACCACGTTTAACGCTTATCACTTTTGGCGATGGGCGCAAACAAATGGCATCGGGCATCGTCTGATGTTGGTCAAAGGCAACCCGCGCGCGTTTCGAGAGGGCAGTCATAGCGGTTGGACAATGATCAGCCGACCCAACGCAGAAAATGACCCGAAACACCCCGCTCGGGGCGAAATTCCTTTGTTAAACCTGAATTCTAACGTGTTGAAAAACACGGTGTACACCTCCTTACAAACCGAGCACCCGCACGAAGATCAGTATTTCCGACGTCCGTCGGATGCGTGGAGCCAATTTGATTGGTACGACTCGTTATTGTCCGAACAAATCAACAAGTGGGGCAAATGGGAAAAGATACCGACCAAGTCGAACGAGAATTTCGACCATGCGCAGTATTTCTTTGCGGCTCTCCACTACATCGGCATTTTTAGCGAGGGGTGGGATTGGAACAAGCCGGAGAGTTACGCGTTACCAATCGACCGCGGCAATATCAATGTGAAAGAGCTCGGTAAACACCAACTCAAGCGCGAAGTACAGCCGCGCCGTAGACCTCAACAGACGGGAGATGATGCGGAATGGCATTGATAGATACTTACAAATCGCAATTGGCGGCTTACGAGGCGGCCGAGAAGCGCATTCTTAATGATGGTCAGTCGTTTACCAGTGAAGACGGCGAATCGCTTAGAGAGGCGAATCTTTCAACGATTGCCGAGGAAAAGAAACGGCTTCAAGCATTGATTAATAAAATGGAGGGCGGAAACCGTCCGAGGTTCCGACAATATCCGGTGGACGTATGAGTTTAAATTTCTTAGACAAAGCGATCATTGCCGTGAACCCCTCCGCGGCGCCCTACATCATTCAAAAGCGCGAGGTGGTGGCACAGTATCAAAGCGTGACGGGTAAACGCCGCGGCCGAAGAAGTACCGCGAGCGTGGCAAATCTCGAAGAAGTGGCGCAATTGCCCCTTGCTGAGCAAGCGCGTTATTACGATGAAAACTTTCCCGTATTCAAAGCGGCGAATGATGAGTTAGTGAAAAACGTGGTGTCAGATGGGATCAAGGTGAACCCGACGCCAAAAATGCTCAATGGTGAGCCGGCAACGGACGTCGCCAAACAGTTAAAAACCGCTTACAACTTATTCGCTCGTCATTTTTGCATGGATGGCCGAACCGATAAGACCGAATTCGAGCAATTGACCTTTCGCGCTTTTTGTCGAGATGGCGAGGCGTTCAACCGAATTTATAACTTTGGCGGTCATGACTTTTTAACCAATGTGCAATTGGGCTTTGAGCCGTTTGAGTGTGACCATGTGCCGGCGGATTTAACCGACCCCGCGAAGAATATTCACCGCGGTTTCAAGTTGGGCAAGTACAACCGAACCCAAGGCATTTATTACAACGCCGACCCGAAAGGATGGAGCCAAACGCCGGAATTCATCCCCAACGGTGAATTTATGCACTTTGCCAACAAAAACCGCCTTAACTCATTGCGCGGTTTTAGTCAGTTTGCCGCGTCGATGGGCGTGGTGGCGGACTCGGCCAACGTGCAGGAAGCAACGCAGCTCGCGTTAAAAGCCGCGACAAAAATCACCATGGTTCACAAGCTCGGTCAGGACACCAATATTGCCGGCTTGGGCGGTGCTGAACCGCCCCCGATGAATATCAGCTTTGCTCACTCCAACGTGCTAGAGATTGGCAAAAACGACGAAATCAAAGTGTTTGAGTCGTCGAAAGGCGTCGGCGATACCGTGCGCATTATTCAAGATTATCACCGTCAGATTGTCACCAGTGCCGGCGTGAGCTTTTCGTCAACGACGGGCATTTATGACGGCAGTTACTCCGCGCAGCGCCAAGAGTTGATTGATACATGGGCAAACTATGAAGTGTTACGAGCGCGGTTTATCGCCGCGATTGTTCGTCCTTGTTACGAAAAATTCGTCAATACGTTGTTTATTCAAAATCAAATCAAATTGCCGGCCGGCTTTGATATTTCCACGTTGTTTGATGCGGACTTTATCGGCGCGGTCATGCCTTGGATTGATCCGAAAAAAGAAGCCGAGAGTTTAGAGATTCTAATGGATATTGGCATGTTGCCGCTTGCATATGCGCTCGCTCAACGTGGCTTTGACATTACGAACATTCTTAACCAGTACCACCAAGACCGAAAACTAGCGAAGAAACTGGACTTAAGCGACTTGTTGGAGCTTAACCGGAAAGTTTCCAATGCGCAGAAAGGAGACGAGAAAAATGCCGCGTAACCAAACCACGCCGCAACGATGGTTCGATATAGTCGCCAATGCTGAAGAAAAGCCGAAAGTGTACCTTTACGGCAATATTGGCGGTTGGGATATCGATGCTTCGATGTTTGTTGAAGCGTTAAAACCTCATGCCGGTAAAGACCTCGATTTACACTTTTTATCCAGTGGCGGCAGCGTTTTCGAGGGACAGGCGATTTATTCCGCCTTAAGTGATCACGATGGCGAAATTACCGCGATTATCGACAGTGTGGCCGCGTCGATTGCGTCATTTATCCTCATGGCGTGTGACAAGATTTTCATTCGCCCTCACGCCCAAATCATGATCCACGAATGCCGCGGAGGCTTTCGCGGTACGGCCGACGAAATGCGCACCATGGCGGCGATGTACGACGAAATTAACGACTCGATGGCCGAGGCGATTTCCGCCAAGTCAGGCAAGAAAGTCGAAGACGTGCGCAATGACATGAAAACCGATTTTTGGATGCGCGGCCAAGCGGCGATTGATTACGGCATTGCTGACGGTTTTTATCAAAAAGAAAGCACCAAAGCCTCGGCGCTTTCCGCGCAAAACCCCACTCAGGAAGAGCTTGCCGCCGTGACTACGCCAAGCGCCGAGCTCTTGCAATCTTACGACGCGCCGCTTGAGCTGGTTGCCATGTACGGCACCGCCACGGCGCAAACCGACCCAATCACACCGGTTAAACCGGCTAATAACACACCGGCCGCGCCGGTAGCTCAAAAAGGTAATACTATGACTGATGAAGAAAAAGCAGCGTTTAAACAAGATATCACCGCGTCAGTGACGGTTGCAGTGATGCAAGGCGAAACGCAGCGCCGCGAGAGCATTAACGCGGCTTTTAAAGGGCATGAGCACAATGCCGGTGTGAGTGAAATTCTCGCGCAATGTCTTAATGATATGACGGTGACAGCCGAGCAGGCAAAAGACCGCTTATTGGCGGCGCTGTGCCGCGGTAAGACTGATCAACCTAACGACCCGAACGCCAATGCTAACGCCAATACTCAGCATTCACCGGCGCCGGTGGTTCAGGGTGCGAGTGACCCGAACGCGCAGCATTTGAGCCAACTTGAAGCCGCGATTCACCACAAAATGGGCGCGGAAAGTGTCGATATGGGCGAAAATAACCCGTATCGATTCCTACCGGCGACCGCCTCGCTTCGCGCTTACTTTAGCGCAACGGGCGATGTTAACGCCGCCGGCATGAAAGACACGGATTTGGTTGCCTTTGCGTTTAACAACGGATCGGGCTCTAGTGATTTGGCGCCAATCTTTGAGCGTGGCATTAAGCGCATTATTCGTGATAACGAATCGAAGTTTAAGCCGTGGATTCAAAAAGTCGTGACCCGTCAGGCGATGGATATCGGCAAAGCTAACTTGTTGCTAAAAACGCAAGACGTGAAAGCGCCGCGCGTGAAAAATGAACACGGTGAATTCACTCAAATCAAACTTGGTGCGGATAAAGAAGTGGTTTGGCTTGGTACGTCAGGCTATGAAATCCAAGTGAGCCGTGAATTGATCATGGCGGATGATTTGGGCTTTATCGGCACGGAAGTCGCGAAATACGTTCGCCGTTGCTCGATGGTGCCGCAAATCACCTTGATTGAGATGCTCAAGAAAAACGCGAACCTCGGTGATAACAAGCCTATCTTTGCTGACGAGTTTGATAATCTGGTTGAGTCGTCCGAGTTTACGCCAGAGGCCATCGATAAGATGAGCTCAAACATGAAAGACATGACCACCTCACAAGGTGAAGATCTTGGTCTGACGCCTCAAGTGTTATTGACGTCGGGCGGTACGCAAAGCAAAGCGAAAGCGTGCATTAAGGCGGAAACAATCGCCAACGTGCCAAACGTGGCGCATGAAGCGTTTGACGAGGTCATTGGCACCGGTCAGCTTGCGAAAGCTAACAAAGCGTTTGGCGTGGCCGACCCGATGAGTATCACGGGCATTGTGGAGGGCTATAACGCTCAAGCGCAAGGCGTACAGATGGAAACCAAGGAAACTTGGAAATCAGACGGCGCGACGTTCCGCATTTACATTGATTCGGTAATTCAGGTTCGCGACCGCCGCGCGTTGCAATGTTGGTCGAAAAAAGCGGCGTAACCGCTCGAGCATAGATAAATTTATCTATGTTGGCCACTTGGCCATTTAGTGTTGAATTTTACTTAAGGGCGCCTAGCGCCCTTTTTTATTGAACAAGCGAAGGAAAGAAAATTATGCAGCATGTAGCCAATGGTGTGACGTTAGCATTAATTGCCCCGACAGGCGGCGTAAAAGCCGGTGTCGCTTACATGCACGGCGAAATGTTCGTCGTGCCAACCAAAACCGCGGATGCCGGCGCCAATTTTGAAGCGTACCGCACCGGAAACTATGAAGGGTTTGAAGCTCAGTTAGCCGATGGTGTGACGCCAGATTTTGAAGGCGAAGCGGCGTATTGGATTCTGGCCGATAACAAACTGACCACGACCAAAACCACCGACAGCAAAAACAATGTGAAAGTGGGCTATTTTGCCAACCTTCACGGCTTTGATGCACTGCATTTAATCGGTGCGTGACGTTAGCAAGATCATTAACGAAAAATTCGGCGCGCCCTGGTCTATCGGGGACGCCGAAAACGTCATTGCGCAATATGGCTTTGTCGATGGCGTAGAAACCATAAAAACCCACGTCGATAATTGCGGGATTCTCGACAAAAAAACGGTTTGCGTTAATGGCGCCGGTGAACGTTTCGAGGTGACGGACAGCCGCCGCAAGTCTAAAACCATTTACATACACACCTTAGCCCCTCTAAATACCAACGCCCCGCCTAAGTGGGAAATGTCACGATGATCAACGTTTACGCCGAAGTCGAAGACGCGAAATATTTTCACCATAAAGACCTAGAGAAAGCGCTCACGCGCGCACTCAAAAAAACCTCGACATGGTTAAAGGCGGAATCCGTCCGAGTGCTTGGCCGTGAGTTAGAAATTCGCGCCGGCGCATGGCGTAAACGCATCAAAGTCAATCGCATTGATAAAGACACCGGCGGGATTTGGATCGGGATAAACGATTTGAATCTGGCGTATGTTCGCGATTACCACCAAACCGCCACCGGTGTGGTGTCGGGGGATAACTACTATCACAAAGCTTTTGCTCAGGTCATGAGCGGGAGCCGTGAGTTAATTTGGCGCCGAACAGGTGAGCGCCGCAAAGTTTCCAATCCTTACGCCAAGCGAAGCCCGAACGGGACAAGAAAATGGCGCAAATCGCCACCGGTCGAAATCGTGCGAGAAGAGATCGCCGATGAGGTGGAAGCGTACACCAAGCGAGGCGACTTAGAGCGCCGAACTATCGAATATTTTAAAGAGGCATTCATTAATGAGCTCTATGAATAACACCGGTGATTATGTTGAAGCCCTGATCCAATTCGTCACGGAAAAAGTCGAAGGGAAAGCGGTCGTTGTTGAAGAGGGCGACGAGCCGGAAAACCCGACCACGCCGCTCATTATTGTGTCAATGCCTAAGATTTTAGAAACCGGATGGTCTGACGATGGCCGTCATGAGGACGTGCTCGGCGTGACACTTGTCGCTAAGGTGCCGAAAAGCATTGATAAGCCTAACGTGACCGCTGTTAATACTGGCGGATTTCTTCGTTATCTCTTGGCAGATAGAGAGATAAACAGCGGCTTTGTGGATTACAACAATATCGATTTGCCGGCCGACGTGGAAGGGGACTCGGTATTGTGGAAAGAGCGCGACAAGGCCGCCAAAGCGAACTTTTTCGGTTACATGATCACGTTTATTCAAACCGTGCGGTATGGGACGGAAGAAAATCCCGCATTCGTTTTGCCCGAAAGTGAAATTAAAGATTTGGCCGGTTAACCGAGGCGGTTTTATGTATGAAAAAATTCAAGAGTTTGAAAACCGTCTCGATCGTTTAGAGCGCAAGATCAGGAATTTAGTTCGAGTGGGGAACGTTAAGGCGTTGCAAGGGCGCCATGTGGTGATTGATTACGAACCGGACACGGACAACGATTATTATTCGTCGCCAATCCCTTGGTTGCCTATTTTTGCCGGCGACGTGCTTCAGTGGCGCGCGCCAACAATAGGCGAAACAATGATTGTGATTAACTTATCCGGCGGCGAGACGGAATCCGACTCGATAGCCTTGCCGGCCATGTATTGCGATGCGTTCCAACCGGACGATCTCGACCCGCTCAAAACCTACACCCGTTTTTTAGATGTGTTTCGCGTTGAAACCGACAGCGAAGGTAATCACCGCCTATTTGCGAAAAACTCGATTGAGTTTGTCACCAAAACATTCTCGGTTAACGCCTCTGACTCGGTCAACGTTCAAACCGCCACTTACAACCGCACGGCCGTTTCGGCAAATACAGACGGCAAGCATACGCAGACCGGACAAACCACCATCAAAGGCAATACGGACATTAAAGGCAATCTTGATGTGAGCATTAGCATTAAGACGCCGGCCATTGCCAGTTATGCCGCGGGGGCGTTTTCCATGAATGCCGGCGGGGCGACCATTAGTAACGCGAAAATTACCTCGTGTCGCGTCAACGGTGAGGTTGTCGAGGGACACACGCACACCGATTCAATGGGCGGCGATACAAGCCCGTTTTAATCGAATCCTTTCTCTAACGCACAGAGAGCAATGAAATGAAACTTTCCGACCTTACCGACGGCGAGCGATTCAAAATCGCGCGCAGCGGCCAAACGGGGCGGCTCATTGGCGTATTTGGCAAGAAATATCGCCGTGTTGTTGTCCTTGATGAATATCCCGACCGATTAACCAATTTTAATATGCAAATTGCCGTGCAGCGTTTGTAAGCCGATTTAAGGGGGCGTGATGCGTGGAATTGACCCACACACTGGTTTAACCGTGTCCGGTGCCGACCAAGCCAAACAGCGAATCATTAAAGCCATAACTACCGAGTTAGGAACCCGAAAAAAACGCCGTGACGTGGGCGGGAAAGTTCGGGCGCTTTTTGGTCTGACGACGCGCCGCAATCAGTTACTTATCGTTAACCGCATTTATCGCATGTTTGCCAATCCCGCCAATGATTTGCTTGATATTGAGCCGACGCATGTCTCAGTCGATATCATCAACGCCGGCTTTCGCATTGTGATTAAGTTTACCTATAACAACCAACAAGAGACTTTGACCTATGACAACGCCTAGCATTTTGGTGGTTGAGCCGTTTGAAACGATGCGCGAGCGCTTTATTAACGAGTCATTTTACCCTTACGCAAAGGCGCAAGTGGGTGAAGATATGGCGCAACAGCTTACACGCGCGCTACGCAGTCCCAATGAAGCCGCGGCGATTTTGCTCGATGTGTTCATCATTTTTCGTCAAGCCGAAGTTCGTCGAGATAATCATAAAGCCTTACAGCAATTTTCAAAAACGGCCACGGAAACCGATGCCATTGATTTAATCATCGGTAAATATGGCATGGAGCGACAAGTTATCGAGCCGGCCGACCCGAACGCCTTTCCGCCCAAAGAAGCGGTAATGGAAAGTAACGAATCGGTGTTACTTCGTTATTCTCTTGCCCCGTTTGGTTTATCGACCACGGGCACCCGCACCGGCTATGAGTTTCATGCGCTGACTTTGGGCGCGCGCCCTTTGATCGCCGTTGAAGTGATTTCGGAAACGGAAATTATACAGCGTTACAAGTTCCAAAGTACCGACGGAATCCGCCGCCCGAAAAGCGCCATTGCGCGCATGATTGAAAAGAATTCGGGCAAGGTTGAAATTCGCATTCTTTCGTTTGACGGCGACGGCGTGGCCGATGCGTCATTAATTGCGGCGGTGAACGATTACTTAAACCGCCCTGATATCGCGCAAGAGACAGACGAAATCACCGTAAAAAGTGCCGATATCATTCGTTATGAAATTGAAATCGAAGTCACGGAAATTTCCGAGCCTAACAAGTTGGTGGATAAGACGGCCTTAGATAAAGCTTTGGACGATTACGCCGCCGAACAACACAAGCTTAATGGTGAAATCAAGCGCTCTCGCTTGGATCAAATTTCACACAATTTCAAAGCGCATGACGTGAAAATTATCAAGCCGGAAACCGACATTGATTGCCAATGGTTCGAGGCGCCATTTTGTACGGGGATAGTATCCAATGTCCGACCTCATTCATTCTAAAACACTACTCAACGACAATCAGACGGATTTTGAGTTTGCCTTTGAGCAGTCCCTAAAAAAATTGGCCGAGAATGAAGATATTTACGAATGGTTGACCGACCCAAAAAAAACCGATGCGGCGTTGCTCGATATCATGGCCGAGGAGGCCGGCGTGGTGGATTGGTTCGGCTCGGACTTAGAGTCTGCAAAACGAGACTCTATTGAGCAAGCCACGTTTATTCATCAAAAGTCAGGGACTCGTGAAGGTTTAAAACAAGCGCTCTCGGCGTTGGGATTCATTGCAACCGTGGAAAAAGGCGCAAAGCCGTATTCTTTGTTGATTGAGGGCTATATCAAAGACAAGCCTTTTTCCGTTGATATCTCCAAACGAGTCAATGCAAGGGTAAGCAGTTACAAATCCGAGCGCGATTCTTTCGATATTGTCTTAAGCATTGGCCGCGTAAGTAATAAATATCATGGCGCTTTACTCCAACAATCCAAAATTAAACGCGTTCAAGCTGCCGAGCTTGTGCCCCCGTTTTTCAGTACAACCAAGCAATTGGCGAAGGTTGTTTATTCAGTTAAAACAGTGAGAATCAATCATGGCTAATCAGAAAACTGATTTACGTTGCTACCTGACCAATGCAGGGATAGCGGCGGAAAATAACGCCATTGCTCTCGGTCGAAAATTGCCCATCAAAGAAATGGTCTTTGGTAGCGGACTTTTGCCCGATGGTGATGACCCTCGCCAACAAACCGCGCTCATTAAAGAAGAGCTCGCCGTCCCTTGTGCGATGGTGACGCATGATGATAACCCAACGCTTTTAACCTTTAAGGGCGATATTCCGGTTGACCAAGGGGGATTTCATATCAATGAGGTCGCCATTCGTCTCGAAGACGGCACTCTCTACAATTACGCTCGAAGTACAGGTGACTATAAACCAACACCGGAGCAAGGCGCGACGGAATCCATACGATACGTGGTGGATATGTACACCAATAACGCGGGGACGCTTGAATGCAAAGTCGATTTGTCAGGTGTATATGCGGACTATGAAGACCTTGAAAAGTGTGTGAAAAAATCGGACGCCGCCACAAATGCTGACATTGATAATGAATCAGTTGCACCAAAGCACGTAAACCTGCCAGAGCTGTGGCGCGCCTTTAAAAAAGCAATGGTAAGGACATCAACGCCACAAGAAAACCCGAACACGTTGTTGGAGTCAGGGGCGTATCGTGTAGAGCCACACGACAATAATCCAACGCCTGACCATTTCTATTCGTATATAGTGTTTGGTAATGGGATCAATGTCATTGGTCAAATTGCTATTAGCGTTAGCAGCTTAAAAGCATATACAAGGACTTACAACACGGGGTGGACAGATTGGACGGCGTTGTACTCTTCAGTTAATAAACCGACTAAAAGTGATGTGGGGTTGGATAAAGTCGAGAACTACGAAGCAACCTCGTCCATCACTGACGGAAGTACGACTAAATATCTTTTAGCGAAAGCGGCAAAGGTCTTAAATGACAAATTAACAACAGGTTTCACCTTATCTGACGCAGGGAATGGTTATATCAAATTCCCCGACTTTTTAGGTGGATTTATCATTCAGTGGGGCAAAAGAACAGATAGTACTATAACGGGCAGTGTGAGTTTTCCCATTACGTTTCCTGATCTTGCCTACACGGTTATTGGAACAAGTACCTTTGATAATGGCTCGATTGCTGTGATGAACATTGGTGCAGTAGGGTTTTCATACTCTCAGCTACATGGTGGGCAAAATGGTGCTGGCCCGTTTAACTGGATAGCGATAGGAAAGTAAAATGGTTGATAGATACTTTTTTTCACCAAGTTTAAAGTCAGCATATGATGCAAATTTCAAAAGTACATATGTGAGAAAGAACTCTTGGCCTAATGATGCGATAGCTATTTCAGATGAGGTGTATGCTGAGTTTTTTAGAAGCCCCTCACCGCCAGCAGGTAAGGAAATTGGGAGTGATGAAAATGGTCTGCCTGTATGGGTGAGCCAAGCTCCTCCATCATTGGGTTTTGCAATAGAATCAGAAACCCAATGGCGTGATGGAGAACTTGCCAAAGTTTTAAATCGAATTGATCAATACGAGAAAGATCAAAGCTATCCAGAAAGTCTCAGGACATCCCCCATTAAAACCAATGAAGATTTTCTCATGTTGCTCAACGATAGAAAATTGTTGAGTGACTACCCTGAATCCCAAGATTTTCCTACTGGTGAGCGTCCGATTCTTTCCGGCTTAGCCACCTAATCTTGTTTAATTAACCACAAGCCGCCGCCCTCAGGCGGTTTTTTTGTTCCTAAAGGAAATGTGATGACCACGAAAAAACAGACCGCCGCGAAGTCGAAAACCGACCCGAACGCGCCGCGCGAATACCTCGTGCTTAAAAACTTTAAATTTCTAGGAATTCGTCACCTAAAAGATAGCACCGCGACGTTGATGCCATCTCAAGCGGCGTATTTCCTCCATAACGGCAAACTTGGAGAGCCTAAATAATGACGACTGAATCAACCCAAGTACACAACGGGATCACCGTTGAAACGTCAAAGCCGCTTGATCCAATGGTGGTTAACCCGAATCAAATCGGGGCACTACTTTTTCCTGAGAAAAACAAACAAGACGGCGTTCAATACAATGAGCCGATTGAGTTGTACACCGTTGATGATTTGGTGAAGCTTGACCCGACCGGTATCGGTTATTTCAATGCGCGCTACTTTTTGGAAGAAACCAAAAACAAATTGACGGTTATTCTTTGTGAGCACGACGCCGACCCTGTAGAGCAAGCGAAAAAGCTTGTCGGTGGCATTGACGCGAGCGACGGCGATAAAACCGGCATTCTCGCCTTTGAGAAATGCAACTTTGATCCGACTCAGGTTGCCGTTATCGGGGGTAAGGGCGTCTCGATTGTTAACCAGTTACAAACCTACGCGCTTGATTCGCGCTGCATGGCGTGGACAGACGCGACCGACACGACGACCCAAGATGCAATGAATTTTGGCGGCACGATCAATTCGAGCCATGTTTGGGCGGTGGATAACAGCGGCGACCGCTATTCGCATCAAATTTCACCGGCAGTGATTGGCATGGCGGCCGCGTGTAAAGTGAAACCATGGGAAACCCCGAACGGGGCAAAAGTACCGGTTGACCGTATCAGCCGCCCAATTGGTTATCGTGTGACAAAGCAAAATTGTGAGGGCGTGGAGCTCAACAAAAAGGGTATTGCTTGTGTCGTAAAAGATCCTCACGGCGGCTATATGTTTCTTGGCACCCGCACCAGTTCGGGCGATTTTGGTAACGTCATTGCGGCGGAAAACATGCTTTTGCGTGAAATTACTAAAGCTCACCGCGAAACCATGAGTAAAAACCTCAACGTTTCGTTTTTCAAATCCAAAATTGCCGCGCTTAACGATTGGGCGTCAACACTCGTTGCTGACGAAGCGGTGATTGGTATGCGCATTTATTTGCACCAGACGCGCAACACACGTTCGCGTTATGAGAATGGTGAATGGGTATTGGTGATTGAATGGGGCGCTTACCGTCCAAATGAGCATTCCATCGTTGAGTTAAATCAGTCGGGCGAGATTGTCGAAAACTTCGTCGAAAACATTAAAAGCACGTTTAAGTAAGGGTTCACAATGACAGATAGAGTTTATCATTCTCAGGTGTTGCAGCTAAACGATATCACCATGCCGCGCGGTGTGGTGGAGTTTGCCGAGCCAACTTACAACCCCATCTATGAAGATGTGGACGGCACATTTATCGCGGACGCGGTAGTGGTGGGCTTTGAGCGTGTTGAGGGCAGCGTAAAAATCAAAGGCGTCGGCGCGAGTATCGCTAAGCGCGCAATTAAAAACGGCGCGAGCAATATTATGATCTTTAGTTCCAATGGTACGGATAAAGGCGTGCGAGTGGACAAAGAACACGTAATTACGGCGCAAGTTCGCGCCGAGTGGACACCGCACAAAATCAAAGAGCGTCAAGAGCTCACGCTTCATTACATCGTCAGCAAGCACCGCTTTGTCGATGCCGGCGACGTGATCACCGACGTAGATATCAAAACCGGTCGTTACCTGATTAACGGCGAAGAATTCAACGTTTAATTCCTTTCCTACTCACTCAGAGAGGGCGTTTTTCGCCCTCTTTTTTTTTGGACTTATCGCCATGAAATCACTTAGCGCCCCGATTACAAAAAGTTACTTGCAGTATTTACACACGCTTTCCGAGCCCGTTGAAATCGAACTTAGCGACGACAAAACCGAAACCCGCGACAGCATCATTATTAAGCCGTTCGATGTAGAGAAAAACATTAAAATCTTGCCAAGTGGTGACAAGCTCAGCTACGACGATCAAATTAACATTGCGTCGGCGTGTACCGGTTGGAAAAAAGACGAGCTCGAAGAGCTTACGACGCAAGATTGGTTAGTGGTGGTCGGTAAGTCTCACGACTACTACACAAAAACGAGCTATGAGCTAGAGCTTAACGAACAGCTTGCCGTTGTTAATGCCGCCGGCGAAAAGGCAGAGGCAGAAGCCAAAGACGCGAAAGCGCTACAGGCGGCGCGCCTCAAGCATGATAAAAAAGTGGAGGCTATGACGGAAGCCTATCAATTGGACGCCTCAAAAAAAACCGTTCGATTGCATTTCGCTAATGATCAGGTCGTGACATTAAAACCGCCAAAACTGAAAGTTTCCCGACTCGCGGAAGATACGTACCCAAACATCATTGAGCAGCGTTTATTCATCTTAAGCAACATCACCGACCTTTCGGAAACGGAATTGCGCGCAATGCCTTTGCCGGATTACCGTTCTTTAAATGAAGTGGTACACCATTTTTTGCACACACCGGCGGACTCTTAAAGCCGGAATCTATTGAGCGCATTATCGACGTCGCGCTATTGCGGGGGATTCCCGAGCAGGACGTTTTGAACTGGACAACTGAAAGCGCGCTGCGACGTTTCGACATGTTACTTTCTCAGAGTGGAGTAAATCGCCGTGGATAGAAAAATTTCGCTCAATATCACCGCGGCCGCTGATGGCGCGGTGAAAGAGATAAAAAAGATCACCGCCGCCCAAGACGGGCTAAAAAAATCCGCAAGCGCCTTGCAAGATGAGCTCAGAGAGGCCAATCGCGCCGCCAAGGACATAGCAGGGCATAAAACACTGCAAAACGCTCACCGGCTCACTCAGAGCGAAATCGAGCACACCAAAAAACAATTGGTTGCCCTTGCGGACAAGCAAAAACAAAACATTCAGCTTACACAAGCCGAATCGGTCAAATTGGCGCAACACAAAAACGTTCTTGAGAATTTGAACGCCAAAAAATCTCAAGGCTTAACGCTGACCCTTTCGGAGCAAAACCGCCTCATCAAATCCAAGGCGGTTGTTTCTGAACTGACCGAAAAGAAAAGCTCGCTGTATAAGCTGACCGCGAAAGAGCAAAAGCAAGTCATTAGCTTAACCAAGCGCATGGATAAGCTCACCGCGCAAGAAAAGCAACAGAATACCGAATTAACCAAGCAAGCGGCCAAGCTCGATAAAGCCGGCGTGAATACGCGCAATCTTTCGATGGCAAAAGACATTGCCAATCGTAAAGCGCAAAAAGCCGCGCAATTATTGGAGCGTGAAAACCGCTTGCTTGATCGTTCTAACAAGCTGCAAGCCAAGCGAAAAGATATGCTTGGCTCGATGCCTGATGCCAACCTTACCGCCGGCGTTTTGTTGGCCGGTGGTGCGGTGGCCGGTCGTCAGTCCATGACAAACCAATCAGATTTTATTGACGTCCAAAAAACCCTAAAGGCGGTCGATGAAAACGGCAATAGCCGGCAAATCAGCGAGGCGGAAACCGCCAAGGCGCGCGCCGACTTGAACGCGATTGCGGTCGATATGGCGGGGGTGAGTCAGTCGGATGTAATGAAAATCGCCGCCGGTGGTTCGCGAGGCGGGATCACGATTGATAAATTGCCGGAGTTTGTCCGCAATACCATCATGACCTCGACCGCGTGGGACATGACCGCGGAAGACGCGGCCAAGAAAGGCGCCGATTTGCGTAACTCGCTCGGTTACAAAGACGACGTATCCACCAAGGGCGTGGATGAAGGCATGATCAAATACATGCGCATGGCAAACCAAATCAACACGATTGCCAACGATACGGATAACGTCGAGGCGCGGGAGTTACTCGGGGTAA
>Ga0213838_1000332_pt1 | contig 41898 bp, 38 predicted proteins | sample SWPATP13_FD_160577 | JGI IMG/M metagenome (GOLD analysis project Ga0213838, IMG submission 160577) | Coastal seawater microbial communities from Marineland, Florida, United States - SWPA TP1 #3 | ecosystem: Environmental > Aquatic > Marine > Coastal | place: USA: Florida | collected 2016-08-06 | reverse complement strand
AAATCGTCGAATTGATAGCTGGTTTTACCAACTTAACTCTAATGGCACTCAATATTCGTGATGCCAGAAAAGTGAAATCTAAAACGCGTTCAACAGAGAAGTCTGGAGTGAGAAATTCACAAATAATGTGATGAATAAATCAACGGAAGATCTTGTTCCAACAAGAGAATTGATAGCTGCTACGCTTAATATAACTTCGTCGCTGAAATAGCTATCTAAGTTTCATAGGGATGGTTTATAGTACGCGAGTTTACATTACAACCAGTGTGGTTATGAAGCTTATGAATATAAATAAATTTTCTATCAAAACGAAAATTGCAATTCCTTTAATTGTGATTGTGTTTGTTTTCTCTACGGTGACTGTTCTTAATGTTGTGAAGTCTAATCAACAAGCTGCTATTAACCATGAATTGAACAATGTTGTTCAGCCAGTTTTAGATGATTTAGAAGATGCGTACCGAGATATTTACCAAGTTATTTCGGCAGCTCAAGGGCTACTGTTAGCCGAAGGAGATTCCGCTGCCATTCAATACCAAATCGGTGAGTTTAAGGACAATGCTTATAAGGCTGTCCCGCGCCTTGAAAGTATTCAAACGTTATTAGATCAAGGTGTGCTTGGTAACGAATCTCGTAATGAGTACAACAAGCTCATTCAAGCGGCGAAAAAGTGGATTTCTTTACATGAGCCTTTGTTCGCGAACCCTGCTGATGCGAAACAATATAATGCCGATACCACCCCTGCAATTGACCGTGAATTTGCCATTGTTAGAGAACAATTGCGCTCAATCCGTGGCCTTATTGAAGTGAAACAGGGCGCGCTACGAGCTCAGTCAAATGCGTCAATTCAATCCAGCAAATTGGTGATTGAAGTGGGGATGGGCGTAGCGATTTTGGCGGCATTGGTTGCAATGTGGTTATCAAACCGATTCATTATTAAGCCGATTCAAAACGTTGAAAAAGCCATGAGCGAAATTGCGTCAGGTGACGGCGATTTATCACAGCGCATGCAAGTCGATGGTGATGATGAAATTGCTCGTTTAAGTGCGGCGTTTAACCAGTTTGTCGGCAAAATTCACCTTACGGTAGAACAGGTGATTATTGCTTCAAATGCTGTGCGCGCAGAGATGGAAAACATCAAGTCCTTGACTCAAAGTGTCGCTGAGTTTTCTTCGAACCAGCAGCAAGAAAGTGAAGTCGTTGCGGCCGCAGTGCATGAAATGCAGGTGACCAGTGAAACGGTAAGTGGTAATGCGACAGACGCCGCGAGCGCAAGTAACAGTGCGAACGATGAAGTTGAGTCAGCGAATAATACTCTTGCTCAAACGGTTGGTTCGATTGAGCAACTGGCGAACGATATTGAAAACGCGAGTGGTGTGGTTCATGAGCTAGATACCGATGTGAAGAATATCGCGTCTATTTTAGATGTGATTAAAGGCATCGCTGAACAAACCAATTTACTGGCATTGAACGCGGCGATAGAAGCGGCACGTGCTGGTGAGCAAGGCCGTGGCTTCGCGGTAGTGGCGGATGAGGTTCGTGCTCTTGCGAGTAAAACTCAAGAAAGCACCGGTGAAATTGAGTCGATGATTGAACGCTTAGAGGCAGGTGCGAAGCAAGCAGTAAGTGTCATGAATGAAAGTAAGCAAAGCAGCGAAACAACAATCGAGAAAGCGGAAACAGCGGCGTCATCGCTGAGTGAGATTCGAAATTCAATCGGTTTGATGAATGAAATGAACACTCAGATCGCGACAGCGGCATCACAGCAATCGAATGTTTCGGAAGATGTGAACCAGAATGTTCAACGTATCGCAGAAAGTACCATGCACATGGTGGAAATGGCGAGTAGCGCTGAAAATGCTTGTATGGCATTAGCGGTGCAGTGTGAAGCGTTGGATGAACTGGTGTCTCAATTTGAAGTTTAAGCGCTCTTAAACGGCTTATTAAAACTTTGCCCCCTAAACCTGATGAAAGGTTTAGGGGGCTTTGTTTTATCTGGGGGGAAGTTTTTGCTCCAGTCATGTCACTTTACTTAACGGTGGACATTTTTGTAGATAATCTCTGCCAGCTTTTGTATCCCTTTGTCCCATTGAGCATTGTCTTTAAAGTTCGCCACACTTAAGCGGATACAGTGAATGTATTGCTCATCCGTAGCAAAAACAGTTCCAGGTAAGATGTTGATTTTGTGATTTTTACACTCTAAATAAATTTGATGGCTGTTTGCATGTGTAGGTAACGTTAACCAAGTTAAAAATGAACCATTTGGCCGGCTTAAATGGTACTGCCCTTTTAACGATTCGTACTGGTCGAGCGCGCGTGTTAATTTTGCTGAGAACTGCTTTAAGTTTTGCTGGTAAAAGCGTTTCATCTTGTCGACGTGAGTTCGATACTTACCCGTGGTCAGGAACTCGCCTGTGGCAGATTGGGTTAGGTTTAGGCTACCCATGTTTTCACAAATCATGTGCGCTTCTATTTGCTTTTGAAACCCATCAGACAATAACCACCCAATCCTCAGTCGGGAATCGAGCGTTTTAGAGAGTGAGTTGACGTAGATAACTCGCCCGGTGTTATCAAGGCTTTTCAGGCTAGGTATCATTTTCCCTGCACTAAGTCCGCCGAACACATCGTCTTCAATAATCGGAATAGACTGCGTTACATCAAGTAACGCTTGCCGTTTTTCTAACGGCATTTGAGAGCCTGTTGGGTTATTGAAATTTGGGGTCACCAAAATGGCTTTCACGTCCCATAACGCTATCGCTTTTCTGACGCTTTCAATGTCGATTCCGGTGCTCACTTGGCTTGGTATTTCGAGTGCTTTTAAGCCCAATGACTGCAATAAAAGTAAGTTTCCGAAGTAGCAAGGAGATTCAACAATGACGATGTCTCCGGGGTTAGTGAGGACTCTAAGCGCTAGAGTAATGGCTTGTTGAGCGCCGTTGGTTACGGCGATTTCATTTTTTGAAGAACTGATGCCTAAGTCTTGGCTTATCTTAAGCAATTGTTGCACTAAACGGTCATTACCTGGGGGGAGCTGGTAATGGCTAGGCATCTGCGTTTGGTGGCGACTATGCCGGCCAATGGTTGCGTAAAGGCTTTTGATAGCGGGAAAATCGGTATTTGGGTGAGCCGAACCCGTCGCGAGCAGTTGATTGCCTTCTGGGTAGCCTAAAATGGATTTTGCCATCGAGAGTAAATCGACTTCCATGGGAGCCGATGCTTTCGTGCTTGTTATCGTTTGAGTGGATGAAACGCGATAACCCGAGCGAGGAACGGAATAGACGCAACCAACTGCTTCCAACTCTTGGTAAGCTCGGATTACCGTATTTTTGCTTACATCCAGTTGTTCACATAGGTGACGAATCGAAGGTAATTTGTCTTCTGCTCGAAAAACGCCTTTGTCGATGGCTTGTTTTATGTACGTTTCCACTTGAAGGTATTTGTTACTCGTTTCCATTCTGTACCCATTAAATTTTCTATCTCTGTCTCTTTTTAACGCCTCTGTACCTTATTAAAGTAATCACATAATTTAGAAATTACCAGAGGTTTATAAATGCTAATAAAAATGATTCCTTTCGTTTTCGTCATGCTATGGGCCTCTGGTTTTGTTGGTGCACGTTTAGGGTTGGAGTACGCCGAACCCGCAACTTTGCTCGCGATCCGAATGTCGCTCAACGTTGGCTTTTTTCTTCTTTTGATCGTGCTGCTAAAACGAAAGATCCCAACAGGGATGGGACTGGTACATAGTTTTGTCGTTGGTATTCTCATTCATGGTTTCTACCTTGGGGGCAGTTATCTAGCCATTGGTTCTGGAATGCCAGCGGGGCTGAGTTCATTGCTTGTTGGCTTGCAACCGATTGTGACGGCGTTGGTTATTGTTGGCTTTACCGCGGAACGCTTTAAGTTATCGCAATGGGTAGGACTAGGGCTTGGTTTTGTGGGGATAAGCTTAGTCTTGATTGGAGATATTGAATGGCAAAATGATGAGCATAAGCTATTTGCCTTTGGTACTAGCATGTTGGCGCTCATTGGTATTACTTTCGGTACGCTTTACCAAAAACGTTTTTGTCACGGAACCGATATGGTTGGCAGTGCTATGGTTCAATACTTCGCGGCAGGGGTGCTGTTTTTACCAGTCGCGTTGCAATATGAAACCATGGAAGTGAACTGGACTCTGGAGTTTATTTTAACCATGACATGGCTGGTGGTGGTTTTGTCTTGTATCGCGATTTTGCTGCTTTTGTATATGGTGGAGCATGGTGCATCTTCTGCTGTTGCCTCGGTCTTTTATATGGTTCCTCCTGTTACAGCGGTTCAAGCATGGTTGATGTTTGGTGAATCATTTGATGCGCATGGCGCTCTGGGGTTCTTGATGGCAGCTTGCGCCGTTTACCTTGTTGTGAAAAAACCGAGCTTTCGATTGGGTAGAAAATCGTTGGCGAATCTCGAGGCGAATCAATAATTAGATCTATTGAGAGGCGGGTGGGTCAATAAAAGAAACATTCGCCTGCCAACCTTGCCCTTGTGTTCTGTCATTGGCGACAAACCACACTAAGACCTCGCTTCCCCAACTGGTGATTGGTGGAGGGAGCTTGGTTCCACTAAAGATAGCCATAATGGGTGCATTTGTTTTCTTACCGTTAAACAGATAAACCATATCTGTGCGGCTTTCAGTATTCAGCTCAGAAAAGTCTATTTGGACGAGTTTTCCTTCTGGCGCACTGATTTGCCATTTGCAGTTAGTATTGTACGAGTATGGTTGGTTTTGGCTGCCATCGCTAATGGTTGCAGGGGTGGTGATGTAAGCGGTGCCAGAGCAAAATGCATTCACCATGTCTTTATGAATCGCTTGGTACTTGAGCCGCCAAGGCTGTTTATTCGAACTCGATGACGTGTAGCGCACGATAAGGTGTGGATGTTCCAAATATAAATCTTTTGGGATCTCCGAGAGTTGGTATTGAGCTATAAGCTGACGAGTATTTGGGGCTAGGAAATCTACAGTGCCAGACTTGTCTTGGATATGAGTGAAATTCAACTTGAGCCCCTTAATCGTGCCTTGCGGGAGCAGTTCCCATTCCATTGGTTGGCTGACTGATTTTGCAGGATAAACATACCCTTTTGATGCCTTAAGTAAGCGGTGACTATCCGTTCCTTTAAAGAGTAATGGGCACTCAATAGCGTTGGTCATATTCAGTGAGCCTGACCCCAATTTACCAAGCACTTGTGGTTGAGAGTGAGGTAAAAGGGAAGCGGAACTGACTAAACAGGCTTTTATTTCTTGCGCGCTGAGCGTTGGATACTTTGTTTTGATGAGAACGGCCGCCGCAGCAACTATTGCTGCAGAACTTGAAGTGCCGCTTTTTGTTATTTTTGCAGTATCAGAGGCAATACCTGCTGCGGTGATGTCTTCTCCTATGGTTGAAATATCAATAAAGTCAGCGTAATTCGCGTCTTTCATCTTTTGCCCGTCTCGTGAAAGCGCACCGACTGCCAGTACGCTTGGGTAGGCCGCTGGGAACTGAGCTTTCTCCGTCGGGAAGTTGCCTGCCGATGCAATAATGAGTATTCCTTGCTTCTCTGCTCTAGCAAGTAGTGCTTCTTGATGGCCTGTTAGGTGTTCAACGCCCCACGACGTTAAAATGATATCTGCACCAGCATCTATCGCGTATTCGAGGCCTTTAAACGCATCTTTGAGATAGAAATTGTCGGCTTGATCTTCTAAGGCTTTTACAGGAAGAATTTTTAGGTACTGAGGGCTTGCTTCTCCATATGAGTGCGCAACAAGCTCGCTAACGATACCGGCGATATGTGTACCGTGGTAATACTCTGGTCTACCCTTCGGAGGCGTGACATCGCTATCAGCGTCGCTGATGTCCCAGCCATGTACATCGTCGACATAACCATTTAAGTCATCGTCAATTTTGTTGTTTGGAATCTCCTTGGGGTTGGTCCAGATTAAGGGGGATAGGTCGACATGAGTACGGAGAAAAGCATCATCGACGATGGCCAAAACGACGGAGCTTTCGAATTGATTTTTTGTCTGTTCGGAAGAAGCGGCTTCGGCTTGTAATCCAATACACAATGCGCTGAAGATCAGCGTGGTTGTTCTGATATAACTAGCTATTGCTCCGAACCAAGAAGCCATCAGTGATTTAAATAAACGGTAGAGGTTCATAGAGTCTCCTAATGGTTCTTGGTTCATCGCTTTGTTGATTAATGCATTTCAGCCCCACCTTTTTCACCTAGACTTCTTGGTGTCAAACCTGGGCCACTACCAGCATGCACCGGGACTCGGCCTCTGAGATCAGGAAGTGCGAACGTTGTGCGCCCGTCACCACCGTAGGTAGTTCCTAATAAAGAGAATAGAGCAGAATACTGAGAGATGGCGAGAAGTTGCCCATCACAGAACGCCCACCCGCGAGGTGCAAAGTTGCCTGCGAACATAATAATTTCGGCAATAAATGGGTCAGCACTATTTCGTGAAGGGAATAGTCCTTGCAACGCGATAATGAAATTGACGGTATTGTATGGTTGCATGTTGTTCACGCCCATCAATACTTGGTCTCTAGAAGCTGCAACCCAGTTACCGCCGTCCCACTGAAGAAGATCCCCTGCAGCACTTGCTGAGTTTAATCCTATGGTTTGTGCTTGTTCATCGACCACTATCGGTGCAATACCAGTGTATGAGGCAGCACCGTCTAAACCATCAGCGCCAGCGGGCCCTTCAGGTCCAACGGCTCCCTCGGGTCCGGTTGCCCCGATAGGCCCTTCAGGTCCAACGGGTCCCTCTGGTCCGACTGGCCCCTCTGGCCCCTCTGGTCCAACAGGCCCTGCGGGTCCTTCTGGACCAGGAGTGAGTTGGATATTATCTATTTGTGCTTGTAGATCATCGATTGCCGCTTGAGGACTTTTCGCGAATACGTTTCCGCTAAAGGAAGCAAGAAGCAATGTGGTAAAAATCCCAGAAAGAACGAATTTTTTGTTCATTACGTATCTCCTTTTTCTGGGGTGATAAGAGCACTTTCTATTAATTAGAAAGCAATTGAATGCTGACCCACGTTTGTTGCGGAGTCACGAGCATTTGTCGCGTAGTAAAACCTTGTGCCTTAATCTTGATGAGGTGTTCTCCACCGCCTATCTGTTCAAAATTAAAGCGACCATCTGATGTCGAATTAGTGGTTCTCAGCGAACGAACCTTGAAGTCATTCACCACGGTTTTTTCTATGGTGATCTGAGCGTTTTCTACTGGGTTTCCGGTGATATCAGTGATTTCACCATGTATGTATGAGTCCCCTACATCCAGCTGAATTTGAATATTTGTGGTTTCAAAAGGATCTAATGAAACGCCACTTATGTGAGTTAATGGTTTGCTGTAGGAAGTCAGGTTAATTGGACCGCTGGGGAGGTTTCTTGCTGAAAAATAGCCATGCTCATCCGTGTTGAGCGTGATGTTCGCCCCGCGCAATGAAGTGCTAGAAAGCTGCAAAGAAAGATTAGGTATCGCGTAGCCATTTTCGTCAACAAGCTGACCAGACAGTTCAGCCATAGAGATAGGCTGCAATTGAATCACAAGAGTTTGTGTATTTTCATTAATGGTTAAGTTGGATTGCTGGTGGCTTTCAAAAGGCCCCCGCGTTCTAACATGCAATTGGTAGTCGTCAGTGGTAGGGAGCTCATTAAGGTAGAACTCTCCTCTAATATTACTGGTGGCTTTTTTGTTGATGGCAAAAGAAGAAGAGATCAAATGAATATCTTCATTGGCGATTGGGTTGCCGAGTTCATCAACAAGCTTCCCTGTGACAGTGTGTAGACGCTCTATTAGCTGCAACGTTATTGCTGGTAAATCAAGGGTTGAACTTTGCTTGCTAGAGAAGACTTTATGTGTCGAATGGTAACCTTGCGCGTGAAACGAGAGATAATAGTTCTCCGCACTTTCAGCCTTAAATTCATAGTAACCACGGTCATCAGTGTAAATGGTTTGTCCTTGGTTTCTTGCCAGTGAAATTTCTACGTTGGCCACACCTTGAAACTCAGTATCAATGACTTGGCCAGATATTTTAGTAGTTGGAATGGATGAGATTTCAAAGACCAAATCTTGTTCGGGATACAGTAAGGGGGAGGTCGCGAGAAAGCCTTGTCCAGTGGCAATACTCACTTGGTAACGGCCAGTCCGAAGCCCTTCGAAAGTAAATCGGCCATCGGATGCGGTGTTGGTGTATATCGGTTTACCCAGTCGATAGAGTGTGTTTGAGTGCTGTTCATCTCGAATCTGGCGAGCGATGACTTTTATTCCAGAGACCTGTTCATTGTTAGAATGCACGACGAACCCTTGAATGGTAGCGGTGTGCTGAGTGTGATTGTCCGATGATGGAACAGGAGCAAGCCATTCGTTATCGGTAGGCTGTTCTTTATTGGTAATTTCATTTGGGTTTGAAGTATCGCTGCGGATATCTTGCGACTCAGGATGGAAATTCTCAGAGATTACAAATAATACAACGACAACTAAGGCTACACTAACGGTGAGCCATAGCTTACTAGGGAGTCTGGCCGATGAATGGCTCATTTTCCAACTCTAGAAAATCTTTTCTATTCGTCGAATAAGCGAGAAAAATAACATCGGCAAGCCTCTTAATGATTCATGTGTCAATAGTAACTATAGGCAATGAAACTTTAATCACCAAGCGGCTTCACATGAAATTACAAACGAACTAGGAGATGGTTTTGTCAGAATCCATTTTGCTGATTGCAGAACTTAAAAAACAGCTAAAATTACACAGCGTTACCTACCAAGACATTGCTAAAGCGCTGTCACTAACGGAAGGTTCGGTGAAGCGTTTATTTGCTCAGGGCAATCAATTGAGCTTGGATAGGCTTGAACAAATCTGTCAGTTAATTGGGTTAGAAATGGCGGATTTATTTAAACTTGCCTCGCAGTCCTCTCAGCAGATTACGGCATTAGATTGGCAACAAGAAGAACAGTTGGTTGCTGATAAAGGGTTGTTGCTGGTCGCGGTTTGTGTGGTCAATGGTTATAAATTTGAGCAGATCATAGATCAATATTGCTTTTCTGAAACAGAATTAATTCAGATGCTCGCCCATCTAGATAGGCTGAAAGTCATCGATTTACAGGTGGGTAATCGAATTCGCCTGAAGATATCGCCGTCTTTTTCATGGATTGCCGGAGGACCGATCCAGCAGTTTTTTCAGCATCAAGTTCAAGCTGAATTCTTTAACTCTAGCTTCGCGAATTCTGATGAAAAGTTATCGATGGCTACTGGGTTGATGTCCATCCCAAGTAATCAAAAATTCCAAAAGCGTATTCAGAAGTTAGTTCAAGAGTTCTATTCGAATTGTCAGGAAGATGATGAGTTAGAGATGGCACAACGACACGGTACCTCCATGATCGTGGCAATTAGGCGCTGGAGCTTCCCTCTTTTTGAGCAACTTGAATCCAAAGCATCAAGATCTAAACCCTAAAGTTACTTATAAAGCGACCCCTCGTTACCTATACGGTGACTTTGGGTTTGGTGCTGTTAGAATCGTCACCGATTAGGCACTCTGTAGGTCAAGGAAACAGTGGAATAATTTCCATGCCTTAGCCAAGGAGACAGTTATGCCTATACCCAAATCTATCCCTACTTACGTGAAATGCTTGTTCGCTTTTGTGCTCATGATCGTGAGTGGTTCCAGCTTAGCAAGTGGCTTACTCAAACCGGTGAACAGCCAACAGAAAGATCTCATTATTCGCTCGCACCATGTCGATGTCGTGATTGAAGATGGTTATGCGACCACGTCGATTGAACAAGTGTTCTTTAATCCAAACCCTAATGAACTAGAAGCCGTTTATTCTTTCCCTATTCCAGATAAGGCCGTTGTTGGCGAGTTTATTTATTGGATAAATGACCAACCTGTTATTGCTGAAGCCGTTTCGAAAGACAAAGCGAAGCAAATTTATCAAGATCAAAAAGCGCAAGGAAACGCTACAGCTATCACTGAGAAAAATGATTACAAGAGTTTTGAAATAAGAGTCTTCCCAGTGCAGCCTCAGCAAACGGTGAAAGTTCGCTTGGTGTATCTTCAGGACTCGATACTGGATCATTCCGTTGGACATTATGTGTATCCAATGGAAGAAGGTGGCGTTGACGAGGTGCAAAACGCGTTTTGGAGTCGCAATGACGAAGTTCAGCAAGACTTCTCGTTTAATGTCGCGATAAAGTCGGCTTACCCTATCGATGGACTGCGATTACCTAAGCACCCTCAAGCGCACATTAACCAAACTCAGGAATTAGAACAGACGGTATGGCATGCAGCGATTGGGAATACTGATGATGCTGTTGAGAGCTATGAATCCGAGGCGACCAGTCGTGTAAAATCGACGCGCTTAAATCAAGATATTTCCGTGTATTGGAGACTTCAAAGTGGGTTACCCGGCCGTTTAGATATGGTGGCATATCGTAACCCAAGCGAAAGTGTGAAAGGGACGGTGAAGCTAACATTTACGCCGGGTGATGATCTAAGCAAAGTAACGCAAGGGCGAGATTGGATTTTTGTGTTAGATCAGTCTGGCTCTATGTCGGGTAAGTATCAAACGCTTGTTGAAGGCGTGAGGCAAGGTTTAGCGAGATTGCCCGAAAATGACCGTTTCAGAGTGGTGATGTTCAACAACCAAACACAAGATCTGTCGAACGGTTATCAAACGGCTACCGCACAAAATGTTGAAGCGGTGTTGGAACGAGTAAGTCAGTCTTCTCCTCAGGGAGGGACGGACTTGTACGCCGGTCTATTAGCTGGGTTAGAGAGTTTGGACTCGGATAGAGCAAGCGGCATGGTATTGGTGACGGATGGAGTCGCGAACGTTGGAGTCACTCATAAACAGAAATTTCTGGAGCTGATGAAAAGTTACGATGTACGCCTGTTCACTTTCATTATGGGGAACAGTGCCAATAAGCCGCTATTAGCACCAATGACGGACATCTCAAATGGTTTTTCTACCGTCGTATCCAATTCTGATGACATTCTTGGGCATATGATGAATGTGACCAGCAAGCTCTCACATCAGGCTTATCGAAATATTAAAATTGATGTTGATGGCATCAAAATTAAAGATCTTAGCCCATCTCAGGTAACGAGCTTATACCGAGGCGAGCAGCTAACGGTATTCGGTCATTATTTTAAATCTGGCCAATCGAAAGTCACTCTTACTGCCACAGTGGCCGGTGAAAAGCGCGAATATCAAACGCAGATAAACTTACCCGATAAGGCGCATTCAAACCCTGAGTTAGAACGTTTATGGGCCTTTTCGACGATTCAAGATCTTAACAAGCAAATGAAGTATTTAGAGCAAACGGATGCTGATACAGAGAGAGCCATTGAAGCGTTGGCATTGGAATATGGGTTCTTAACCGATTACACATCGCTATTGGTGGTGGAAGATGCAGTGTTTGACCAGTTTGGTATCGAGAGAACGAACAAATTACGAGTGAAAAAAGAGCAACAAGCTCGTGAACAAAGGGCCGGCCAACCAAGTAATCAACGTCGATCTGATGAAGCTCAACCTATGTTCAGACAAAGCGCGCCCAGCCATTCCGGAAGTGGTGGGGGTAGCTTAGGGTGGGGTGTCTTATTATTGTTACCCTTTGTACGATGGATGAGAAATAGAGCCTAAATGTTCTTCCTATAACGTGATGAACGAATAAGAAAGTAACCTACAAAAGCGAGCCGTGTTAAGTCATGGCTCGTTTTTTCGTTTTTGAGAAGCTGGGAATCAATGAATCAAATCTCCATCTGAGTTCAAGAAGTTGCAAAAATGCCGTCGATACGGTTCAGCTTGCCAGTGAAGCCAATGCCGAAGCTAAGCAAGAGCTAGCTGTGGTAAAAGAGGCGAGAGAAAGTAGTGATACACCACTGAAATAGTTAATAAAAATCATCTATTACCTTGGGTGAAGTACAAATTATCGACTACGTTTACCTGAGTGCACTCTTATTCATATGAAAGGATTGAATTATGAAGCGTTTCACCATTTCGCTGGTCGCGATGGTCATTTCAACCGGGAGCTTAGCGGCAGACTCCAAGCCAGCGACACAAGCCACGATTGATGCCAACCAAGCCTTATACAAAACCCTTCCGTTTAAAGATAAAAAAGATTTTGAACGCGCTCAGAAAGGTTTTATCGCCAAGCAAGATGTCGTCACCATCACGAATGATAAAGGTGATGTCGTTTGGGATTTAGAAGAGTACAAAAAGTTCATTACTTTGGATGCGAAAGCACCGGACAGTGTTAACCCAAGCTTGTGGCGTAACGCTCAACTCAATGTTATCAATGGTCTTTTTAAAGTGACCGATGGAATTTATCAAGTCCGTGGTTATGATCTAACGAACATTACGTTTGTGGAAGGGGAAAATGGTTGGATCGTGTTCGATCCATTAATTTCTCAAGAAACAGCCAAAGCAGCTCTAGCATTTATTAATAGTGAGCTAGGCGAGCGCCCAGTCACCGCAGTGATTTATAGCCATAGCCACATCGACCACTTTGGCGGGGTAAGAGGCATTGTAAATGAAGATGATGTCAAGGCCGGTAAGGTGCAAATCATAGCGTCTCATGGATTCACTGAGCATGCCGTGTCTGAAAACGTGATTGCGGGTAACGCCATGGGGCGACGCGCGATTTACATGTATGGAGCACTGCTACCAAGAAATGCTCAAGGCGGTGTCAATGGTGGTTTGGGGCAAACCACATCAACGGGGCTTGCGACATTAATTCGCCCTACGTTAGTTATTGAAAAAACCGGAGAAGAACACGTTGTTGATGGCGTGAAAATGGTTTTCCAATATACCCCAGGTTCAGAAGCGCCAACGGAGATCAACACCTGGATCCCTGAGAAGAAAGCATTGTGGATGGCTGAGAATAGTACCAATACCATGCATAACATTTTGACTTTACGTGGCGCACAAGTGCGAGATGCATTGAAGTGGTCTTCGTATCTAAATGAAACCATCGAAATGTGGGGAGATGAAGTCGACGTTAAATTCCAAAGCCACCACTGGCCCATGTGGGGGCAGGAAGACATTGTGGATTATTTCAAGCTGCAGCGTGACATGTACAAATACACGCATGACCAAACGGTCCGCTTGATGAACCAGGGCTATATTGGTTCTGAAATCTCAGAGATTATCCAATTCCCAGAAGAGATCGATCAAAACTGGAGCACCCGTGGGTACTACGGCACACTTCGCCATAATAGCCGAGCGGTATATCAGCGTTACATGGGGTGGTACAGCGGCAACCCGTCTGATCTAAACAACTTACCCCCGACAAATGCTGCGGTGAAATATGTGGAATACATGGGAGGCGAAAGGGCTGTCATTGAAAAGGCGAAAAACGACTTTAACGAGGGTAAATATCGTTGGGTGGCCGAAGTCCTTAAGCATGTAGTGTTTGCTAATCCACAAAGTAAAAAAGGTAAAGCGTTACTCGCAGATACCTATGAGCAATTAGGTTATCAGGCCGAGTCAGGCCCATGGCGTTCGGTTTACCTGCAAGGGGCGCATGAGCTAAGAAACGGCACGCCCGCTTCAGGTGGAACTAATACAGCGTCTCCCGATATCATCAAGAATATGCCGCCAGAAATGTTGTTTGATTACTTAGCGGTGCGTTTACTTCCTGAAAAAGCGGCGGGTAAAGACTATGCCATCAATATCAACTTTACCGACCTAGACGAAGAGTACACCTTGTATATCGAAAATTCCGTGCTGAACCATACGACTAAACTCAGTGATGACCCTGATGTATCCCTCACTTTAACAAAAGCAGCGCTCGATGATGTTCAACTGGGGGTTATTACGTTAGAGAAAGCGATATCCAGCGGTGAAATTAAACTTAAAGGGGATAAGAAAGCCTTCAAAGACTTTGTTGGTATGCTAGATACCTTCAATTTCTGGTTTAACATTGTCACACCATAAGGACAGAGAATGAAAACGATGCGAATCGCGGTATTGCTGAGTTTTTCATTGTGGGGAGCAAGCTTACCGTTGCAAGCTTGCTCTTATGATGGGCAATTCAATAACCCGTTTAAGGAAAGCTTTCCGGGAGCGCTGGATATAGCCATTGCTACACAAGAAGCGGTCTCTGAAAAGCAGCTTGAACATCTTCAACTACTTGATGGCGCTCAAGGGCTTAGACGCGTGAGCTGGTGGCTAACGTTAATGGCCAAGCAGAATACGACGGCGCTTGAATCTGTCTCCTACATTTATTTGGTGGATAGCCACTTGTGGTCCAAGGTGTCTGAAGGGCAGCGAGTAGAAATTCATGTTTCGCCCGCTGAAGGGGCTGAAAGCCGTGATTCCCAGGTGCTTTTGCTGAGTGAAGCTGCGCTACAAGCCATAGTGAACGAACAGGTTGATCTCAAGGAAGCGCTTGATTTGGGTATCGCCCAATACGCCAGTTAACCGATAAACTCACAATAACCGACTCGCTCTCGCTAGTGGGTTTCTTTTTAGAGGGAGTTGTTTTGAAACAATCAATTACACTCGTTATTGCTGCGCTTATTCTTGTCGGCGCGGCTCTTGGTAAGGCATATGCTCAAGATGAACTTGCAGAAAATAGTGAACCTTTTGTAAACGTTAATATGATGTTGGAACTTGATGGTATCGAGGCTTCTGTGAAACATATTCAAGGTTCGTTTTCGAGTATATCGGAGTCTCTTAACCTAATTGCGACCAGCGATACGTTACCGGCTGAACAGCAAGAACTACTTACTGAAACAGTTAGGAATTTGAATCAGTTAATTGCAGTTTCAAGAGATTCAGTGAAAGCCTTACCAGTCGCGAAGCAAGTCGTTCAGGAAAGCAGCGAATCTTTTTTTTCTAACCTAAAGTTCAATATTATGTTGGTTATTGCGGCTATTGCTGCGGTTATTGTCGCGACGATCGTTTGTATTTATTTACTGATTCTTAAACCAATGCAATCGACACTGGTTCAGGCAACCACTAATGTCGCGGATATGGCGGCAGCCATAAAGATCACTGCCCAAGCGTTGGAACGTAGCACTGACAAGCAGCAACAAATTTGGGACAAACTCGAGGCTCACAAGTCAGAGTGAGCGACGCGTTGTGATAAGGTTTGAATTTTGATGACGATTGGCAGCTCCTAAGAACTGCCTTTTTGCGAGTGTTAGAAGTGGATTGGAATCAGCGTTTATTTAACGGGTCGACGATAAGAACAATTTTTCCAAGCGCTTGATATTGCTCGCTACGTTGATGGGCGTGTTGGATTTGTTCTAGTGGCCACACACTATCAACTGGGATAAATAACTGATTGTTCTCAACTAACGAAAGCACTTCATCGAGATCATCTTTACTGTTTTCGACCCACATACGAGTGAATGCGATTCCGTGCATACTCGTTTGTGCATCAGGGATTTCATCAAATGTTGAGATTACTCTTCCTCCTGATTGCACTGTACGCACTGTTCTCTCGAGTAACGTGGCTCCCGGTTTAGCAACAAAGGCTAGATTAAAATAGCCAAGGTTTGCCCATTCATTGTCTCCCTCGACATAGCACTCATCTGCGCCTAGGCTTTTGACATAATCTTGTTTGGATTGTGAGGCGGTGGCGACAACATAAGCACCAGCAGCTTTGGCAATTTGAACTGCGAATGCCCCCACGGCTCCAGAAGCGTTGTGGATGAGCACTTTTTGTCCTGCCTTGATCTTTCCGTGCTTGTGCAAACCTTGATAAGCCGTGACCGATGCTAAAGGAAGAGCCGCTGCATCAATGAAAGTCATCGTGTCCGGTTTTTTATTGATGAGATTTGCATCAACCACAACAAATTCAGCATTTGTACCTTGTTGGGCAATCGGGGTAAATGAAAGCACTTTGTCCCCTTGATTAAACCCTTGAACTTGTTCACCCACTTGCTCGATGATGCCTGAGCAATCCCATCCCAATATCAGTGGTAATGTATGCGTCCCACTGTCGGCCATCATGCCATTTCGTAGATGAAAATCGACAGGGTTGACGCCTGATGCAACCACTTTGATCAGTACTTGATTGGCATTTGGAGTCGGGTTTGGTCGCTCGCCGACTTTGAGTTCAGAGTGATTACCGTATTGTTGGATGAATGCTGCTTTCATATTTTTCTTCCTTGTTTGTGATGAAGACAGTTTCAGTATTCATGGGAATGACTATTTCTTCTAATTGATACTTGATATAACCATTATTCCTTGGGGGAATGTATTTATGGCAAAAGTTGATTTAAACCTAATAGTGATTTTCGATGCGATTATGCGGGAACAGTCGATATCGATTGCGGCTGAGCAACTCGCAATGACGCAGCCATCCGTTTCTAAAGCGGTCTCTAGGATGCGTTATGCGTGGCAAGACCCGCTGTTTATTAAGCATGGCCGAGGTATTACCCCCACGCCTTATGCTAGGCAGTTATGGCAAGACGTTTCTGAGCCTTTGCACCTCATTAGCCACTCTGTCTCTCCGCCAACGTTTGACCCAATGACATCATCAACCCAACTTCGAGTTGCACTTACGGACGGAATCAGCAGCTTGTTTTGGCCTCGGCTAAGGCAGGTGGTTGAATCAAGAGCAAAGGCAATCGATCTTTATTCTGTACCTTTTAAGGGGAATGGGCAGGAGCTATTGCTGGATGCGGAAGTGGATGTGGTTCTCGACTATTACCCATCAACCCATGCTCATATCACCGTGAACGATTTGTTTGAAAATAACTTTACCTGTGTGATGAAACCGGACCATGAATTGGCTGATAAAGATCTCGATTTACAATCTTTTTGCTCTGCTGAACACCTGTTGGTTTCTTTATCGGGAGACCCAAGTGGAGTCGTAGATAGCAGCTTAAAAAAATTAGGGCTGCAAAGGCGAGTAGCTATGACGGTGAATAGTTTTTCATGCGCTATTGAACTGCTGCAGAGCGCAAATTTAATTTGTGTAATGCCTTATTCAATGGCCAGTAAGGCAATTGTAAGGGGGGAATTGATACAAAAAGTTTTGCCGCTTAAAGTGATGCCAGCCCCTATATCGATTGCTTGGCATAAACGTAATCAGCGTAACTTGGCACTTAAATGGTTCATTAAAGAAGTACAAGCGATCGTACGAGACGAGCCAGAAGTCTTCGACTGGAAAGAAAGTTAATCGGTTAAGTCGTGTGGAAGTCTTACTTCCCAGTTTTTCTATGGTTAACGTGAACGTTGTTTGACCGCTTTCTGAAACCACATTTATGTCGCCATGATGAAGCCGAGCGATAGAGCGAGTAATGGATAAGCTTAACCTAGCGCCCGCACTTGAAGTGTGAGCTCGTGATTTATCAACTCGATATGAGGGTGGCAGCAATGGGGCACGAAAATGACACTACTGCCATGTTAGGGGAGGAGCCGAAAATGAGTCGGCTCCATGAATTAACAATGACGCGTTAGCAGGTTTTTCTGAATTGAACGACAAGTTTGCCTTGAGAACTTAAGTTGTCGACTAAGCCTTCACACTCGTCCCTTGTATCCCCAGCTAAAATACTAGTTGCCGCGCAGACTTCACTGATCGATTGTACGCTTGAATTCATGTCTTCCGTCACTCTTGCCATCTCTTCAATGGAAGTGGCGATTTGATTATTTCGGTCTGAAATATCAGAAACTTGGTTGATTAGAACATCTAATTTTTCCCCGGATACTTCGGCGCTGCTGACACATATTTTCGACAGTTGATTCCCTTCTCCCATGGCTTGAACGGCTTTTTGAGTACTGCTTTGAATCAATGAAATGACGGCTTGAATTTCTTCGGTGGACTCATGGCTTCGCTGAGCTAGGGTTCTTACCTCATCAGCAACCACTGCGAAACCTCGGCCTTGTTCACCCGCTCGAGCTGCTTCTATGGCAGCATTAAGAGCCAGTAAGTTTGTTTGTTCTGCCACGCCTTGAATGACAGTGAGCACATCGCCGATGGTTTTTCCGTGCTCTTCTAATTGTCCAATCACGCTGGACGCTTCATTGAGCTGAGTGGCCAACATTTGAATCGACTCAACGGTCTGTTGAACTGCCGTAACTCCCTCAGTGGCGGCAGTGTTGGCACTCACGGTCGCTTCTGATGCACTCTGAGCATTATGAGCAATTTCATTTGCAGTGGAGTGCATTTCATTGATGGCTGCCGCGACTTGTTCTGTTTCGGCGGTTTGTCCTTCGAGGTTAACGGCTGTGGTATCACAGTTTTTTGATGATGATTGAGCGGCGTCACCAATTTGCTCGTTAGAGTCTTGAATTCGTCCGACAATGGCGTTGATTTCAGATTGGCGCATTTTCATCGCCAGTTCTAACTCAGCGAGATCATCTACGTGTTGGGTATACACAAGTTCCATCAATGGATTATCGAACACTTCTCTTGCTTGTGCAGTTAATGTTTCTAATCGGCGAGTCAAGGTATAACTTGCAGCGATAGCCCCGAGCAATACAAACCATAAACCAGCCCCGGATAATAAAAAGGCGTCGATAAATGAGCCTATTGCGGAGAGGCCGACTAACGCGACCGTCATACGCTGCCATAAACGCGTCCGAGGGCCTTTGAGCTTACTCGGTGTTTTCCCTTGTTTAAGTTGAGCGTAGATTTTCTCTGCATTGTCTACGTGTTTACGGTTAGGGGATAAGCGAACGGATTGGTATTCGACGGTTTTTCCATTTTCTTTTATTGGAGAAGCAAACGCATCAACCCAATAGTGGTCGCCATTTTTGCATCGGTTTTTCACTATCCCCATCCAAGATTTGCCTTGTTTTAAATGATCCCATAAGTCTTTGAAAGCTTCAGGGGGCATGTCTGGATGGCGTACGATGTTGTGTGGTTGCCCGGTCAGTTCTTCGAGCGTGAAACCTGCGACATCACAAAACTCTTTACTGGCGTAGGTAATGTGACTGCTCGGTGAAGTTACGGAAAGTAGGTTAAAACTAGGTGGATAAGTCACTTCTTTTTGGGTGACTGGTTGATTGATTCTCATGAACGCCTCGAGCAGATATTTGGGTTACTGGAAAAGCCAAATTTACGGACGTTGAATGTGTGCGTTAGTTATATTTTTTAGGGCACCTTATTGGTATAGCGTTAGTTGATGTAAAACTCAATAAAGTAAGAGTGTATTTGCTGTAAATCTGATTTATATGCAATCCTATTAATTTGGCGGTGCAAAGAGGTAGAGCGAGATATGGAAGGGGGGAGGTGATGAGCATAGTCAAAACAACTAACCCGCAGAGCTTCACTCTACGGGCCTGATTGCTTTCCATTGCATATTAACTTGTCTCGTCTTGAGGGAGATTAGCTGTCACGCTTGTCGTTGAATTTGTATTGGTAATCCACATCTAGGATTGCACGATATTGAATCTCTCCACGTTCTACTGCGAACTTTTCAACGGTCACTTCCATGCCATCAATTTTGAATGTTTGTACTTTTGGCGTTGAGCCAGATGACGGTAGTGTTTTTGACAGTTCGTAAGACGACTTAGTATTCAGTTCGTCCATCATGTCGTAACCTGCTTCAAACGCTTCTTCTTGCGTGGCGTAGCCGTCGGATTTCATTTGCGTACCAGTGCTGTATGTTGAGGTCGCTGCGAATGCTGTTGAGCTAAGAACAAGAGCAGATGTAAGGATGATTAGTTTTTTCATAGGATTACCTTCTTTGTAATTGTTATTACCAGTTTGTTGGTGACATTAATCCTATCAATCCCCAAGTAAATTGGGTGTCAGTGAACGTAAAGTAGTGGTCATTTTTGGTAAAGAGAACCTTACCTATGTCAAAGAAATGTTTAACAGATATGTAGGGTGAATGTATGTTCACTCTTTTTATTGATGCTTGACGTTAAGGTGACAAAGCGAACGCTTAAATCAAAAATAGCCAATCATCGAGATTGGCTATTTGGCACGGTATTAGTCAGTTTCTCGTTATAAAGAGATTGAAAACGCAGGCGGTAAGGCTGACCTTGGTTCTGCATTAGTCAGGCTATAAAGCCAGCGACTCCAATTCGGCGGTAAGTCGAGTTGTTCAAGCTCAATGAGCAGGTCGGGTATGTTTAGGCTTGGACGCTCTTTCGCCCCTCTTAATGCGTAGAGGTACTGCATTTTCACTTCGGTTGCGTAGGGATACTGAGCGATAACTTTCTCATACGCTGCAATAAAGTGAGCGTCGTTCTTTTCTAATTTGGTCAACTCATCCATTAGGCGCTCTAACATTTGATAGTCAAATGGCGAGTTGCCCAAGGTTAGAGGAGAAAGTGGTTTGTTCGAAGAGGGCGTAGGGAGCAATTTCTCCATGTACTGACGCAACCAGTTTTCCCCTAGAAACTCTAAGAGTGGTAACACTTCACGCACAATCGTTAACGGGCATTTAGACAAGTTGTCGTAGTAGGGCGAGACCGCCTGCAATAACTTCTTATGCGCACCCTCTAAGTTTTTCTCATGTATCCAAATTCGACACTGGAACAATTGTTGGTAACAGGTCAGGTGAACCTTTCGAGAACTTGTGAGCTTTTTCTCTGCGTTTTTCACAAATACGTTGAAGTGTTCTAAGAGCTCTTGTTTCGCACAGCTTCTCTCGCTATGCAAATATATCGCTTCTAAATGATAACTATATTCGACAATGGATTTTAACCAATGACTATCGGCCAATGAAAGGTGACGAGAGAAAGAGTGACCCACAGAGATGAGGCATTCACGTTTATTGAGCAGCGCAGCAAGGCGACTTGCGTGTATTGCTCGTTCGCTGATGCTTGGTGTTAATTCAAACCCTTTCAATGCCCAGTTCAACGCCTCTGCCAAATTTCCTTTTTGTTCGTACAAGTCGGCTAGGCAGTCCATAATTTTTAGCGATAATGGGTTTTGAACGATGTAGTCAGAGAGTAGCTTTATCGATTCATCTAAATTGCCCTCTTTGGACACTAGCATGGCATACGCGTATTGCTTGGTTGGATGGCACGATGATGTCGAATAAGCTAGGTATTCTGTTAGTGTTTCCCACTGACTTTTCTGAATCAATAAATCAATCAGACTTGATTCTAAGCTGATGGCAAAATCGACTTGCTCCATCAGTTCGATGAGTTCACCCGTTAACGAGGAAGAGGGGGAATTAAGCCGTTCGATAATTTGTTGCAGCAGTTCACTTTCTTTATAGATGGCATCAATTTTGTCGCCGAGAGATTTGGTATTTATGGGTTTTGTTATGAAGTGCTTAACTTTACCGGAAAGTGAAGTCAGCACGGTTTCATGGCTTGAATCCCCAGAAATGATCAACACGCCAGTCGATTCATCAATAAGACGGTTTTTGTATAAAAGAGTCGTGAGTTCATGGCCTGTGAGCGTCTGCTCCAAATGGTAGTCCATGATCAAGATGTCGTAATGGCGAACACCAACGGCTTTGATGGTTTCTTGGTAAGATTCGACCGCTACAATTTGTTCGTATCTTAGCCCCATGCCAACGAGCTGCTGTTTGATTAGCATTGAAGAGGTTTTTGAGTCATCAATGATGAGAATATTGATATCATCGAGGTACTGCGTTTTTATCTCCACTGTTAATCCTTTACAAATGGCGAGACGTAAAGTGAGTGTAAGTAACTGAATTTAAGTGTTCAAGTTAAGTCGATAATTTTGCTGATGAATTCGCAATCTATGATTGAAGCTGAAGAAAACTTACTCATTTCTACTGAATTTGCTTGGTATCGTTAGGCCAAATGGGCTTGTGATTTAACATCAATATGTGACAGGCCGTAATATCTAAAATACACTAACCTTTGAAATTAAAGTATTTATTAAGAGTGAGAAACAATTTAATGGCTAATTGGGAAGGGGTGAGTGAATTCGTTGCCGTCGCAGAGTTAGAAAGCTTTACTGGAGCGGCGAAAAAATTAGCAACATCAGTGGCTCAGATCAGTCGCCGTGTTTCCCACTTGGAAGAGCGCTTAGCCGTTAAGTTGCTCAATCGTACTACGCGTAAGGTTTCGCTGACCGAAGCCGGCCACGTTTACTATCAGCAATGTAAACAATTGGTCGAAGGGCTTGAGTTGGCTGAGCTTGCGGTTACTCAAATGCAGTCCACACCGAAAGGGTTACTCAAAGTCACGGCTCCGGTGACTTATGGAGAGCGTGAGCTGGCTCCTTTGCTGCATCAGTTTATTCAGCTGCACCCGCAGGTAGAACTAGATTTAATGCTGACCAATCAAAAGTTAGATTTAATTGACCAAGGCGTCGATGTGGCTATTCGGCTAGGGCGATTAGAAGATTCTAGTTTGATTGCAAAACGTTTGTCCCAGCGTCAGCTATTTGTGTGTGCTAGCCCTGAATATCTAGAGCGCTATGGTGAGCCGCATACTTTATCGGAATTGGCGAATCATCAGTGTCTGGTGGGGAGTTTTGCACATTGGCGTTTCAAGGAGAATAAACAGCCTCGTGCGGTGCGAGTGAGTGGCCGAATTAAGTGTAACAGTGGTTTAGCACTTCTCGATGCGGCGAAGCAAAGCGTAGGGTTGGTTCAGCTGCCAGATTACTACGTGAATGAAGCTTTGGAATCTGGCGAGTTAATTGAAGTACTGACGGATTATCGTGACGATAAAGAAGGGATTTGGGCGTTGTATCCCCATAATCGTAACTTATCGCCCAAAGTGCGGCTGCTTGTTGATTTCCTTTCTGAACAGTTGTCTATCTAATCCAAAGAACGGTCCTGTCATCTAACAGCATTTCGCATAACTTTAGCTTTGATGGTCTCTTTGCTAGAATGCCGCCCTTGCAAGTACACGCTGTACTGAAGTTGATGTTGAAGTGAGAATTACGATGAAAACGAGCCATGTGACGATTGGTCTAACGAACCCTAAAAGCCCGACCAATGTAGGTGCAGTGATGCGCGCTGCGGGTTGTTACCAAGTCGATGAGGTGAAGTACACTGGTCAACGTTATGCGAAAGCTGCAAAGTTTCATACGGACACCAAGAGTGCGACTCGTACTATTCCGCTTTCATCGGTTGACTCGTTCTTAGATAACTTAGATTCAGACACTAAGATAGTGTGTGTCGAGTTGGCTGAAGGAGCGACACCTCTCCCTCGTTTTGAGCATCCAGAAAAAGCCATGTACATTTTTGGGCCTGAAGACGGGTCAATCAGTCAAGATGTTGCAGACAGAGCCGATCATGTTGTTTACGTACCGACGGTAGGGTGCATGAATTTAGCCGCAACGGTTAATGTATTGCTATACGATCGCTTGGCAAAATCAGACACGCTAGACGATAGCGAAGAACTGATTCGTAGCAGCCGTGACAACCGTAATCATTTAAAAGTGAAGTCTGTAGAAGCGTAAAACGCTAAGCGAATCTTGTTGAAAAAGCAGAGCCTAAAGGTTCTGCTTTTTTATTGTTTGAATCAAAGGGAAAGGAACGGAATAAGCGAGCACAAAAACTCATTCAAAATTTTCGAACATCAATAACAATTTCTTATGGTTTTTTGTGATTGATATCACGCATATGATTTATCTCAAGCGCAGAGACGCAAAGTACAACAACGTATAACAGTCAATCTTTAAGAGAGAATCATTATGAAAACATTAATCAAAGCAATCGCATTCACCGCTCTAACTTCAACTCTAGCTTACGCAATGCCAGCAAGTGACTATACCATTCGAGTCAACGCTGACCGCAATCGTGCAGACGTTACGGTATTAAAGTCGGGTGAGCCTGCTAGCGATGTGGCCGTGAAAGTCATCGGTAATGGCACCAAAACTTTTGTTACCGGTTCAAACGGCACATTCATGGCTGCTAACCTATTTGATAACGGTCGTTCATTTACGTTCGAAATTGTTGACGAAAATGGTGCAGTTGTTCGAGAACAGCGTTACTTATCTTCATTTTAAATGACAATTTATTGAGACAGTCAATGGCCTGAGGAATGCTCAGGCCTTGTTACTTGGAATTTATCTACCGCTTTATTTTTGATACTTATCTTTTAATATGTACGCTCTTCTTTCGAATAGAGATTCATACTTATGGATAAGGCTTCCTTTCTTAACGCACTTCGCTCTGATACGACTTTGGATCTGTATTCACTGTACCGCCAAGTTGGAGAGGACATTTCCTTATACTCCTTATTGGATGCACTGACTGCGCTTAAAGATGAACATGGTTTAGAAACCCGATTAAGTGCATTTAAAACGCAAATAGAACGCCTATTGGAATCTTCGGAACTGGCGGGTGACGATCCCATGTCTCAACGTCGTTTAATCGCGCGCCTTGAACTCGAACAGAGAGGGCATAGCATGAGCCGCTATATCTTAGCCACCGAGGGTCATCGACACTTTACGCCTAAAGCAGATTTAGTCATGTTTGGCGATTCTATTACCGAATGGGGGCCATGGTTAGACGCCCTTCGTACATACTCACTTGTGAACCGAGGTATTGCAGGCGATACGACGGCAGGTATGTTACGTCGGATTGATACCAGCTTGAAAATCCATCCAAAGCTAGTGTGTGTCATGGCTGGAATTAACGATTTGGCTCAAGGGTATTCGGTGTCAGAAGTGTTTGCTCAATATAAAGAGATGCTGGATACATGGCGAGGGTATGGAATTGACATTATCGTTCAATCAACACTTTATGGTGGTGAACGACTCATTGGGCTCAATGTAATGGTGACTGAGCTGAATCAGTTACTAAAAGCATACTGCCAAACCCACGCACTTCGATACTTAGACATCAATGCAGTGTTGGCTCCGGAGCAAATATTATTGAATGAGTTCAGCTGTGATGATCTACATTTAACGGCAAGCGCTTATGTAAAATGGTTGGCAATCTTGGAACCAGAACTTGAAAAGTCTGACCTTAGTTCGCGCAAAATCGGATAAAGTTTAATCTCCTTTTATCCAACGTGCGACTTGGTTACGCCCTGATTTCTTTGCGTTGTATAGTGCGGTATCAGCACGAGCAATAATGTCTCGAAAATTGATGTCGTTGGGTTTAGGGCTCGAAACCCCGATGCTGACCGTGCATTTTAGCTTTTTCTTGTTGAACAGTACCGTCATATCTTCAATGGCCTGACGGTATTTTTCTGCGAGGTGAAGGGAATCCTGTTCTGAGATATCGCCCAGTAATAGCACGAACTCTTCCCCTCCAATTCGAGCGAAGACATCGTCTTTGCGTTTCAAACTCTGAATTTTACGTGCCATTGCCATCAGGACTTCGTCTCCGCCCAAATGACCATATTCATCATTGAGAGATTTGAAGTTATCAATATCGATAATTAATAACGCGTGGTTTTTGTCGAACGCTCTAGGTTTGTTGTTGATGAGTTTTGTGGCTTCAATAAAAGCTCGGCGGTTGAGTATCCCTGTCAGCGTGTCGATGTTCGCCAATGTTTCCATTTTTACGACTTGTTTCTGGACACGTATTTGTGACGCAATCCAACTCACTAAACTGCTTAATACGCGCGCATCTTGTTCGCTAAAGTGGCCCTTGTCGTGGTGAGCGATATTGATTGTGCCATAGCATTTCCCCTCACTTTTTAACGGGGCATCCATACAAGACATCATTCCTCCTTCCGCTAACCACTGGCAATCCAGGAGGGTTTCGGTACTTGTATCGTTGCAAATAGCGAGCTTTTCTTGAGAAAAAACGGAACCTACCATGGTGTTTTCAATAGGGATTGGTCGGTCGATGGGGATTGCTTTATTGCCCGTAATAGCAAACAGAGACAGGTAATTTGGGTCTTGCTGCATCGTGACGCTCACACGATCGGAATGGAAGATTTGATTGATCCAAAAAGAGGTGCTGTGCAAAAGTTCGCCGAGCGTTTTTGCTTGCGACAATTCATCAAAAAACTCGAGCGGGAAATAAGCTTGCTTAGGCTCCAAAGAAGACTTGGCCTTGTCGAGCGAACTAAAGTGCATTGGGAGCCCCTCCCTTAATTATCTTAGGTTTCTTTGTCCCATTAGTATCTTAGAGCTTAGATAACAGAGTGGTTCTTTTCAATTCTCACAAATAAGATTCAGTAGCTTACTGATATAGATGTAAAAAGAGCAGGTTGAATTCCTGCTCTTTTAGTTCGGCATTGGAATCCGAACGGATCTTAGAAGATACAGTGCTTGCCAAAGTCACCGGCTTCATTCGCTGTCCAGTCGCCTTTCGGTTTTTCCTTCATATCTTCACACCACGCTTCACTGCCGACTTCCGTGCAAGCCATCAAGGCCATTGCTAGTGCTATGATTAATGAAATCTTCTTCATACTACTTTCTCACTTCCTGTTGAACTGAATCTCACCCTATTTTTACTTATCGTAACGTCAATGTTCAAGAATACCAAACATGAAAAAAGCCAGCATTTCTGCTGGCTTCTCGAATTCTTCAATGTAAGTTTATACGAGTTTCATCTCTTGGATGATGTCAGAAGCGATTTCAGGCTTCGTGCTGGTTGGCTTCTCGTGTAGATCAGACTTTAGCTGGCCTTTTCGGTTTCTCAAACCTGACTCTAGCTTCTTCAGTGCTGATGAAATAGCAGGGTACATAATGTCATTTGTTGCTTTCGCTGAAACACGTACGCCTTCGTAATTTGTGAATACTTCTACTTCGTGTTGGCCGTGTTCTTTTGTAATGATGATGTCGCAACTGATCAGTTGTGGAAAGTGAGCTGATACCTTCTCAAATTTTTGTTCTATTTCTTTACGTGAGTCGTCGTTAATTGATACGTGATGTGTTTGAACGTTTACTTTCATAAATCATACCTTTCCAATGACTGTGTCATTTAAACGTAGCAAACTCAGTGTATTTTAACCAAGTGTGGATTTACACATGTGTGATTAAGTTCAGTGTTATCAAATAATCTCATGGTTACCCCTTGAATCCGGTCAAACTCATCAGCATATTATGTTTCGTGATTTCGGCTATTGGCTAAAATCTACTCTTTCCCTGGCGTTACCCCTTCTTGTGTTTTATTACTTCCGTTATCGATAGACTTTTTAGCTTAGCCGGTTTTCCCTCATTTGTTATTTTTCTGATCAGTTATCTGCATTTTAGTGATGAAGAATTCAACAGTCTAAATGGAAAATTGCGTGCTTTTGTTTCTTCTAGCGAGTGTGATTTCCCTCTACTAGGTCCAATCGCTAGATGACAACAAACCGTGTCGAGTACACCATGGGGCGTGTTTAAATCGTTTGAAATCAGTCGGTGTAGTTTAGATATTGAATACATAAATCGTGAAAGGCTTGAGCTTGTGGCGAAATGGTTCTATCTGACAAACGAAAGATACCGATTTGGCGTTGGAGTGGGGGATCGATAAGAGGAATCCAGACCAAACGAGTCTCGTTCGTGGGGAAAGCGAGCTTGGGTAATGTAGTGACACCAATCCCCAACTCTAATACAGAAAATAGAGACGTAATATTTTCAACCGAGTACAAAGCTTGTTCGCTAAGCGTTCGTGCAGGGGTGGGATCGAGCAACGTACAAGTTCCATTTCGAATGAAGGGCTGTTTTAACAAAGTTTGCCATTCAATACCGTCTGGTTGATTCGCGATTGGGTTATCTTTCAAGCATACGACTCCAATCGGATCGGCGATCAATGGGGTAAAGTCGATCGTCTGCTCTTCGAGGTTGGAGCTGTTACCGAGCGCTAAGTCGACCTCTCCAGAGAGTAATCTTGCCTCAACACCTGCCGCATTATCATCAATTAAACTCACTTCAACATTGGGGAAGCGTTCACAGAAAGCGCCCAATACGCTAGGGATCAATTTGGCCGCGACGGAAGGGACGCTGGCGATTCGAACACGGCCTTGTTGCCCTGCCGCTGCGGCACGTAAATCGTTATCTAATGCCTTGTAAACATTAAGGAACTGAATGATTTTTGGTAAGCAGATTTTTCCAAAAGGAGTGAGGTTCGACTTATTTCCTGTTTCAAACAGCGGCTGACCAAGAATTTTTTCAAGCTCTTTAATGGACGTTGAAAGCGCCGCTTGCGATCGATTTGCTCGGTTGGAAGCTGCGCGGAATCCCCCTTCTTCGACCACCAAAACAAAATGTTTTAATTGTTGTAGCTTGATACTCATTGGCGTAATTCCTTGTCAGCCCTTTATTTACCTTACTTTAAATAAGGTGATAAGTTTTTTTTATCAAATGTAAAAAATTTACCGTTAGATTTATCAAGTGTCAATTGGCAGTATTTAACCATCCTGAAACATAATTGTTACAAAGTTGGATTTAGTCGTGAACGAATTGACCAAAAAACACCCTGTTAAAACTTCCCTTTTCGCATCAAAAGCGCCACTCGAATGGGCGATTGTTAGTAACGGCACACTTTACACCGCTCAAATCCCTATTGATGACACCGGAGCTGTTGTTGAAGGCGGCATTGAAGCTCAGACACGTCAGACATTCAATAATTTAGTCCATACCTTGGAGTGTGCTGGTGAATCTATGGATTCAGTGCTGCAAGTTCTGATTTATGTGACGGATCGTGAGTATCTGAAAACCGTGAATAGTGTGTACGCAGAATATTTTGAGGCCCCATACCCGAACCGAGCTGCGATGGTTGTTGCTGGGTTAGCCCGTGAAGAAATGCTGGTGGAATTTGTCGTGTACGCATCAGCTTCTCAGCCGCAATAGTTGGTTTTATTTACATTAGCTTCCCTCTTTAACTCGAACAATAAATTGGTTGCCAGACTCAAATGCAGCCACAACGTGACAAGGACAGAACGATGACTCAAGCAAACATAACTCAACCAGAAAACGCGCTTTATATTGCTGGAGAATGGCAAGCAGGCGTGAGCACTGTTGAAAATATTAACCCGTCTGATATCAGCGAAAGCCTAGGCCACTTTGCTCAAGCAAGTGAATCTCAAGTTCAGCAAGCGATCTCGGCCGCTAAGCATGCTCAGCCAGAATGGGAACAAACGCCTATTGAGCGTAAGCAAGCGGTACTGCAAGCCATCGGCGATGAACTTATCGCCCGTTGTGACGAGCTAGGCACGTTACTGTCTCGTGAGGAAGGTAAGCCTTTTGCTGAAGGGCGCGGTGAGATTTATCGTGCTGGACAATTTTTCCAGTATTTTGCAGCAGAAGTGCTGCGCCAAATTGGTGATAACGCAGCTTCCGTCCGTCCAGGGGTCTCCGTTGAAGTGACTCGTGAAGCAGTAGGCGTTATCGCCATTATTTCTCCTTGGAACTTCCCGACGGCGACAGCGGCTTGGAAGATTGCTCCAGCCTTAGCGTTCGGCAACAGTGTTATTTGGAAGCCAGCGAACCTGACACCAGCAAGTGCTGTTGCCCTAACCGAGATCATTCATCGCCAAGGTATTCCTGCTGGTACGTTCAACCTTGTACTTGGCAGCGGTTCGAAGGTTGGAGATGCGTTGATTCATTCAAAAGATGTGAATGGCGTGAGCTTTACCGGCTCTGTGGACACTGGACGTAAAGTCGCGGCAGCTACCGCTCCTAACTTTGTGCGCTGTCAGCTAGAAATGGGCAGTAAGAATGCACTGGTGATTGCGGATGATGCCGATATTCAAACCGCTGTTGACGCAACCATTGCGGGTTCTTTTTCTGGCGCGGGTCAGAAATGTACCGCTTCTTCTCGACTAGTGGTGATGGACAGTATCCATGACCAATACGTCGAGGCGCTGATTCAGAGAATGAGTGAGTTGAAAGTTGGCCACGCGCTAAAAGACGGGATCTTTATGGGGCCAGTGGTGGATGGCAACCAGTTAGAAGCGAATTTTAATTGGATCGAAAAAGCACGCCAGAGTGGTGGTGAACTTGCGTTTGGTGGTGAACGTTTAAACCTAGAGCATGACGGCTACTACATGTCACCGACACTTTTCCTCAATACTCAAAATGCTTGGGAAGTGAACCAAGAAGAAGTCTTTGCACCAATGGCAAGCGTTATCAGAGTCGCGGACTTAGACGAAGCGATTGCCACGACCAATGACACTCGATTTGGCCTAACAGGCGGCATTATTACTCAAAGCCTTCGCACCAGCGCTCTATTTAAACAACAAGCTCAAACTGGCTGTGTGATGGTGAATTTGCCAACAGCAGGTACTGATTATCACGTGCCATTTGGTGGTCGGAAAGAATCGAGCTTTGGCCCTCGTGAACAAGGTCAATATGCGAAAGAGTTCTACACCGTGGTTAAGACTGCTTATCAACGTCCTTATTAATCGTGCTTTGGTGGTGTATTTCGCACCACCGTCACTTACCAAATTGAAGACAGTGTATTAAGAAGACAGTGTATTAAGGAGCGGTTATGTACCAGCAACGGATTGTTATCGATGGATTGCAGTACTGCAATTGGGACCGAGAATATTTTCAAACCTTAAAAGCGGGTGGGATCACTGCGGTTCACGCCACTATGGTTTACCACGAAACGGCCAGAGAAACACTTTCTCGCTTTGCTGAGTGGAACTTAAGGTTTGAGCAAAATGCCGATTTGATCATGCCAATTCATTCGATGGCGGATGTCGAAGTTGCAAAAGAAACGGGTCGAGTGGGCATTTTTCTAGGGGCTCAAAACTGCTCTCCCATTGATGATGAGATCGGTTTGATCGAAGTGATGCGTAAGCAAGGTTTATTGATCATGCAGCTGACTTATAACAACCAAAGTTTATTAGCGACGGGGTGTTATGAGCAGCACGACTCTGGCGTCACTCGATTCGGCAAACAAGCGATCGAAGAAATGAACCGAGTGGGAATGATCGTTGATATGTCTCACAGTGCTGAGCGTTCAACGCTTGAGGCGATTGATCTTTCTTCTCGTCCTATCTGTATTAGCCACGCCAACCCAACCTTTGCGCACGCAGCCTTACGTAATAAATCGAATGATGTGATTAAGGCGTTGACCGCTCGTGGTGGGCTTATAGGGTTCAGTTTATACCCGTTCCATTTGCCAAATGGTAGCCAGTGCTCACTGGAAGATTTCTGCCAAATGGTGGCAACCACTGCCGAAATGGTTGGTGTAGAACATTTGGGGATCGGCAGTGATCTATGCCTCAACCAACCGCAAGCCGTCTTGGAATGGATGCGAAATGGACGTTGGTCAAAAGCGATGGATTACGGCGAAGGTTCTGCAAACAACTCTGGTTGGCCAGACGCTCTGCCTTGGTTCTGCGGAAGCGCCGGTATGGAAAATATTTACAACGGATTAATACGTCACGGATTCAGTGAATCTGAGGCGGGGCAAGTCATGGGTGAAAACTGGTTTAACTTCCTAAAAGAGGGCTTAGAGCCAGCTAACAAGGCCTAGCTAAAGACAAGGAAATTAGCCTATTTCGTATAGCGTAACCCAAACATGGAACAGCCTGCTCAATACAAACAACAATAGGGCAGGTGTTAAATACACCTCTTGTAGTCATCATTGAAATGACAGCTGCAAAGAAACCTCTGGAGTCAGAGTATGTCTGATTTAACCAATAGCGTGAAACCTTCAAACTTAGACGCAGCAAGCATGAATGCTTCGTTAACGACAGGAATGAAGAGCCAGTCAACTTCAACAGTAAAAGGAACAGAATCCACTTCCGATAAACTCGGACTGAGTAATCCAGCTTTATGGTATAGCGGCGGCTTTATTGCGTTGTTTGTCTCCCTTGCTCTTTATGATGCGGAGCTTCTGTCGAGCTTAGTAAACACTGGGTTTGCTTGGTCGGTTAAAGTCTTTGGGCCATATTGGCAGTTACTGCTTCTTCTTACTTTTCTTATTGGTCTGGGATTAGCGGCAGGTCGAACAGGCAAAGTTATTCTGGGTGGTCTTGCAAAACCGGAAATGGACGCCTTTCGTTGGATGGCAATCATCTTCTGTACGCTGCTTGCTGGAGGCGGCGTATTCTGGGCCGCGGCAGAGCCTATCGCGCATTATGTCAGCCCACCGCCTTTGTATGGCGCACAAGAAAATGCTCAACAAGGCGCGGTTAACGCCTTATCTCAATCTTTCATGCACTGGGGGTTTTTAGCGTGGGCGATTGTCGGTAGCTTAACTTCTATCGTTGTTATGCATCTTCATTATGACAAAGGTTTGCCTCTTAAACCGCGAATCTTACTTTATCCAGTACTTGGTGAACGAGCTTTAAAAGGTCACACCGGTGCGTTAATTGACGCATGTTGCATTGTCGCGGTAGCCGCCGGAACGATTGGGCCAATTGGTTTCCTAGGCTTGCAAGTGAGCTATGCATTGAACGCGTTGTTTGAGATTCCTGATGGGTTCACGACTCAGCTGATCATTATCTTATTCGCCATTGTACTGTACACCTTATCCGCTCTGAGTGGCCTGAACCGTGGCATGCAAATGCTAAGTCGCTACAACGTGATTTTGGCGATGGCTCTGATGGTCTACATCCTACTATTTGGTCCAACAAACTTCATTTTTAACGGCTATATCCAGGGCGTTGGCAGCATGCTCGACAACTTTATCCCAATGGCTACATATCGTGGTGATGAAGGTTGGCTGAGCTGGTGGACGGTATTTTTCTGGGGCTGGTTCCTAGGTTATGGGCCAATGATGGCGATTTTCATCGCACGTATTTCACGTGGCCGAAGCATTCGTCAATTGGTTTCTACCATCAGCATTATTGCACCGTTAGTGACGTGCTTTTGGTTCACCATTGTCGGCGGTTCGGGATTGGCTTTTGAAATCGCAGATCCCGGCAGTGTGAGTAAAGCATTTGAAGGCTTTAACCTACCTGGTGCGCTATTAGCAGTAACTCAGCAACTGCCGCTTCCAATGTTGATTTCAATTCTGTTCTTGATTCTGACAACGATCTTTATCGTCACCACGGGCGATTCGATGACTTATACGATCAGCGTTGTGATCAGTGGCGAAACTGAGCCAAATGCAATTATTCGAACATTTTGGGGCGTGATGATGGGGGTAACGGCGCTGATCCTGATTTCCCTAGGTTCAGGAGGCATTTCTGCACTGCAATCTTTCATCGTTATTACCGCTGTTCCTGTGTCTCTAATCTTGTTGCCATCCCTTTGGAATGCGCCACAAATCGCAATCAAGATGGCAAAAGAACAAGGTTACTAAAAACAAAAATATCCGTACTAGTGAGCATACATTAGACGGCGTGAACGTAGAGTCAATCAAAAGGAAGGGGCAGGTTCGCTTGCCCCAATAGAACATCAAAGGCTAACCAGCGTGTGATTGCTAGAGCTCTAAAAATAATAGGGCCGCGTCGCGCCTACTGGTTATTACTACTCTTATAACTACAAATGGTGGTGAGCAAAATGGATGCACATCGTTCTATCTACACTGAAACAACACTGCGCAATGCAGAAACCGTGATGGCTCCGGACAGGCTAGGGGCAATGCACCAAACTCGAATCAGCTTCGTGAGAACGTTGATTCGTAAAATGGCACAGCAAAACTGGCAAGTAACCAAACATGATTGGCAACTTTGCCCTCAGGGATACGGCCATGTGATTTACAAATTAGTGACGCCAAGCCACGAGTATCATTTGGTTGTGTTTTGTGACCAAATTGCCGACGACGAACGAAACGATCGTGTGATTGCTGAAAAGTGGGACGTAACATTTGCACTTGTTCTGGGGGATGTAGATGTGGCGTTACTCGAGCAATTACGAGCTAATGTGCCGCTTCAAGAAGCGGGGCGAAATCCCAATAATGTTTTAGTGTTAGCGCGTGCAAACAAGAGTGTTCGTGTGTTTGAACACATTGTTGACCACCTTGCAAAAGGGCAGCAGCCGTCGCCTCAAGAGTTGGCTGAAGTGGGATACATTCTGCGTACGACAGCAGTGTATGGAAACGGAAAATTTGGTATTGCTGACTTTAAAGTTCTGGAAAACAACCCAGATTTCAACCAGTCGTTCAGTGCGCAAATGTGCGCCGTCTATATGCTTCGAGAGTTTAGCTTAGATTGGGTGCATTATCTTGCCGAGCAGCATGGCGGGGAGCGCGCGACGACGCTACATCGCGGGTTACAACGCTATTTGGGTGTAGGAAATGCGACTGGGCTTGGTATGGCACCATATTTGATTAACCACCCAAGCATTGTCGATCAATGGATGACCACTCGTGAGAACGCATTAGCCGCCGTTTTAGCATGTGAAGCGGACGCACAGAAGACTGAATACTTAAGGACTCTGATCGAAAAAGGCATCCTTCACTTACAACAAGTCATCACCATTAACGAGTTGCAAAAAGAGTTGAACGCCATTGCTGTTCATGATCTCAAGCTGTTACTAGCTAAGCTTGAATCCTTGGTTATGCAGCAGGAAGACAGTCTAGAATTTGCCACTTGGCAAAGTGTCGTCGACAAATCACAACACCTGAGTTTGGAAGCCCAAGAAATCCTAACTTCTTGCTTGATGGAATTGTATCCAGAGTTAGTGGATGCCTATCAAGATCAGATGAATTGTGATGAGACGTTATCCTTACCAAGTGGAAAAAAGGTGCAAGACCTCTTAGTTACTCTCGAAGAAAACTATCGCTGGGCCATTAATACCGATTTTAATAAGCCGGAGAATAACTACTGGTTCTGGTATCGGTCACAAGACAAAGAAGAACCTAGGCTAGGTGTTCGTGGAGAAGAGCCGGGAGAGGAGCGTGAATTACCCCTCGATGTCGGTCGTCAGGCATTCCGCTTATATCACGCGCTGCTTGAGGATAAACCAGAAACCTCATTGGCGGAGTTTTTGGTTCAACGTCCACAGTTTCGTGCGATTGCTCGCCGTGTATGGACGCTAGGGCATAAGGCCATGGGGGATATTCAAATGAATGTACTACATCAATCCTCTTTGCCAATGCACTTACTGCGCTGCAAGTTAGCAGTGTTTGGGGCGACGAAGTTTGATCCGCGTTCAGAGCGCTGGGTTCGAGTAACTTTCTTCCAAGGTTCGCCTCTATTGGATGAAATTCATGAAGAAGAATGGTTATTCCCATTATTGCCAAACCAGTCGGAGCTATCAGGCGTAGAGCAGAATGACAATCACCAACACGGAGGTACTTGCTAATGATCGTTTCTCACAATGAATTGGTTGCGGCGGTGAACAAAGCTTTTCTGGGTATGCGTCGAACATGTGGTGAAGCCGATGTCATCGCGAATATGGTGGCGGATTTGCAAATGGTAGGGTTGGATGGTGTTCGCCATTTTAACAACGCGAGCAACTTTATGGGGCTTGAAGACGATTGCCCTGTCGATATCACAACCACTGAAGATAATAGCATCGAGGTGGATTTGCATGGCAGTAGCTTGGCTTGTCATTTGCCCGTTATCATGGATTTCGCCATTGAGAAAATGGTCGGCAGTAAGGCTCTGAAAATTGAACTTCATAATTGCCACAACCGTTGGTTAGCATACAGTGAACTCGTCAAATTGGCGGCAAAAGGCATTGCGTGCACGGCTCAATGGGAGAACGGTTCGGACCCTAAGCAAACCTTGTACGTTTTAAACCGTGGTTGCGTGGCACCCGAGCTGTTTTTCTGCGATTCCGCATTGGAAACAACGGAACATGTGCACAATATGACGATTGAGCTATCCGTGAATGACTTCGATTTGAAGCGCTTATCTCAAGGCTACAAGCGTCATATCACTTCGAGTTCGTTGGCTGAAACGCAAGAAAAAGCGTGGCGCGATGGGATAGAAGTGGACGATATGGAATGGTCAAGCTTGAAGGAAACAGCGACCGCTATTCTGGTGGAAAATAGTCAACGCTCTATACAAGGAGCGGGTGAACTGACTACAACCGCGGCGTAAATGTACTATGCATGAGCTTGAAACCTCGCTGTTTCTGGCTCAGCTAACAAGTAGGGCGCATTAGCGATTGCAGACATCAGTGGGTGCGTTTTCTGTTACCACTTTGTATTTTAGATTATTATTATCTTAGAAAAAGCTCGCGACGCGGGCTTTTTTTATGTGGTCGTTTTTGAAAGGAATGAGATAAATATTGTCCTTGCTTACCCTTGAAGAAAAAGTAATTTAACGAAAACGCTTTACAATGTGCATTAATAGCGTACTATTCATCTCGCTCTGTTGTTCAGAGTTATTAAATGAAACAGAAAGTTTACGCAAAACCTCAGAATTCCTTCGTTATTGTTGTTATCCTCAGATTTTCCCTTAGCTTCATCGTCACATTAAATAATTCAAGCTCTCAGCGCTTCGCATTTAGCGAAAAATCACATGAATTTAAATACAAAATAAGGGACACATTATGTCTACTAAAACAACTGGTCTAGTAAAATGGTTTAACGAAGAGAAAGGTTTCGGTTTCCTAACTCAAGACAACGGCGGCGCTGACGTATTCGTTCACTTCCGTGCTATCGCTTCTGAAGGTTTCAAAACTCTTGCTGAAGGCCAAAAAGTTTCTTTCGAAGTTGAGCAAGGCCAAAAAGGTCTTCAAGCTGCGAACGTTACAGCTATCTAATTAAAAATTAAATCTCACTGAAGATTTATATTTAATTTAGAATATAAGCGTAAATAACTTCATTGTTATTTACGCTTTTATTTTATATATCACTTAAAAATAGTGAATTAATTCACGTCGATTATTCAAATAGCTCTTAGTATTTTAGTTCTATTATTTCGTATTAGATTTGATGGAAATTGAACTAACACAAGTAGACAAAACTACCTGTGTTAAACAAAGAATGATTATTCGGTAATATTGACCATCATGTCATCACTCCAAATTACTTGTTCGGAGCCATCCGGCGCTTCGGAGAAGAATTTTACAGCCCAGTAGTTATCGACTTCACCCAATAGAGCCCAAGTCGATGTCCATGCTTCTTCATCAACAAATGATACGTACCCATCTTGGGTGATCTCCCAAGTAAAAGGCAAATTACTTGGTTGGCCTATGTCTTTTGCGTAAGTCCCCGTACCATCTTCATTGAACTGGTAAACACGAGTTTTCCCTTTATTGTTAGTTCGCAGTACATCGCCAGCCAGTAGCATGTCTTCAGTGAAAATATCGTAGCCGCCGCAGTCGAATAAAGCTTGTTTGAATTGATCCCAAGTCGCAGTATTCGCATTATCTCTGCTATCACCAGAGCGACAAACGTTACTCACTAACCCACTCTGCTCATCTGTTAAGTTGGATGAGGTGGATTGGCAACCGGTAATCAGTGCCGCCGAAAGTATTGTTAAGCCTAAAATCCTTTTCATGGATAAACCCTCTTAGTTTTGTTCTGTTTTTCGAGTGACAGTTAATAATTGGCGAAAAAGTGCACCACTTCAATGTGATTAATGTGATCTATTCGTCGTTGTTATGATTGTGAGGCCGACAATATCAGGGGCTTTATTTTTGTGCGAGGGCAAGCACATGAAAGTTGCATTACATAACTATCAATAAAATTGAGCAAATAAGTGATCGTGTCGATATAAATGTAACCCAAAAGTATTATAAATTAACAAATTGATTTCCATCAAAAATGTAGGGTCTTTGTGTGTTAACTTGCACGCAAAATAAGAAATGATGACTCATTCACCAATAAAATGAAGCCCTACAAAAGGAAATAACAATGAAAAGAACAGTATGTGGTCTTGCAGTAATCGCTGCTTTAGTTTCTACCAATGTACTTGCTCATAAAGAAGGCGATATTATCGTGCGCGCGGGTGTGGCGACAGTGTCCCCTAACGACAGCAGTGGCGATGTATTAAATACTTCAGGCTCTAAGTTTTCGGTTGATTCTAATACTCAGCTAGGCTTAACGTTTGGGTATATGCTAACGGATAACATCAGTTTTGAAGTGCTGGCTGCCACCCCATTTTCACATAGCATTTCGACCAATCATGGGGACTTGGGTGAAATAGCTGACACCAAGCATCTGCCACCAACATTTATGCTGCAATACTATTTTGGTGAAGCAAACAGCGATATCCGCCCTTATGTTGGTGTAGGCATTAACTACACGGTGTTCTTCGATGAAGAGTTAAACTCAACAGGTAAAAATGCAGGGCTAAGTGATTTGTCGCTTGATGACTCTTGGGGCTTGGCTGCGAATATTGGTGCTGATTATATGATTAATGAAGATTGGTTTTTAAATGCTTCGGTCTGGTATGCCAATATTGAAACAACGGCTAAGTATAAAGCCGGATCGACCCAGTTTTCGACGGACGTAACGATTGATCCGTGGGTATTTATGATTGGCGGTGGCTATAAGTTTTAATGTATCCGAACAGAAAAGCCCGCGAATGCGGGCTTTTTATTGATTGATATAGCTAGGTGTTATCGGGATTTATGGCTCTTGCTTTGTTGGTGCTAGAGCGATTTCACGAATACAAACGTTTTGCGGTTGCTGGTAAGCGAAAGAAACAGCGCGAGCAATGTCATCAGCTGCTAGAACGCCGCCCATGTCTTCTTTCCACTCACCGTATCCATCTTTGATCTCTTGAGACGTTGTATGAGATAGAAGTTCAGTTTCAACCGCGCCAGGTGCGATAGTCGTTACACGCACATTAGAAGCTGCCACTTCTTCACGCACGTTTTCTGAAATCGCGTGTACAGCGAACTTAGTACCACAATAAGCAGCATGGTTCGGGAACGTTTTCTTACCCGCGATAGAGCTGATGTTAATGATTGTACCGCTGTTGCGAGCTTTCATTGGTGCAAGTACTGCTTGCATACCGTTTAGCAAACCAATGACGTTAACATCGAACATGCGTTTCCACTCAGAGGCATCTTGAGTATCAATTTGACCTAGTAGCATTGTGCCGGCGTTATTGATTAGTGCGTCTGCAGGGCCAAACTTTTCTTCTGCTTTCGCGATAGCGGCTTCAAAAGTCGCTTGTTCAGTCACGTCTACTTTTTCGCACATGGTGTTTGGTAGGTTAAGTGCCTCTAGGCGGTCTACACGACGAGCCAGAAGAAGTAGAGGGTGGCCTTCGTCGCTAAGACGACGAGCAATTGCTTCACCAATACCAGAACTTGCACCTGTGATTACGATTAAGTTTTTCATTCTTTTTTCCTCTATCTTCTTTTGAAGTCTTATTGTTTAGAAGCAATCGAAGCGCTGACTAGAATGTTCCGTGCTTCGTTGCGATGGGGGTATATTAAGAAAAGAATGATTGTTGATATATAGCAATTTGATTGAAACACTGTTGCTGTATTGCAACAATGTCCGAATCACTAACTTGAAGTAGATAGTCCTTACTCAAGTGAGCCAGAAAGCCTAGTCTCACCAATGAAAGGCGGGTTCTATTGTTATCTTATTGCCTAGCAGCCGATTAAAAATAAAAAAGGCCCATTTTCAGGGCCTTTGTGATACCAGTTAATGTGAGCTATAGCTGTACAGGAGACTTAAATGAGTCCGGTTTTAGTGTGATGACCGAACAGTCTAGTGTGTTGATCATATCTTCAGCGGTGTTGCCTAGCACAAAGCCAGAAATACCAGACCGGGACATCGAACCCATTACCACCAAGTCCATATCATTATCACGAACGTATTGGGGGAATACTTCGCGGGTTTCTCCTTCCAGTAATGCGGTATGAATTTCCGTTTTGCTATTAGCGTAAGGGGATAGTAATGCATTCAGTCTGTTCAGGCGCTCTTCACGCATATTTTTAGCCAGCAGCGCAATTTCAATATCGCTGTAGCCACTCCAGTCTCGTAAAAAACCTTCAGACTCTAGTTGCCAGACATGACATAAGGTGAGTGTTGCGTTCATCTTGGTACAGAATTCGACAGCCATCGCGACCAATTTTGTATTGAACTCATGGTACTCCGAGTTAGTGAGATCAATAGCGGCAATGACCTGATTGATTGGTGCCGAGTCTCGGCCCAATGACCAGATTGGCGTTTCCGATTTACGCATCAGGTTGAGGGTGTTACTGCCACGTTCACAGGCTTCCTTTTTGCTTTGTCGGTAAGAGTCGATAATTACCATAGAAGCATCGAGCCGATTGGCGTCCTTAATGATTTCAATAAATGGTATACCCGCGTCGACCTTACTGGTGAAGTCGATATTTGGGTAGTGGCGATTCAAAGTTTGAATGTGTTGATTTAACTTGTCATGGTAGTGCTTGGTCGCGTGCTCTAGCATATTGAGTGTGGAGCCAGATAAATGGTAGATGTCTTTATATTCCGCTAGCTCTTTGATGACGAGTTGTAATGTAACTTTTGCGCCGCACTGATTGGCAAACTGAAACGCTTGGCGGTGTGAGTCGTTTAGGTCCTGCTCTGGCGCAATGGGTACCAATAGCTGATTGAAAGCCATATTGCCTCCTTGCAATAGTGTTGAATTACAAATGCTCTCTAGTAACTATAGATAACGGATCTTGAAACGCCATTGAGTCAAAGGCGTAACTGAACATGTTTTGATTTGACAGGGTACTATTGAGGGGATTGTTGTTCCTAGAGTTCACATCAAAAATCAATGATGTGTTGTATGGCAATAAACTTGAAGCTCTGTTGTCATACTGCAACAATGTGGCGGTGTTAACTCAAAGGAGCCCACTATGCTCAATCAAACGAACTTGTCTGATATTCGTTCTTTTGTCTTAATTGCTCGGTTAGGTAATTTCACAAAAGCGGCAGATGAATTGGATGTTTCCCGCTCTCATGTGTCTCGTCAGATAAGTAGCCTAGAAAAACAAATGGGTGTGACCTTGTTTGTAAGAACGACTCGCACGTTAAGGCTTACTCAAGCAGGGAAAGCGTTGTACAACCAGTGCGAACAGGCGTTGCATAGTATCGATCAGGCTTTGATTGCGGCAGTGGATGATATAGAGGAAGTCAGGGGAGAGATAAAAGTTAACTGTGTAGGCGGGTATTTAGGCGAAGTGATCATTGCCGACATAGTCAATGACTTCATGTTGCAACACCCTGATATCACGGTGAGTCTTGATTTCAGCAGCCATCGAGTAGATTTAATTGAAGATGAATTTGATATCGCTTTTCGCATGGGTAAGCTGGAAGACGCCGGTTTTGTCGCGCGTAAGTTGCTTGATATCAATATGGGAACGTTAGCCAGCCCGGATTACCTGGTTCGTAAAGGCCGCCCAATTCACCCCAAAGACTTGGTCGAACATGATTGCCTAACAGGTTCAGTTCGTAGATGGAGTTTTCAATCGTCTGAAGACACCGCCAAAAACCTTGATGTGACAGTAAAAGGCCGGCTTCAATGCAAGAATGGGCGAGTATTGGTAAATGGCGCGTTAAGTGGAAATGGCATCATTCGTGTGCCTCTTATTTACTGTGAGGAAGAGCTAGCTCACGGTGAGCTTGTGGAAGTGTTTGATCAATGGTTAATCCCTAGCGTCGATTTTTCTGCGATATACCACCGTGATCGCTACCAACCTAAACGGCTAAGAACGTTCATCGACTTTGTTAAAGGCCAATTTGAAAAGCGTGCTTAACGATTGGGGCATGGTTCAGATCTAGGGCCATGAGTGATTCATGAGTTTTCGTCGCTTTATAGTTGTACAGGCTCTATCGCTTAACACGTTACCCCCAAATGATTTTTGAGCGATTTACATTGTAAACTCTTTATGAAATAGTGAATTACTGAATATGCAACTTGTGTTGTGCTTTTGAAGTTTGCGTAAATAAGGAGTGTTATGCAGGTAGAACTAGAAAGGATTTGCCCTCAATCTCGTCAAGTATTGGAAAACCTGTTTCCTTACTACATTTACGACATGTCTGAGTTCATGGGGTGGAACCCGAATGAACTGGGCGTATTTAGCTACAACAACGCCAATTTTGACAAATATTGGCTGGAAGACTCACATCATCCTTTTTTCATCACCGTGAACGGAACGATTGCAGGGTTTGTACTCATTCGAAAGTACCCCCAAGACCTTTCTTTATACGATATTGAACAGTTCTTTGTATTACGCAAATTTAAGGGGCTTGGTATTGGAAAACAAGCCCTCAAAAAAGTGATCACCCTCTTCCCTGGTAACTGGCAGGTTAGGGTGCTGTTAGAGAATAAAACGGGCTTAGGTTTTTGGA